>Ga0182015_10000886_pt1 | contig 41698 bp, 38 predicted proteins | sample 712P3MmetaG_FD_120478 | JGI IMG/M metagenome (GOLD analysis project Ga0182015, IMG submission 120478) | Permafrost microbial communities from Stordalen Mire, Sweden - 712P3M metaG | ecosystem: Environmental > Terrestrial > Soil > Wetlands > Permafrost | place: Sweden: Stordalen | collected...
CCGACCGCGCCGGGCCCGAGCGAGCATCAGTTCGATCCGATCGAAGATCAAGGCTCGATTGGGCAGCTTGGTGAGAGTGTCGTGCAGGGCCTGGAATTGCAGCTCTTCGGTTCGCTCCGCAACTAAGACAGTCGCACGAGCCCGACCGGTGCCCAGCACATACAAAAGAGCGCCCAGTAGCAAGGTCAACGTAATGCCAGCGATCAAAAGTACGACAGCGTTCGCATCCCCGAACAATCCCGCTGTGCCTAAGTTCCTGAACGTCGCAACTGTCCAGCCGCCGTTGAGGTTGACCCGGGCGGACCGCGCGTGTGCCGGGATCCGACCGTCTTGGAACACGACCAGCGAAGTCCCCGCGCCATAACGTAACTGCACCGCCGTGTGGGTGTGCCCCGCAAGCGCCGTAGTTAGTACCACGCGGGGCACGAGGTTCATGGCGACCCACCCAATGAAGGCGGCGCGGCGGGCGGCAGTTGTCGTGGGAACGGCTCCGCCCCGATATACGGGCACCCCAAGTAACAGGCTCGTCATTGACCCGACCGTAAGTGGTTCCAGGTTCGCCTGACCGGAGCCTCGAGTGGCCAATAACGACTTACCTCGGGTGCCTCCGCAAAGGTCCAACCCCGAAGGCAGGCCGTCGCGCAAAGTGCGGTCCAGGCCGATCACTGAGAAACAGTAGAACGGTCGGTTGCCCGGTGGCGTTATGACAAACGATCCTGTAGGTGGGAACCCGTTGTCCGATCCGGCTGTCGCACGTTTTACAAAAGCTTTGAGCTTCGGAGCGGGCACGACGAGTGCCTCTCCGAAGCTTCGGAGCTCAGGGTAGCGCGTCATTGCATGTTCAGCGTCGGCCCAAGCGACGAACTGTGCTTCCGTGGCATGCGGGTCGCCAACTACGAAAGCCTCCGTGTCAACTACAAGATCTTCGTCGTGCTGGAGAGTGACTTCCAGGACGGCGGCGATCTCCTGAGATGATGAAAGGAATGCTCTTTGCGACCTCTCGCCGTGAGCGTGAGCGTTCCCGGCGGCGGCAAGGGTCGAACTGGCGATCCCAACTACGACGAGCATTGCCCCGAGCATTGCCCAAATGTGCCCTCGCAACGTTCCGTTGCTGGCGCTTCGGTGCTGAGGCCCTTTTCCGTTCGAAGAGGCAGATAGCGACAATGGCGATCTTTTATGGCGTTCTGCCGCATACGGCTGCTGGTGGACCTCGTCCATGTACAGCTCTTCTTCCTTGGATTGAGTTCATTTACCGAGGCCACGACCGGTCCATACTTGCGAGCCTCTCGTAACTGAAATTCAACCTCGTTGTACGTCTATACCGACTACTGCTTTCCCACTGCACCCCGAGCCAGGGGAGGAGGGTGTCGCCCCGAACTTGTCTATCGGGCGAGCACCGGCAGCTTTCGCCTGGGCCGTCTTGTCGGCGGTGCGACTGAGGTGCTCAGTGCATTAGGCTCGCGTCGACCGTTCCCATCGGCTGTTGGGCCTAGCGGCTCCCACAGCCTGGATGTGGCCAGGGAGTTATCTTTGGCGCCGTTGGTCCGTCCTTAGGGTGCGTATCGGCGTATACCACCCAGGAGTTGAGCACCGCCCGGGACGGTACTGCTTGGGTGTGAATGCCTCGCCGTGGGGCCGATACCGTCTAGCCAACGCTGGACCAGGTCACCTAGGCTAAGCGGATGCCCCGTGGCGACGTAACCGTGCTCGACTTCGGTGGTCAGCTTGGCGAGCTCCTTCGGGGCAGCTCGCTCGCTGGTGCGCAGCTGGCGGTACCATAACCGCAGGTAGGGCCACATAAGCGCCTCTAGCTCAATGGCAGAGCAACGGACTCTTAATCCGCAGGTTCTGGGTTCGAATCCCAGGGGGCGCACGTCTTCGCAGGTCAATGAACATTGCCATCGCCTGAGGGTCGCTTCGCCGAGCCATAGCGACCCTGTTGGCTCGGCGGCCGGTGATGGCCATGCCGCCGCTTCGCTGAACTGCCCTTATCCGCCTACACCCCACCTGAACTGGAAGTTGACTGACCTCTGGGTAACGCCCGGCAACGCCCGGTGACCAGTACTTGGGCACGGAAGGGCAGGACGAGACTGCGGGTCGCCTCTCGAGGAGAGGCTGTCTGGGCAGGGACTTCGCACGCAGTCGACAACGAGCTTGGGCCGATGCTCACGGCTGGGCGCGATCCCGACAACGTAAACCGGTTCATCTGGCCATGGCGGATGCCGATGGTGTGAATGCCAGGCCAATCATGGCCTCTCGATCCTGTCGGACCCGGCAAGCTCTGGAAGCTACTCCTGGTAGCGAGACAACCAGTCTTCTCCTCAACCAGGGCGGTACCCCATGTCGTTTGTGCTGGCTTCCGAAAGCCTTCTGTTTTACGGCGCGCTCAACTTAAGCGCGTCCGATCCCCTACGAGCGAGATAACGGTGCCGTCACGCACTTCGGCCGAGCGGATCAAGGCTGGCGCCCTGCAAGACGCCATCTTTAACAGCGCCTATTTTTCCAGTATCGCCACGGACGAAACGGGCGTCATCCAGATCTTCAATGTTGGTGCCGAACGGATGCTCGGCTACGTGGCTTCCGACGTTGTCGGCCAGATCACACCCGCCGACATATCGGACCCCCAAGAGCTCATCGCCCGGGCCACCCAGCTGAGCGCCGAGTTGGGCGCCGCGATAACACCCGGGTTCGAAGCTCTCGTGTTCAAGGCTTCGCGGGGCATCGAGGACATATACGAACTGACCTACGTCCGCCACGACGGCAGTCGTTTCCCCGCCCTAGTCTCGGTCACCTCTCTGAGGGACGCCGATGACAAGATCATCGGCTACCTGTTGATCGGGACCGACAACACGGCGCGCAAGCACGTGGAGGCGGCGCAGGGCCTGCTCGACCAGCAACTGCGCGACCAGCAGTTTTACACACGCTCGCTGATTGAGTCGAACATCGACGCGCTCATGACGACCGACCCCAAGGGCATCATCTCTGATGTCAACCAGCAGATGATGGCACTGACGGGCCACACCAGGGACGACCTGATTGGCGCTCCTTGCAAGAACTTCTTCACCGACCCGGATCGCGCTGAAGTCGCGATCCAACGCGTCCTCACCGAGAACAAGTTGAGCGATTACGAGCTCACGGTGCGTTCGAAGACGGGCGAAGAGACCGTCGTGTCCTACAACGCCGCTACTTTCCATGATCGCGACAACAACTTGGTGGGCGTCTTCGCAGCCGCGCGCGACATCACCGATCGTCAGCGTTTCGAGCGCACCCTGCAGCAAAAGAACATAGAGCTGGAGCACGCGACCCGAATGAAGTCGGAGTTCCTGGCGACAATGTCGCACGAGCTGCGCACCCCGCTGAACGCCATCATCGGTTTCTCCGAAGCGCTCGGGGACGGCCTTGTGGGCGAAATGACGGAGAGCCAACACGAGTACATCGGTGACATCTTCACAAGCGGACAGCACCTGCTGTCGCTGATCAACGATATCTTGGACCTGTCGAAGGTCGAGGCGGGCATGATGGCTCTGGAGCTCGAGGTCGTCGAGTTAGGCGGCCTGTTGTCCAACAGCCTGTCCATCATTCGCAAACGGGCCGCCGCGCAGCAGATCAGTCTCGAGTTGGAGGTCCCAGAGGATCTCGGCTCGCCGCTACTCGATGTGCGCAAGACCAAGCAGATCATGTACAACATGCTGTCCAATGCCGTCAAGTTCAGCGCTTCGGGCGGCCGGATCACGGTGAGGGCCCGCCGTGTCCCGCGAAGCCATGTCGGACGGTTGGCCGGCACGTGGGCGGTGCATAACTTCCCGACGCCGCAGAACGAATACGGTGAATTCATCGAGATAACCGTTACGGACAGCGGTATCGGTATCTCCAAGGACGATATGGCCAAGCTATTCCAGGCCTTTAGCCAGATCGACAGCAGCCTCTCCCGCAAGTTTGCCGGGACCGGCCTCGGTTTAGCGATGGTCAAGGAATTGGCGGAACTACACGGGGGGTCGGTGGCGGTGGCCAGCGCAGCGGGCGAAGGTGCTCGCTTCGCCGTGTGGCTGCCCCTGCGAGCGTCTCTGAAGCCCGTGCAGGCGGACAAAGAGCTGCCCCATCGCGTCGGCGTAGCGACCGAAGTCACCCGGCCTGAGCAGCGGGTAGCGCTTATGGTCGAAGACGACGACCGGGCCTCCGAGCTCGTGCGCCTGCTCCTCGAAGGGGAAGGTTTCGCCGTCATCCGTGCAAACAGCGCCGAAACAGCCCTCGAGATCGCTCCTCGGCACCACCTCAGCTTGATCACCCTGGATGTCGAGTTGCCGGGCAAGGACGGCTGGGAGTTCCTGGCACTCATCCGAAGGGTCCCCTCCCTTGCCAGTATCCCTGTCGTCGTCATTGCCAGTGTCGTCGACGCCCACTTGGCGCTCGCCGGTGGTGCCGCGGCGGCCCTGCAGAAGCCCGTCAGCCGTGCTCAGCTCAAGGTGTCGTTGGCCAACTTGGGCCTGAACGCGACAGGCGACCAGTCGCGGACGATCCTCGTCGTCGATGATGACCCGAAAGCCGTTGAGGTAATTGCGGGCTTCCTACCTGCTCCTGCCTACGCCGTCGTCCGCGCCTACGGTGGCGGCGAGGCGATCATCCTGGCGCAGCGGTTGCACCCCGACCTCATCCTTCTCGACCTGATGATGCCGGACGTCAGTGGCTTCGACGTCATTGAAGCCCTGCAGCGCAACACGGACACGGCGAGTATCCCGGTCCTGGTCGTGACGGCAAAGCAGCTCACGCCTGACGACCACGCCGCGTTAGACCACGAAACGGGGAAGGCGGTACCGATCGTAGATAAAGCCGGCTTCAACCGTGAAAGCTTCCTATTCGAGGTGCGGCGCGCCCTGTCGGCACAAATGGAGGTCACATAATGGCTCGCATCCTGATCATCGAAGACAATGCAGCAAACATGAAGCTGGCGACGTTGCTCGTGCGGAACGCGGGACATACCGTCTTGTCTGCATTAGATGCCGAGACCGGCCTCACGTTGGCCCGTTCGGGCCAGCCCGACCTGGTGCTGATGGACGTGCAACTACCGGGCATGGACGGCTTGGCTGCGACCACCCTGCTCAAGCAAGACCCGGCCACAGCGGCAATCCCGGTGATCGCACTAACCGCGTTGGCGATGAAGGCCGACGCGGAAAGGTGCGAGCTCGCCGGCTGCGACGCGTACATCGCGAAACCGCTGCGGTACCAGGATCTCTACGCGACAATGAACACCTTGCTTGCGCCAGACGGCGCTCGGGCGAGCGCGACGGCCCAAGTGGCCCACAAGGAAGTCGTGTGAGCCAAGCGGCGACGATCCTCATCGTGGAGCATGAGGAACGAGACCGTCGGCTCCTCGAGCTGATGCTGCAGCCCGAGGGTTATGTAACTATAACGGCGGCCGACGGCCGAGAAGCTCTCGCCGCGGTTGCTGACCATTCGATCGACCTGATCCTGCTGGCCATCACGATGCCGGTGATGGACGGCTGCGAGGTGGCAGGTATCCTCAAGGCAAACTCGCTCACGAAGTCCATCCCCATCATAATGGTGACGGCGGCGGTCGACCGAGATACGCGCCTTGCCGCTCTTGCCACAGGCGTTGAAGAGTTCTTGGCCAAGCCCATCGATCGTGCTGAGCTATGGCTACGCGTCCGCAACCTCCTCCGTCTGAAGGAGTATGGCGACTTCCTGGAAGGCTACAGCACCGTTCTCGAGCAAAGGGTGGCCGAGCGGACCGCGGAGCTGCAACGTTTCCGGATGGCGATGGACTCAACCGTCGACGCGATCTTCCTGACCAGCAGGACAACGATGAGGTTCGTTGAGGTCAACGCTACCGCTTCGGCGCTGCTTGGCTATACCCGCGACGAGTTGCTGGAGCTCGCCCCCTCTGAGCTACTTGCCACCGACGTCGAGCATCTGACAAGTACATTCGACGCCGTCATCGGGGGCGATACGACGGATAGCTTGTTCAAAACACGAGTGCGGCGTAAAGACGGGAGCGACTTCCCGATCGAGTTGCACCGATATGCCCGTCGGTCGGGTGAGGATTGGATAATCGTCGACGTGCTCCATGACATCACCGAGCGCGAAGTGGCCGAAGAACGCTTGCTCCATCTTGCGCATCACGACGCTCTTACCGGGTTGCCCAACCGCACGTTGTTCTATGACACGTTGAAAAAGACCCTGGCCTTTGCCGCCCGCAAGAACGCCCAAGTCGCCGTCATGTTCCTTGATGTCGACCACTTCAAAGACATCAATGACACTCTCGGCCACGTGATCGGCGACAAGGTATTGACGGACATAGCCGACCGTCTTCTCGGCTGCGTACGCCTCCGGGATACGGTCGGACGCCTTGGCGGGGATGAGTTCGCATTCATCCTCCTGGTGGAAAACGAGCTGGGCGCCGGCGTCGTCGCCGACAAGATACACAAGGCATTGCGCGAGCCTCTCCATGTGGACGGCAATGACGTCAATGTGACGGCCAGCATCGGTATCACGATGTACCCTGCCGACGCGACGAGACCCGAGATCCTCGTCAAGTACGCCGACACGGCGATGTACGGGGCGAAGCAGTCGGGTCGCGATATCTTCTGCTTTTTCAAACCGCAAATGAACTCCGACGTACGTGCGCGTCTCGAACTCGAGCAGTCGCTGCGCAAGGCCATCGAAAACGAAGAGTTTGTCTTGCACTACCAGCCGAAGGTGGAGCTCAACACTGGCCGAGTGGTCGGTGTAGAGGCCTTGCTGCGCTGGGAGAGGCCAGGCCACGGGTTGGTCCCGCCCAATCAGTTCATCCCGGTACTGGAAGCGACCGGCTTAATTCGCGAAGTGGGGAACTGGGTGATCGTACAGGCCTGCAAGCAGATGGCAGCCTGGGTCGCCAACGGCATCGGCTCGAGGCGTGTGGCGGTGAATGTCTCAGCGCGGCAGTTCCTCGCCGCGGACCTCGACGAGCGGATCGGCGCCGCGCTGCTTGCGCACGGCATCCCCGCCGACGCTCTCGAGCTGGAGCTCACCGAAAGCTCGCTCATCGCGGATACGCAACTTACCATTGCGACGTTGCGGAAGTTAAAGGCCCGAGGGGTCCAAGTGTCGATCGACGACTTCGGCACCGGCTACTCATGTCTCGCCTACTTGCGCCAATTCCCCATCGATAAGCTGAAGATCGACATTGCTTTCATCCGTAACGTCACTACTAACCTCGCCGATGCTGCGATGACCGAGGCTATTATCCGGATCGCGCATAGCCTGGAAATGGACGTGATAGCGGAGGGCGTCGAGACTGCGGGTCAACTATCCCACCTCATTCGTCACGGCTGTGACCAGATCCAGGGTTACTACTTCAGCCGCCCCCTGCCCCTGTCCGAACTCGAGGAGCTGCTACGTCGGGGAACGACCCTAAGCCTTCCCGACGACATCACGGATATGCCCCGCACGACGGTCCTCCTGGTTGACGAGGACGCCAAGGCGCTGACGACTCTCGAACATCTCTTCGAGCATGACGGCTACCACATCGTTAGGGCAGCTTCAGCGTCTGTGGCGCTCGAAATGCTGGCGTTGCACCAAGTGCACGTGATCGTGAGCAGCGGCGCGGTGACGTTGGCCAGTCAGGCCAGTTTTCTCGAGTTGGCGAGGGACCTGTACCCCGACTCACCGCGAATCGTCCTGTCGGGGCCAACCGATTCACACTTAGTGATCGACACCGTCAACCGGGGCGCCGTGTACGGCTACTACGCGAAGCCCTGGGACGGCGAGGTGTTGCGTGACAAGGTCCGAGAGGCCTGCCGGCACTACAGACGCTTGCACGACGGTCCAGTTGTACCTTCGCTCGCGATCGTGACCGCACGGGCGACGCTTGCCGGCGCCCGCCCCTGAGGCATCGGCGCGTCCACTAAGGGCTGGACCAACCCCGCCCGGCGCTCGCTGAGCACTAGAGGTCTTCGGGATAGTCGTTGATGTGGTCGAAGTCGAGTGCCAAGCTCAGCGGGAGGCGCTACTAGGAGCCTGTTGAGCAAGCGGCAAGAGTGGCATATCGACGGCAACACGTACGGCGTCGAAGACCCGTTGCACACGCCGCTGCATAGCGGTCCTCACGCCCCGCGGGCGACCTATCGCCTTGCCCGCGATGACGACCGCCCGCATACTGGTCTCATGCCGCTACCGGGGCGCGTAGTCATCCTCAACGGCACCTCGAGCGCGGGCAAGTCAACGATCGTTGACATGTTCAGGGAGCAGCGAGCTGCGTGCGGCGAGTGGTGGGTACCTGTTGCCATAGATGAGTTCCAGGTCAAGATCTTGCCGCGGTGGCTCGAGGGCCTTAGCCATCGCGGCCCTTTCAGCCGGAAGGGAATCCAGTTCAAACCCGGCCCCGGCCGAACCTGCGAGGTGAGCGGTGAGGTACGAGGCTATCGATAGAGGCCCAAATTGAAGTACGGGTTGCTAACTCTCGGCGACATTACGCCCGACCCCGTGACGGGTACGACGTCGACGGCCAAGCTGTCATCGCGAGTCGGCGCCGCGGCACGACAGGAGAAACCTACTGATGTCCGATTACCACCACGAGCTTTCGTCATCACCCAGGCGGCATGGGCCACGTCACGGCCGACGATGTCGTTGGGAGACAATACTGTTCGAGGAAACGATTGCCCCCGACCCCAAGGGCCCGCTTGGGTACCTAGTCGGTCCGCCAGCCGCTACCCTTGTCCAGCAATGCAGAGCCGCTGTCTACCTGGAGGCGCTCCTGCCCGAATTGCGGCGACGGTGGGAGATGTGGGAGGCGGCACGATGAATGAAGCACAATCAACACAAGCAACGTGTCCGTCGAACCGGATCTACCACTATATGATGCACTGCTGAAAGGATCCGGCTTGTGAGCACGACAAGATTCGAGAGGTTGCTGGACGGCTTCGAGCCGGACTTCGAGTTCGTCCCCGCCCCGCGGATCCCCGAGGTGGAGTTCGCGCAGCGAATCGAGCGCATCAGGCGGGAAGCCACCATCAACGGCTACGACGCGACGCTGGTGCACGCCGATGACGCCCCGCGCTTCGCGACGAGCAACGGGTTCCTGCGGTACACGTGCGACTGGGAGCGAGAGGGAATCCTCATCGTTCCCACCGACGCCGACCGTGGATTGCAGCTGATCTCGTTTTTCACCGAATCAGCCGTCCTTCCTCCAGCAGGTGAGGCCGTCGGGGTCGAAGCCATTTGGCAGGTCAGCCCACTCGGCCGTGAGTATGCGGGACGACCAGGTGACCCGACGGCGATGACCGCCCAGGCGTGCGCACGAACGCTTCGCAGCTTCGGCTACGAGTCCGGGAGCTTCGGGGTGATGGGGGACGAGAGCTCGTGGAAGTACTGGAATTTCGTGCTAGACGAGCTGCCGAAGGCCCGCATCTTCGACGCGAAGGCCACGATCAGTCAGATGCAGCACGTTCGTTCCGCTGCCGAGCAGGCACAGCTTCGCAGCGCGGCGCAATTGATCGATATCGGCTACCAGGCGATGTGCCATGTGCTGCGGCCTGGCGTCACGGACCGGGAGATGTACGCCGCGTTCACCTTCGCCCAGATGGCCCGCGGGGGCGAATGGGGGGATGGCTACCAGATCGGGATCAACCAATGGGGCACCCACGTCGGGAAGCCGTACGGGCATGTGGTGCGTCCCGGTGACCTCATCAATCTCTACGCCTCAGCGGTGACCTATCACGGCTACACCGCACAGTCAGCTCGGATGATGGCGGTCGGGGAGATCACGGCGGCGCAGGAGACGACGCTCGAGATGTGCACCGACGCGGTCCGCCGTGCGGAGAGGCTGATCCGTCCCGGTGTGCGCTTCAGCGAGCTGCATCAGGCGGCGTTCTCCGCCTACATCGAACGCGGGTACCTCAAGGACGACACCACTAAGAACATGCCGTGGAACTGGGCTGCGAACGAGGACGGCAGCCCACGACGCGTCCGGGAGGAATACGTACCGGACGAGGACTACGAACGACAGGGTCGCCGTCTCGGCCATGTCTATCCCGCGTCAGTGGGCCCTCATAACCCGAACCTGGGGCACGAGGTCGGAACGCCTGGTGGTACGCGCTTCAACGTCACGTCCCATAACACCGATCGCGCCGAGGCGGGGAACGTGTTTGTGCTGCATGCCCAGTGGCTCGACCCGCTCAGCTCCGGTGCGAACATCGGCGATTGCTATCTCGTGACCGAGGCCGGCTTTGAGAACCTCACTTGCCACACCGATCTTGCGACGTACCGGGTGGTTGGGTGAGCAGGGCTCTCGCGTCATGACCTTGGTTGAACCAGCCGGCTCCCGGGACGATGAGGAGTTCGCCGCGTTCGTGTCGGACGAAGTCCTCGGACCGATCGGTGTCGATCGCCATCGAACCCGCCGCGAAAGTAGCAACGTGCTCGGGGGTTCGCAACTGGTCAGCTAACGGCGAAGGTGACTAGCGCCGCCCTCGACGCGTTGGTTACCCGCTGCATGACCGCTCCGGAGATGACGGTGCAACCTGCCTGCAACGCTTGCAGGGGTAATGAGCCGACCCGGTTGTTGAGGTCGAAAAAAGCGCACCCGGGCTGGAAAACCCCATCGAGGTCGATACCCATCGGAGCGGCCTCGGAGGTTTCGGTCTCGCCCCAAGTGGTCGTGTTCACTACGACCTCTGGCCATGACGAGCCCGGCTCGTAGACGGCTATCCCGGGGAACTCATAGCCAGTGCTCGAGCGCCTTCAAAAGAGCGAGCCGCCACCAATATCCGGCATTCGGGCCACGCTCGCCGCACGGCCAGGGCAACCGAGCGCGCCGATGCTCCAGAGCCGAGCAGGAGGACGCTGTCTGGCTCCGCCCCGCCCAAGAGGAACTCAAGGGCGCTCTGCGCGGCCCACGTGTTGGTGTTGAACCCGATGGCGCCGCCGTCCGTACGCAGAATTGTGTCGACAACGCCGGTCTTTTCGGCGCTGGGAGTGAGGCGGTCGCAGTGAGCACCGACCTTGCGCTTCCACGGACTTAGGACCACGCCCACTTGCCAGGCAGGGTCGGCCATGAGCTCCGCCGGCGACGCGTACGGGGTCGCGCTGGTGACTTTGTAACCCTGATCGGCCAACGCTTCTGCCAGTAGAGCACCGCGGACGGCCTTGGGGGCGGTGGTGCCGATGCCGGCAATAGCTACGGCGCGACTTGGCAAAACCGGGGCGCCAGGCCCCGGACCGGTACTTGGGCGCGGCTCGGCCAAAAGGCCGAGGGGGGCGACCTCGGCGTCTACGAAACGCTGAGCACCAGCGCTGACGAGTGGCGCCGCCACTATTTCTCCCCTTTCCCTGCGTTCGTCAGGGTAGAGCCGGCCCGGTGCCGGGCTGAGGTCACGAACCGGCCGGTGGGGTCACCGAGGACTTGGCCGTCCTTGGCGATGGGGACTCCGCGCAGGTACGTGGCCCGCACTGCGCCGGTCACGGCCCACCCGTTATAGGGGCTAACGGGATGGCGGGAATGTAACCCGTCCTGTTGGATCGTCCACTTGGCGCCGGGGTCGACCAGGTTGAAGTCGGCGTCGGCGCCCACGCCAAGGTGGCCCTTGCGGTCGTTGAGGCCCCAGATCTGCGCCGGGCGCCAGGACCCGATGCGGACCAGCAGCTCGTAACTGAGCCGACCACCGGCAACCTGAGCCAGCATTAGGGGCAGCATGGTTTCGACCCCGATAAAACCGCCGGGGGCTTCCCATACGTTGGCGCGGGCTTGTTCCTCGGCGGTGTGAGGGGCGTGGTCGGTGGCCAGCACGTCGACCTGGCCGCGCTCCACCCCTCGCCACAACGCAGCCACGTCGGAGGCAGGCCTGATGGGCGGGTTGAGCTTGATCAGGTTGCCAAAGCGCGCATAGGCGGTGTCGTCGAGCAACAGGTGGCCGACGAGCACCTCGCAGGTGACGTCCTGACCCTTCTGTCGGGCGGTGTTGACAAGGTCGAGGCCCGCGCCGGTGGAGAGATGGTGGATGTGCAGGCGGGCACCGGCGCCGCGGGCCAGGGTGATTATGCGGGCGATGGCCTCCTCTTCTACGAACGACGGCCGGGACTCGAGGTGGGCGATCGGATCGGTGCGCCCGGCCGCCCGGAGCTCGCTAGCCAACAGGCGCAGGACCCTGTCGTTCTCAGCGTGCGCCCCCACGACCAGCCCGGCGCGGTGCGCCGCCCGTAGCCCGGTGAAAATAGCGGCGTCGTCGGGGCAGGCGTTGTCCCCCGTTGTCTGGCCCATGAACAATTTGAGCCCGAGCGCTCCCAGCCGAGCCAGCTCGGCGATCTCGTCGGCGTTGGCCTGGCCGAGCATCCCGTAAAGGCCGAAGTCGACGTGCGCCTTGGCCGAAACGGTGGCCAATTTGTTCGCAAATATCTCGGCGGTTGCTACAGGCGGGACTGTGTTGGGCATGTCCACCACGGTCGTCACCCCGCCGGCAGCGGCCGCCCGGGTGCCCGAGAAGAAGTCTTCTTTTTCGGTCATCCCTGGCTCACGCAGGTGGACGTGTGCATCGACGAGGCCGGGCATAACCACCAGCCCGGAGGCGTCCACTTCTTCAGCGGCGGGGCCGAGCCGCTCGCCGGTGGCGACGACCTCGACCACCCGGCCGTGGCGTACGGCTAGGTCAAGTTGCGCTGATGAGTCGTGGGCGACGACCAGCCCGTTCCGGATTACCAGGTCGAACGGCATCAGCTGCTTACGGCCATGGGCGACCCGGCCGGTAGCTGGAGAGATTTGACCTCGCAGTACTCGAGGAAGCCATGAATGCCGCCTTCGCGGCCGATCCCTGATTTCTTGAAGCCGCCGAAGGGCGCAAAACCGTTGAAAATACCGGCGTTTATTTGTACCTGACCCGTGCGCAGGCGGCGAGCCACGCGTACCGCCTCCTCGTCCGAACCAGCCCAGACGGCGCCGGACAGCCCGTACTGGGTGCCGTTGGCGATGGCCACGGCGTCGTCTTCGTCGCGGTAACCCATTATGGAAAGCACGGGGCCGAATATTTCGTTCTGGGCTATGGTCATTTCCGGGGTGACATGACCGAACACCGTCGGCTTGACGAAATAGCCGCGGTCCAGGCCCTCCGGTCGGTCCGGGCCCCCGCACGCCATTGTGGCCCCCTCGTCGATGGCCGAGCGGATGAAACCGATGACCTTAGAATACTGGGCGGCATTGACGATCGGCCCCAGGGTCGAGGCGGGATCCGTGGGCGGCCCCGGGACGTAGCCGCTGACGGCGGCGTCAGCGGCGATCTCGGCGGCTTCGTCGACGCGGTCGGCGGGCACCAAAAGCCGAGTCTGGGCCCCGCAAACTTGGCCATTGTTCATGTAGCAGTTCCACAGTGTGCCCCGCACCGCTTGCTCGAAGGGGGCGCCGCGCAGGATGACGGCGGCCGACTTGCCGCCCAGTTCCAAAATGGGGCGCGTGATATTGGGGGCCACCGCTTCGAGGATCCGCTGGCCCGTACGGATGGAACCGGTGAAGGTGAGTACGTCGATCCCGGGGTGCGCGGCGAGGGGAGCGCCGGCGACAGCGCCGGTGCCCATCACCACGTTGAAGACCCCAGGGGGTAGGCCTAATTGGTGGACCAGCTCAGTGAGGCGGTACACGCTGAAAGGAGCCACCTCGGAGGGTTTGGTGACTACCGTGCAACCGGCCAGGAGAGCGGGGACGATCTTGGTGAAAAAACCGCATGGGTAGTTCCAGGGGCTGATGCTGGCCACAACGCCAGCCGGTTCCCGCACTATTAGGGACTGGCGGATCTGCTCAGGCCCGGGCACCTGGTCAGCCAGGCCCAGCAGCCCGGCTATCCCAGCTGCTAGGCGTCCCACGTGGACATCTCGGGCCCACGCCAGGGTGACGCCCACCTCCGCCACGATGAGCTCGACCAGTTCGGCTGCCGAGGCATCGACGAGCTCGCCCAGTCCGGCCAAAGCTGCCGCCCGCTCGTGGACCGAGCGAGCTGCCCAGCCGTCGAAAGCGTCCCGAGCGGCCTCCACGGCGTGGTCAACGTCGCTCGCCGAGCCGCCCGGCACCTCGCCGATCAGTTCTTCGGTGGCGGGATTGACGACCGGGCACCAGCCGAGGGACGTGCTCGGTACGAACTCGCCGCCGATGTAGACATCGTGGCGTCTATGTGGCTCGGACCGTTCCAAAGTCCCCGCCAAATTGCCCCCACTTACGGTCATCTTCTCGTTCCTTCTGGCATCTTGTTATCCCTTCTGGCTCCCGGGTCATGCCCGGGCACCGATCGCCATTTCGTCGACTCTGAAACCGCGCCCTGCAGCCCATAAGGTAGAGAACTCAACCAGGGCGTAGGCCACGAGGCTGAGCAGTACGGCGGTGAGGCAGGCGGCCATCAGCACGCGGACTTCCTGGTCGGCGTTGGCCGTGATCATGAGGGTGCCGATGCCCGGGAAGCCGTCCAGCCACTCTGCCAGCAGGGCGCCGAGCACGGCTAGGGGCGCGGTCGAGCGCAGGCCCTGCAGCACGCTGGCCATTGAGGCCGGCAGGAGGGTGAAGCGCAGCCGTCGGCTGAGCGGGGCCGAGTACAGCTCGGCCAGCTCGTTCATCTCGGGGGGCACCGACCGGAAACCTTGGACAAGCGAAATGAGTAGCGAGAAGACGGTGATGACCATTACGCAGGTGACCGAGGTGAAGAGCCCGCGCCCGGTGACCAGGGTGATGATCGGGGCCACGCCGACGATGGGCAGGGTCCTGATGAGCAGGGCGTAGGTGAGGATCACGCGCTCGGCCAGAGGCCAACGCACGATGCTGACGGCCAGGACCAGCGCCATGGCGAAGGCGGCGGCTAGGCCCAACACGGCGCCCTCAAGAGTGACGAGCGATTTTTGCGCCAGCAGGGAAAGGTTTGCGCCCGCCGTCTGGACCGTGTCCCACGGACCGGGGAGGACGTAGTCGGGGGTGTTGGTGGCCCAAATATAGACCTGCCAAGCCACGACGAGGCACGCCAGGCCGACAACGATGCCGATGGTGCCCTTCGGCTTGGTCATGGTGCGGCCTTCATGGCTCGCCGTTGCAAGACCGACCTCATTGGGCTCGCCGCCGCAAGGGCGTCATTATCAAGCTGGCCGTGGCGAGCAGCCCGAGCGACCCGGCGGCGGCCATGACGATTGTGGCCCACAGCAGCGGCGGCTCGTAGCTGAACAGGGCGTTCGTCATGACCTCGCCGAGCCCGTAGGAGGTCGACGCCCCCGACCACTCGGCCACGATGGAGCCGAGGAAGCAGTAGGGGATCATGGCACGGATCCCGATATCCAGCACGGGCACTGTCTGCCAGAAGCCCACGTACCGCCACCAGCGAAGTCGGGATGCACCGTACAGGGCGCCGAGCTCGTTGCGCCCGCGGTCACCGACGCTGGCCATCCCGCTCAACATGGCGGCCACGGGGACGAGACCGGCCAGGACGCACACGGCGGCCACCAACCCTCGACCTCTCGGCACGACCAGCGAGAGGATGGGCGTGAGGATTATCAAGGGCAGCGTCCCGATGACGACGGACACGGCGGCCAAGGCCGGGGTGATATGGGGGACGACGGCGACGAACACTGCGCCGACGGCGGTAATGACCAGGAGCACACCGGCACCGATAAGGGTCGCGATGAGCGTGGGCTGAGCGTTGAGCCAGAGCACCGGCCACTGGTTGTAGAGCTCCCGCACGGTTGCGAGCGGCCCGACGACGGCGGTGCCGAACACGTTGCTGGCGGCCACTGCCTCCCACAACACCGGGATGGCGCAGACGGAAATGAAGGGCACCGTGTAGCGCGGGTCACGCAGCCGTGCCGCCAGACAGACCGACCGCTGGCCGAGCGCCCCCACCGTCGCCGGGCCGGAGGCGCTCTCGCTGGCCACTGCGAGGTGCTGTACGGTGACTTGACCCATCAGCCCGCCTCCATCATGCGGCCAGGCCGGCTCGCACCGCTCGGCAGTGCTCAAGGAACTCGACCGTGTCCCGGCTTTCCCGACGCTGTTCTCGCGGCGTGGTGACTTCGTAAATGAGCTTCACCGAGCACGGCCGTGGCGACAGCACAATGATCTTGTCGCCGAGCAGGGCGGCCTCGTCTACCGAGTGGGTGACGAGCAGGCAGGTCGTTTTGGTGGCCGACAACACTCGCAGGAGCTCGAAGTTGAGCTCGCCACGGGTGAGCTCGTCCAGGGCACCGAAAGGCTCGTCCAGCAGGAGCAGGTCCGGTTTGGTGGCCAGAGCCCGCGCGAGCGAAACGCGCTGGCGCATGCCGCCCGACAGCTCCCTGGGCCGCCGACCGGCCCACTCCGCCAGGCCCACGATGTCTAACAATTCGTCGATCCAGGCGGTATCGACCGGCAGCTTCGCCAGGTCGAAAGGCAGCTCCACGTTGCGGCGGACCGACCGCCACGGCAGGAGGGAGGGGTCCTGGAAGGCAAAGCCCACCCGACGCTGTTTGCGAAGTTCGGCCGGAGTGGCGTCGCCGAAGGTGATCCGACCGAAGGTGGGCTCGGCCAGTCCAGCGGCCAGGCGCAGGAGGGTCGACTTGCCGCACCCGGAGGGGCCGACGAGGACGCCGAGAGCCCCGTGGGCCAAGATGAAGTCGACATCATTCACCGCCTCGACCATCGCTTGGTGGGTGCTGGTGTAGCTGAAGGACACCCGGTCGACGCGCAGGTTGCTAGGGGCAAGTGCCGGCGCCGAAGGGCTTGAGTGTCTACCGCTGGTCCCAGCGGAGGCGGGCAATGGCTGGGTCGTCGGGGCCGGGGCCACAGTGGTCGGCGGCCGGCCGGCTTCGAGGTTCACGCCGCCTCCCGGGCGGGTACGGGAGCGAGGCGCTTGTAGGCGCAGCGGCCACCCACCCACACCTCCGCCACCCTTCCTGGTCGCCCAATAGCCAGGGCCACATCGGCCGCGGTCCAAGCGGAGCCAGAGAGAAGGTGGCGGTAACCAGTTATGTCCAACAGCACGAAATCAGCCAGCCGGCCTGGTGCGGGGGCCAGGGGGGCGGCCTGGCCCAGCGCACGGCGACCGCCGGCGGCGAGGTCGTTGATTAGGGCGTCGGCAACTACGACCTGCCCCGTCCCTGCCTGCTGGAGGCCTCGCAGCAGCCGCAGTTCGGTCCAATAGTCAGCGTCGTCGGCCAGAGCCAGGCCGTCCAGGCCGGCTCCGACGAGCACCCCCGCTCCCCGCGCCCCCGTGATGGGAGCAGTCCCCGAGCACAGCCGCATATTTGAGCTGGCGTTGAGGCTGAGGACGCAGCCGCGGACCGCCAAGGCCGCCATTTCGTCGGGACGAAGCTGGGTCCCGTGGGCGAAGCAGACGCCGGGCCCGGAGAGGCCGGCGCTGTGGAGCCACTCGACGATCCCTTCGGGGTAGGTCGTGTCGGCCCACTGCCTTTGGCGGGGCGACTCGAGCAGGTGCATATGCACCCGGCGCCCGGTTTGCTCGGCGTGGCGGGCGACGGCCCGTAAGGTCGCCTCGCTCACCCATTGTGGCCCGACCGGGCCGAGCTGGACGTCGATAAGCGCGCTTTCGAACTTCGACGCGATCTCTTCGACCTCGGCTAGGCGGCGAGCGATCTCTCCTGCGTCCCAACCAGTCGCCTGGCGCGACCGTCCCGCCAGCGCTCCCATGGTGTCGCCCATGGGATAGACGACGGCGGCTCTAACACCCCGCTCAAGGACCGCCTCGGCGGCGGCGACCACCTCGGCCCGGGTATCCGGGCCCTGTGGGTTGACACAGATCACACTCGCGCCCACGCCAGAGGCGACCATCAGGTCGCAGCCCCCGCCGACTAGCGCCTCCTGGCTGGAGGGCGGGTGGCGGCGCAGGCCGGCGATCCACTCCTCGAGGGGGCCGTCGGGGATGCCCGCGGCTACATTTCCAGCGCCGCGGCCGTGGTCGTGGGCGTTGACAAAGAGGGGGAGAAGGACGAAGCCGGTCCCGTCGGCTTCGTCCGCTCTCCGCCCGTCGGTGCCGGCCGTCCCGTCCGTTGCCGGCTGCTCACCTCGGCTTAAGGGCCTCACACGTTCGATCACGCCGTCGCGTACGACCATCTCGGCCGGCCCGCTGACCGGCCGCCCCTCGCCGTCCTGGCTGCCGACGGCCCCGTCCAAGAGCCACCGCCCGTCCCGGTGGGGACGGGCGGCTCTGTCGACGAGCGGGGGCTCAACGGGCGGGGCAGTCGGCATCAAACGGTTACGCTCGCCTCCGGCTACTTGTCGCCGGCCGCAATAAGGAACTTCTGCGTGTAGACATCGGGAATGTCGACGTTGCCGGTGATTATGCCCGCCGTCTTGTAGAGCTCGTACACCTCGGTGAAGGCTTTGGAGTCCACCCACAGCAGCCCGTGCATCGCGGCGTCCCCGCCGTTGATGAGGGGCACCGAGACGGTGGCCGAGGCCTCTTCGTTCTTGAGCACGGCTTGGGTCTGGGTGTGGTACAGGTCCCAGGTGAGCTTGGCCGCCGCTTTGGGATCGGCGCAGAAGTCCTTCCATCCTTTGAGGTCCGCCTTTAGCCAAGCGGTCACCAGGTCGGGGTTCGCCTCGAGATAGGAGGACTTTGAGAAGTAGGCGTTGCCGTAGTCGGGGTCGCCGAGCTTGTCGAAATAGACGATGGTTACGTCATAACCGGCTTGTTGCATGTCAAGGCCCTGCTCGGTCCCATACCCGAGGTAAGCGTCAACCTGGCCCGAGGTGAGTACGGAAGGGTCGGTGCCGACCACGACGAGTTTGACATCGCTGGGGTCTGCGCCGGCACGTTTCAGCATGGCTTGCAGGAGCTGCTGCTCGCCGTTGGGCAGGCCAACGGTCTTGCCCTTGAGCGAGGACAGAGTGGTGAGGTGGTTCTTCGTCAGCGCCATAAGGGCGTTGGGGGTGCTCTGGTAAATGGTCCCGAAGCTCTTTATCGGGATGCCCTTGCTGACTGCAGTCAAGATGTCCGAGCCGTTGGCGTCGGCCATGTCGACCTGACCGCTCTCGACCAGGGTCAGACCGTCGATGTTGTCACCCCCGGAAAGAAAGACAGCGTCGATACCTTCGTCCTTGAAGTACCCGTTCTGCAGGGCGACAAAGTGGCCCCCGAACTGGGCCAGTTTCAGCCATCCCAATTGGAAGGTGACCTTCTCCAGCATCTTGGTCGCCGGCGCGCGGGAAGCACCGGCAGGGCTGGCTGTCACCAGGCCGCCGGCCGACAAAGCAACGGCTGTGCCCGCGGCCACGGCACCCCCGCGCAACAGGAACTCTCTTCTCGATAAACGACTGCTCGTGAACATCTGTTCTCCTTTTCGACAATTTGACTTGGGGCGGCGGCTCCGTCCGGCCCCCGCTTACACGGGGTGGGCGGCACCGTTCATGTCGAGGTCGCGACCCCTCGCTTCTTGGCTAGGACCCAGTCGCCTACGGCGATCGGGGCGGCGTCGAGATCGACGAAGGAAGTGACGACCCTTTCGTCGCTTGGGCGGTAGAAAAAAGGCACCGAGATCCGCGCTGTTGTTGCCGGGGTGGCAGTCTCGGACACCGTTACCTGGTGGGGAGCGGCCCGCCAGCGGCCTCCGCTCAGATAGGTGAGCAGCTCGCCCACGTTGACGACATAGGTGCCGGGAAGGGGGGCTACCGCCTGCCAACTGCCGTCGGCGGACTGTACCGATAACCCGCCGACCCGGCTTTGGTCTTGATGAAGGATCGTTAAGATGGTGAGGTCGCGGTGCGGTGCGTTGTATATTGGGGCACCCCCCCCGATGTCGGCGACGGGAGGGTAGTAATTGGCGGCCAGGTCGGCCCAGTTGCCCCCAAGGACGCCGAACCATTCCTTCTCCGGGGTTCCCAGAAGGTGGGCAACGGCCCGGCCTAGGAGCACCGCGGTCTCCTGCATACCCCGGTAATAGTCGTGCCAAGTTGCCACGAACTCGGCCGGCACTTCGGGCCACAGCGCGCAGCTGGCGAGAGCGGCCTCGCGTTCGTCGTCCGCCGGCAGGGGGACTGCGCCGTCGACGCCGTGGGCCCTTAGGGTGGGCGCCACGCGGGGGCCGATGTGGTACATCTCTTTGTGGTCGGCGGAACCGTACTGGCCTAAGAACTCGCCTCCGCACCAGCCGACGTACTGGTCCTCGACGTAGCGGTACGCCGTCTTCACGTCGAAGGGGAGCTCGAAGAACCCAGATGTCACCTGGTGCATGGTGGCGATGAGATCTTCAGAGACGGGCAGGTCGGTGAGGCGAAATGCGCCGGGGTCAGTGAGAGCGTCATCGAAGGCAGCCAGCACGCCTGAGCCCGCCGGCGCGTTCAGGGCATCGACCAGCTCAGCTAGGGAAAAGGTAGCCACCGTCATGGCCGGCGCCACGACCGAGCCGGGTTGTAATCCACGCCGTAAACGTAGCTGTCATTTATTTCGGGAAAATGAACGGGGTATTATCGTTGTGGTACACGCACAATAGACGAGCGTTATCGCTGCCTATTTTCCGGCGCGCTGAAGACACCGTGACTTGGGGTTCGCGTTGTAATTACAACGCGTCGATCACGCGATAACCAACTGGGCGCAATCCCGCTGTTGCTGCGCCGCGAATGAATTTACCAATCCATTAGTCCGGCCCAAATTCGAGCCGGTCCGCATGCCTCAGGCCAGAGCGTTACCTGCCCGGAGGTGTGACCTATTATCGGTCGCTAGAGCTACTCAGCGGTCACTAATCAATCTAGCGATGACTGGGGCCGGAGTCAATTTGCCCCAGCGCGCGCCGGTTAGCTCAGCTCACTGGTCAGCTCAGCTCGCCGCTCAGACTGACCCGCTCGACTAGTTCCCGTGCTGCGCCGGCGACCAAGGCCGCGGTTTTGAGTTCGTCGAGAGCCTGGGCGCAGATCACACCGACGCTCATGGTGGCGGCCCCCGGGACAAGGGGCATAGGTACGGCTAGGCCCCAGGTCCCGGCCAGGATCTCACCGACGCTCACGGCGTAGCCGGACCGGCGGGCCTCCGTCACCTCCTTGCGTTCCCCGGGCACCGCTGGGTTCCCGGCCAGGATGGCCATGCCCTCGGCCCCTTGGTGGAGCAGGTGACGGGAGCCGAGCCGGAAAGAAAGGCGCAGGTCAGTGCGCATAGGCTCAACGACACTGATGACCATGGCGTGGTCTGCGTCACGCATGACCAATACCACGGTCGCCCCAACCTTGTCTGCCAGGCCGCGCAGGACAGTGGCGGCGATCTCGCGCAGGTCAGAGCGGACTGCCTTGCCCAAGGCGATTAGCTCAGGGCCGAGCCTGTACATACGTGACCCGGTACGCTCCACGAAGCGGGCCTCTTCCAAGGTGGTGAGCAACCGTGTCACGATTGCCCGAGGCAGTCCGAGGGCGCGGACGAGCTCGGCCACCGACAGCCCGTCGGGCGCGTCGCGCAGAACGCTCAGGATGCTGATCCCGCGAGCCAGCGTCTGGGAGCCCCTCCGAGGACCGGTTTGCTCGTTGCTTTCCAAGCTTCCTCCGCTGCCATGCCGCAGTCCCGAGCCGGTGAATGATGGTCGGCGCTTTCCTCGGGTGCGAGCGCCCCGATATTAGACGGGCGACAGGCCCGTAATGTCGTGAACCGGTAATGTCGCGAAATGGTCACCCTTCCTATCGATCTGCGCAGTGACACCGTGACCCAGCCCGATGAGGGAATGCGGCGCGCCATTTATGACGCGGAGGTCGGGGACGACCATCGGGGCGAAGACCCGACAATGCAGGCCCTGGAGGAACACGTTGCCGCCATTTTGAGGCACGAAGCAGCGGTTTTCGTGCCGTCGGGGACAATGGGAAATAATATTGCTCTTCGGTTGGTGGCCGTACCGGGGACCGAGGTCCTGGCGGACACCGAATGCCACGTGGTTTCCTTCGAGATGGGGGCCCTGGCTGCCATCGGAGGCGTCCAGACCCGCACCTTCGTGAGCCAACGCGGCATCGTTTCACCCGCCGCCCTGGCGCCCCTCGTAAGCGTCGATCCCGAAGGCCCCAACGCCAACGGTGACAACTATGCCAGGGTAGTGACCAGCGCGGTGGCTATCGAGAACACCCACGTCCGTTCCGGGGGGCGAGCTTGGCGACTGCCCGAGGTCGACGCCCTGGCCGATTTCTTGGGCGGTACCTCGGTTGCCCTCCACTGTGACGGGGCGCGCATCTGGAACGCGGCCGTGGCCACCGGCACCCCGCTGTTCGAATATGGCCGGCGTTGCACCACCCTTTCTGTCTGCTTGTCCAAGGGCCTCGGCGCACCGGTGGGCTCGCTGGTCGTAACCGATGCGGCCCGAGCCGAAAAAGCTCGGGCGTTGCGGCGCCAGATGGGCGGGACGATGCGACAGTCGGGTGTCTTGGCCGCTGCCGGCCTGTACGCCCTGAAGCACAATATCGACCGCCTGGCTGAGGACCATGCGCGAGCGGCAACGCTGGCCCGGCACCTGGCCGAGGCGGCCCCCCGTAGCGTCGACGTGACGGCGGTGGAGACCAACATCGTCCTTTTTGAGGTCGGTGCGTCCAACGCCTTCGTGGCACGGGCGCGGGCCGAGGGTGTTCTCGTTGGTGCCATCTCGCCGACGGTCGTGCGGGCCATGACCCACCTCGACATCGACGACAACCAAGTGGTACGGGCCGCTGAAGTACTCGCCAAGCTGCTCGAACAAGACGGGAGCACATAAGGCGTGCCCCCGCACAACGGCCCCGGAGTGTTCCAGAGCCGCCCCATGGCGATCGGTTACCGGGGCGCGGCGTCCACCCCCCATTTGCTGGCGTCGCAGGCGGCCATTGCCGCGATGCGCAATGGTGGCAATGCGGTCGACGCCGCAGTGACGGCCGCAGCCGTAGCGACGGTTGTCCAGCCTTTCTCGAGCAGCGTGGGCGGCGTGGGGTGGGCCAGCGTGTACGACGCCGCCTCGGGCCAGACCGACGTCCTACGGTTCCTGGGGGCCGTCCCCATGGCCCTCGACCCCGGGAAGTTCAGCCCCGACCCCGCCGGTTTGGTGGACTGGCGCCGCCTGGAAAGCTCGTCGTCGCCGTTACTAGGTACCCTGACGCCGAGTGTCGTCCCAGGGTGGGCGGAGCTCTTGGCCCGCCGGGGGACCTGGTCCCTGGCCCAGGCCCTTGAGCCGGCCATCGCGCTCGCTGCCGAGGGAGTGCCGGCGTCCGAGCTCTTGCGAACGAACACGGCTCTTAACGTCGGGCGGCTACTCCGGTGGCCGGAAAGCGCCCGGACCTACCTTGCCAACGGCGATCCACTTCAGGTTGGGGACCGCTTATCCCAGCCTGATCTGGCCGCCACGCTGGGCCGAATTGCAGCCAATGGGCCGGCGGAAATGGTCGACGGGCGCACGGCCCGGGCCATCGTCGAGCTGTACGAGGCTCATGGCGGCGCCCTCCGGGCAGCGGACCTAGACCAGGTGCGCCCGGTTTGGGGCCCACCTCTGGTCACAAGCTTCCGACACCACGTGGTGCATGCTGCACCGGCACCCTTTGGGGACGTGGCCTTTGTCTCCGGTCTCCAGATCCTGGACGGGTTTGGGCCCTTTGCCGGCCCGCTCGACCCCGATTATGTCCACGCGAGCATCGAGTCGGCGAAGCTCGTCCACGCCGACCGCCAATACTGCCTCGGGCCCGACGTTGACGCCGCCGCTATCGACCGCCTCCTAAGCCCTGCCTACACGCAAAGCCAGCGGGCCAGGATCGGCGGGCGGTCCGGTCCGGCTGCTGTCGCGGGGCCGCCTCACGAGGACACCATCACGCTGGCCACTGTTGACGATGCCGGTAACGCCGCCCATCTCATGCAGACGGTGGGCACCTTTTTCGGGACCGGCGCCGTGGCCCCGGGCACGGGCGTGCTCATGAACAGCAGCTTGTACTTCGCCTATGCCAACCCGGCAGTGGCCAACCGCGTCGTGCCTGGGCAACCGATCGAACAAAACCCTTGCCTAGCAATGGTGTTCGACCCCTCCGGCCGGCTCCGGCTGGTAGCGGGGAGCCCGGGAGGACGGGCCCGGGTGGAGACGGTCCGCCAGCTGATCCTCAACGTCTTGGAATTCGGGATGAACGTCCAACAGGCAGTTGACGCCGGGCGCTTCCTGGCGTCGCTCGATGGCGCCTCCATCGATTTCGAGGCTCGCTACGGCGAAGTTGACGCCGGCCTGCGCCAGGCGCTGGAAGACCGGGGGCACGTCGTGCTGGTCAAAGAGGAGGCGTTTGGCAGCGGCCAGGCCATTTTCATCGACCCGACCACGGGGGCGCGCATGGCCGGGGCCGATTGGCGGCGAGAGTCAGTCGCCCTGGCTTACTGAGCATGCCAGCATGCCAGCATGCCAGCACGCCGGCATGTTGCTACCTATGCGGATCGGCGTCGGCGAGCCCGGCTCACCTTCGGCGGCGTCCCGTCGGCCCCGAAGAGGCGGTTGCCGAGGGCGCCGAGGTGGGTAGTCATGGCGGTAACGGCCGCGGCGCCGTGGCCCCGGGCTATGGCCCGCAGGATGGCCCTGTGCTCTTCCAGCTGGCAGGTGCGGGTCTCCGGGTTACGCACCACGATCCCGTCGACAAGCGCCCACATAGGGTGTTCAGCTGCGTTGACGAGGTGGCTGGTGAGGCCGGCCAGGACCGAGTTGCCGCAGCAAGCAGCCAGCTCGCGGTGGAAGGCGAGCGATAGCGAGACGAATTGGTCCAGGCGACCTGGCTCCGCGGACTCGCTCTCTGCCTGCGCCTCGTCAACTAGCCGTTCCAGGCGCTTGACATCGGCTGCCCGGATCCGCATAGAGCACAGCTGGACGACGGCTGGTTCGATGATCTGGCGAGCGTGCAGGAGCTCACGGGGAGACGAGTCAACCGGGGGAGCGACCGAGTTGGCTGATGGGACCCCGAGGCCTGTCAGGTAGGTGCCGGAGCCGGGGCGGACCTCGACGACCCCTCCTAGCTCCAGGGCCAGCATTGCCTCCCGTACGGTGGCCCGGCTGACCTCGCAGCGCTCAGCTAGCTCCCGCTCGTTGGGGAGCCGGTCGCCAGCCCCGATGGTGCCAATGGCAACGGCGCGCAGGACTTCTTCAGCCACATCGAGGTACCGCCGGCGTTCTCCCAATTGCACCGGGCTGTCAGCGCGTTCGCGCCCGTCGCGCAGTGCCTCGCCCGGCCACTCGTCCTGTGCCACCGTCACCAGAGTCTCGCACTCGGCGTGGGGCCTGCAATCCCGGCGTTCCAGGGCCCTCGGATTGGTGGCCGGCGACTTGGTGGCTCTCGTTGGCATCGTCGGGTGCGCAGGCGAGGAAGCACCTGCCTAGGCCGTGCCGACGCGAACGATGGCGGCGATGGGGGCTTGACCGGACGGGGCTTGGTGCTCGGTCCCGCCCGACACAAAGATCCGCGGGTCGCCAGTAACTGAAGCGATCACGGCGCCTACGGCGGCCCGGGCGTGGCGTTCGTAATTTATATCGGCGTCCGAGAGCATCGTGGTGCGCTGTCCCCTCAGGCGGCCGCCCGGGGGCGCCTCGGCCTTGGCGAACACGGCGGCAATTTGCTTTTGAGCGTAGGCGTCGGGTTCGCATTCGAACTCGAGCCCGGCGGCGCGAAGGGCGGCTCGGATCCCAGGGGCATCGATGGCGTCTTGCAGGTAGCCGTGGCCGATGCGGTACTCGCCGGTGGCGTCGGCCGAGTTGGCGAACATGATCACTTCGCAGTCGGACAGTTCGCCACCCGCGGAAGTCGACGTTACCGCAGAGAAAAGGCTCATGTCTTTGGCGATAATTTTGTCGTTGACCTTGTCTGGTTCGATCTCGCCTAAGGCGATCCCCACTCCCAAGGCCGTCGCTCCCCGAGCGTAGGCCTTTGAGCGGTTGGGGTCCTCCGTCACGACGCGTTGTCCACGCGCGGCGGCGTCGGCGATACCGGCGGGCGTCAAGAGAGGGCCCTTCACCTGGACGTAGTGCACGGCACCGGGGGCCACCCGAAGCTCATCCAGAGCGCGGCGGGCGGCGGCGGCCACCTCGAGGACCTCGGCGGTCCGGCCGACCTCTTCGGGAAGGAACGATCGGGTGCGCTGTACCGATATGGCGAGGCGTTCAGCGCCGGTGCCAGCCGACTGGGCCGCAACTGGGACCGTCTCGGATCTGGTGGTACCCCGGGTGAAGACGGTCATGTGGGGGGAGAGCACGCCTTCACAACCGCCGGACCAAACGAGGGCCACCCGCTTCAGGATTTCTTGCCCAGGCAGTTCCAGGAGCTGGCTCAGCAGCCCGGTGACCTGGGTCGTCGCGAGCGCCCGCGTAAAGTCATTAGCACCCCCGTTACCCTCGGTTTTGCCAATGCAGGCGACGATCTCCTCTGCGTCGACTTCGCCGTCGTCGATGAGACGGCGCAGCCCGCTCACATCACCCGGGTGGTCCATCGAAATCCTGTGAACGCCGACCTTCACTGGCGCACCTCGCTCTTGTTTGACGGCCCGTCCCCAGTGACGTCGACCACGTGGTTTTGGAGGGCACCAATGGGGCCGGCCCGGCACTCTATGACGTCGCCTGGGCGCAGGAAGCGAGGCGGGACGCTCTGGTAGCCGCACCCCCCGGGGGTCCCGAGGCTGATGACGTCGCCCGGCTCGAGGGTGATGCCTTTCGACAGCTCGGCAATGGCTAGCTCGGGCGGGAACAACATGTTGCCCGCCGGCTCTGATTGCCGCAGTTCGCCGTTGACTCTGAGCTCGAGCTGCACTTCGGCCAGTAATGGCATCTCGTCTTTGGTGACGATGGCTGGGCCCATCGGGCAGTAGCTGTCCAGCCCCTTCCCGTAAAAGAACTGACTGGTCCGCCATTGAAGGTCACGGGCGCTGACATCGTTCACGATCGTGAAACCAAAGATGTGCTCGTAGACGTCCTCGGGGGCGATCCACGTCCCTTGTTTGCCGATAACGACGGCGAGTTCGACTTCAAAATCAAGCTTGTTGGTCAGGCGGGGATCATAGACAACGGCGTCGCCGGGACCGATGACGGCCGTGACTGGCTTTGAAAAGAACAAGGGAATGGTGGGAATTTCGATCGGTTGGCCCAAGGCTATGGCGTTTTGCTCCACATGTGAGCGATAGTTCAACCCGACGCAGAACACGTTTTTGGCCGGGCGCGGGATGGGCGCCGCCAAACTCACCGAACTGAGTGGGTACCATGGCCCCGTTTCGTTGGTCCTGTCGCGACCCAAACCGGTGCTTACGGGAGCAGCGAACTCGGCGCAGAGGTTGGTCGCCCAGCCCAGGCTCGATGGCCCGGCGGCCAGCAAACCCACCATGGTGGCAAAGGCCGGGTCGTCCCCGCTGAGCGCGAGAAGGTCTATTACGTGGTCGTCGACGATGGCCCCGACGCGGCGGCCCTGTTCGGGAGGGGAAAAGGTGACCAGCTTCACTGTGCTCCCATCTGAGCGGGCGCCCGCCCGCCCGTGCTCGCCCCGGGCCGCTGGGGTGTCCCCGGTTCAGCTAGCCCGGCGACCTTGAGGGCGTGCCAGAGGGTCACCGCAATGCTGTCCAGGACGGGGGCCCGCAGCTGTTCTTCGAGGGCAACAACGTCCCCGACACGTAAGTTGGTGCACGCGATCAGGTAGCCGTCGGGTTCGCTGCTGGCGCATGCGAGCGCCAAAGCTGAGATTTCTTGCTCCGTAATCAGACCGAAAGCGTGGTTATCGCTAAGGCCGAGGTGGCGCTCGGCCACAACCGAAACCCCGGCTCGCGCGCACGTGGCGATAATGCGGTCCACCACTTCGGGCAGGTAGGGGGTAACCAGGGCGCTGCGCTGAACACCTAGCGTGGCACAGGCATCGAAGAGAGCGAGAGCAGTGGTTGTCGCGGGTACCGACGTTGCCTCCGTCAAAGCCTCGCACAGGCACCGGTCCTGGTCCAAGCCGAGCCACAAGCCCGAGGTTCCCGCCCACACCAACAGATCGGGACGGGCGTCTGCCAACAGTGACGCGGCGGCGCACATGGGGGCGCTACTGAACTGCCCCTGCGACTCTTGGACCAGGCTGATTGAGGTGACGCGAGCGCGGCTCACGTGGACCGTCACATCACTCGTGGGTAGGTACATGTCCGTGACCGCGGGCTCGAAAGCGGTGTTGGAGGATGGGACAATTATCCCAATGCGAACGGGGGTCGTGGTCATGTCCCGACCGACGAGGCCCGTTGCAAGCCGGCGAAGGGATAGCGCTGGCGGAAGGTGGCGGCCGCTTGTTCGAAAGTCACAAAGTAAGCGTCAGAGTGGCTTTGCCAGTAACTGATCAGCCGTTCCAGCATGAGCAGCACCTGAGGGCGGCCGCTGACGTCAGGGTGGAGCGTCACCGGGAACACGCCGTAGTCGAGATGTTGGTAGACCCAGTCGAACTGGTCCCGCCACATCATCTCTATTTCCCGGGGGCTGACAAAGCCGTGACTGTTGGCCGATTGCTTTATGAACATCATCGGGGGCAGGTCGTCCACGTACCAGTTGCCACAAAACTCGACGAGGTCTACCTCCGGGCCGCGCTCCAGTGGCTTCATCCACTCGGCGGCATCGATGCCGTAATCGACATTTGTCCAGCGATCTCCGACGCGGGCGTAGAAGGGGACGAAATCGTTGTAGTTCTGGGAGTGGTCGTACAGGAACCCGTGCTCGACCAAGAGGGCAGCGGTGCGCTCGGACATTTCCCACCAGGGGGCCACGTAGCCGCGAGGCGAGCGCCCCGTCAGTTTTTGGATGAGGGCGATTGAATGTTGGAGCACGTCGCGCTCCTGTGCCGCGCTCATGGAGATTGGATTTTCGTGGGAGTAGCCGTGGGCACCGATCTCGTGGCCGGCCTGGGCGACCGCCGCCATCTCGTCGGCGAACGTTTCCAGGGAATGACCAGGCACGAACCAGGTGGTGGCGATGCCCGTGCTTTCGAACAACTTCAAAAGGCGGGGGCTGCCCACCTCACCCGCGAACATGCCCCGCTGGATGTCATTGGGTGAGTCCTGGCCGCCGTATGACCCGAGCCAGCCGGCCACGGCGTCTACGTCGACCCCTATACATATTTCGATCCGTTTGGTCGGAGCACTCACTGCTCGGTCCCTCTTTCTGGTTGGCTGATCGTCTTGCCCGGCCCACCTCGGGCCGGGGGTGCTGAAGACCGGGCCCCCGTTGAGGTCATCGGGGTTACAGTCATTGGGTCGTGGTCCGTTGGTGGACGGTAACTTCGGTGACGGCCGCTGGGGAGGTGGTCACCGTGAACAGGCGTGGGTGGCCCGGCTCGGACATTGGCATGGGGACCAGGCCGATGCTCTCCAGGTGCAGCGAGATCTCCGTCATCAGAGGTTGTCTGGCTAGAACGGCGGTCGCCATGAGAGTTAGAAGGTGCTGAACGGACTCGCTGCGCCCCTCGCCAAAAGCGACGAGCAACGCCGCGCGTACTCCGTCGCGCACGTCGGGCCAGCTCGGGCGCGCTCCGCTGACCAGGGACCAGCGAGCGTCGAGGCGCCCAGCGAGTGGACGGTCCGGCATAGGCTGGTTCGTCGTGTACTCGTCCACCGCAAAGCCTGTGAACCGGCTCCCGGCTTTAATCAGTACCTCCAAGTCGTCAAGGCCCGAGCGGGTTTCGATAACGTCGCCGTTCGCGGTGGCCGACGCTCGGTCAGTACTTCGCGGGCCGCGCACGTAACTGGGACCGACTCGTTGCCAGTTGTAGCGGAGCACCTCGACCTTTATCTCGGGAAAGTAGGGGTAGGCCTGCCGCAGGTCACAAACCATGGCGACGGCCAGTTCCTCGATGGGAGCGGGATAGTTCCGCTCCAGTACCGATAGCGCCCGGTTGCGCTGGGCATCGCTGGTAATTACGCGCCGGTTGTCCCCCGCCTCATAGCACTCGTCGATCCCGCCGCTGGCCATTATTGAGATCGTGAGGTCGGCCAGCCCATCGGTGCCCGTTGTTTCAGTAAAGGCAACCACGCGAGCCTGCTGCTTCCCGTAGGAGCGGGCGCCGAGCCGGGTCGCCATCTCGCTCATGAAAGTGCCCGTCGGCCCAGAGCCGACTCCAGGGACCCAACAACCTCGTAAAACAACAGCGAAACCATGCTTATTATCGCCACACTGGCCCACAGAGTGAGGAAATCTGAGCTGATGAGGGCAGCCGCCATGAGGTGGCCGATGCCTGTTCCGGTAAGCAACCACTCGGCCAGGACTGCCCCGAGAATGGCGCCCGGCATGGCGATCTTGGCCGCCGAGAAGATGCTCGGTAAGGCGTAGCGGGCCCGGATGTGCCATAGGGTCCCAGCCGCCGAGAGGTTGAACGCCCGGGCCAGCTCAATTGATTGTGGCGGAGCGGTCTCCAGACCTGAGGTCACCAGGACCAAGGACGGGACGAAAGTGACGATGGCGGCCACAACCATGACGCCCAGGACTCCCTGCCCGAAGACCAGGGCGATCAGCGGCGTCATGGCGATAAGCGGCACAGACCGCAGGACCATGACCATGGGCATGACGACGGCGCGGGCCTTGGTCAGCTGCATCAAAGCCGCTGCTCCGGCCAGAGCCGCCAACGTGCCCAGTGCCCAGCCGAGCATGGCGTCGCGCAGCGTCACACCCAGCGCGGACAAGATCGTGCCGCGGTTGGTCGCCGCACCCGGGCCGGTGACCAGGAACGACCACACCGCTGCGGGAGACTTGGCCAGGTACGACGACAGGCCGAGGATCCGGATCCCGAGCCCCCACAGCGCCACCACGATGACCAAGGCAAGTATGGGGCCGGCCAACTCGGACAGAGCCAGTGCCCATTTCGCCCGGGACCGCCCCGGAGAGCGGCCGGCGGCCATCGCCGTTCCCGTGGGCGGTGAGCCACTGAGGCGGCGGACCACGAGTGTGGTCAAGGCGTAAGCGAGGCCCGAGACGATCGTTGCCTCGATACCGATTGCCCACGTACGCGTCACTTGGAACGATTCTTCGGCGCTGACCATGGCTACGCCGAGCCCGCTAACGCCACCGAGGTACTCGCCGATGATGGCGCCCAGGATCGCCGCCGGGGCGGATAAGGCTAAGCCGCCGCCGGCGCTGGGCAACGCAGCCCGCAAGCGGACCCGCAACAGCTCTGTCATCTGTCCTCCGCCGCAGGCCCGGACGAGATCCAATGACGCTTGGTCAGCAGCGCTGAGCCCGGTCATCCAGGCGATCAGGCTCACGAAGAACACCGACAGAGCAGCGATAGACACTTTGGCGGCGTCGGGGCTAATAAAGATGAGGATTAATGGGCCGACGGCAACGGTGGGCACACAATAGGTGATGGCCCCCAGCTGCTGTAGCGGCCGGCTGACCTGAGGGAAGAAAAGGGCGATCGCTGCGAGGACGATGGCGGCACCATTTCCGATTAGCCACCCACGTAGGGCCTCCCACAGGGTGGTCAGCAGGTTCGAGAAATAGAAGTTGTCGTTGACCATCGTCGTGAGGACCGCGCTGGGGGCGGGGACCACGTGGCGCCCGGGGAACACCCCCGACGTCATGAGCTGCCAGATCAACAGGAGCGCCAGCGCTCCCCCGGCGCCTTCCACCCAAGCTTTCGGCAGCGCCAACCTGTTGCGGCGGTGCGTCGGCACCAAGGCGGTTGTCACCCTGCCGCGCCTCGGTCGTCGCCAGGCCCCATGCCTTCGGAGAACAGCAACGTGGACACGTGGTCGCACAGTGCATGGAACTGCGGCGTGTGCAGTAGAGAGGCGTCCCGGGGCCGAGGAAGGTCGATGGGCACGCAGTCGAGCACGCGACCGGGCCGAGGCGCCAGCACAGCGATGTTGTCGGCCAAGAACACCGCTTCCGCTATGGAGTGAGTAACGAGCACTGTGGTGGGTTTCTGCTCCTGCCAGATGCGAAGAAGCTCGATGTTGAGGCGCTGGCGAGTCATTTCGTCAAGAGCTCCGAAGGGCTCATCGAGCAGCAAGACCCGGGGGTGCAGGACCAGGGCGCGCGCGATGGCCACCCTCTGCCTCATCCCTCCTGAGAGCTGAGCGGGCTTGGCGCCCTCGAAGCCTGTCAGCCCCACCAGGTCGATGAGCTCGCTTACGGCTTTGTCATCGGGACCTTGCCGAGCGATCTGCAGTGGGAAGCGGATGTTGTCGTACACGGAGCGCCAGGGCAGCAGTGCTGGGTCCTGAAAGGCCACACCTATGTGGTGTTGCTTACGAGCCACCTCCGGGCTCTCGCCATGGACCAGTACTGATCCCGAGGTTGGCAACTCCAGGTCGCCCACGATCCGCAGCAGCGTCGATTTCCCGCAGCCCGATGGCCCGATCAGGACCAAGAACGAACTGCGGGCGATATTCAAGGAAACGTCCTTTAGGGCGACGAGATCCTGTCTTTTTACCTTGAAGACCTTGTTGACTTTGTCGATCCGGATGCCAGAAGTGCTGGGAGGCTCGGTGTTGGCCGGGGCAAACGCGCCGGTACTGGTTACCTCAGGCCCAATATCCACGGTCGGCCCGGCTATCTCGTCTCGTTCTGGAGCAGTCGTTGAATTAATTCCCACCCCTGTTGCCGCCTTGGGTCATACGATGAGCCCGTCGCTGTAGACCTCCGTCAGGATCTCGTTAGTGAACATAGAAGCGGTGGCTTTGGTCCCCCCCAGGACCATCGAGTGCACACTGGAGGCCACAGTCGCCGGCGACATCCAGAAAAGGCCGTGCGCTTTGGTGTCCGGAGTGGTCACCAGTTGCCTCTCAGTGATGACCGCTTTGTACTCCTGCTCGAAGATGAGCCCAAGCGATTTACCGTAGACGTCGACAGCCAATGTGGCCGCGGTATGGGGGGAAGCCAGAGCCGCCTTCCAACCCAGTGCCTCTCCCTTCATTAGCCCCACGATCTGTTGTTTTTTCACCGGGTCAGCCAGGTCGGCGGTCTTGGCTATGTAAATGTCGTCGACGATCGGGTAACCGAAGTCGGCCAGCAAAAAGGCGTAGGTAGGGACCCCTTGCACATCCAGGGCAATGGGTTCGTTGGTGTAGTTGCCCATCAGGCCGTCGATCTGCCCGTCGGCCAACGGTTGCGTCGAGAACTCGACGGTATTGACTTTTATCAGGCTCGGCTTGATCTTTTCAGCCTCGAGGAAGGCCGTCCAGATCGGGAGGTTCGTGTCTGACACCCCGATCGTCTTGCCAATCATTTCCTGGGGCGTACGGATGGGGTGGCTGGCCTTGGAAACGATGCAGGTCGGGCTTTTCTGGAAGGCGGCTCCAATTACCTTGAGAGGCGCCCCATTTATTATCGCTTCGACACCTTCGTCGGTGTGGGTAACCCCCACCAGGGCTTTGCCGCTAACCACGACCGGCTCTGGGGCAAGGTTGGGGCCGCCGGGCAGCACGGTGACGTTGAGGCCTTGTTGCTTGTAGTAGCCGTTTGCTAAGGCCATGATCGATCCTGCGAACTGCACGTTTTCCAAATAGCAGAGCTGGATGGAGACGTCGGCAAGAGCCGCCGCATCGGCGGGTGCCGCGGCGAAGCGGCCTAGCCCACCGAGCAGGTCGGGGGCGACGACCGCGCCGACGGCCAACGCACCGGTCCTTTGCAGCAGCGACCGCCGCGTGAGCTGCCGCGAGAACGGGGTGTGAGCCCCCGTCTGTTCGTTGACGCTTCTTTGAGCCATGGGTGCTCCCCTTTGTGGGTTGAGTTCGGCTGAGGCCGGGTGTCCTACGGAAGTGGCTCAAAACTAAGGCGACGTTGTTTCGGCACTGTGTTGCCAACATGAACTGCTTGTGGACAAAGCGGCCTGACCAATTTGGGTGCTTTGGGCCAGCCGCCGTGTGCGGAAGGGGTGCTTTGCGGCCACGCACAGGCCCCTGCCTACGCCCTTCGGCTGCCGACGCCTGCGAACGAGAAACCCTTTATCTATAGGATGTGTTTAACGGTTCAGGTTCGTGGGAGCGGCGAGCTCACCTCACCGTGTAACCACCGTCGACGGCGAAGTTCGCCCCGATGACGGAGCTGGCGGCGGGCGAGAGCAAGAAGGCGACGGCGGCAGCGACCTCCTCTGGCTCAACGAGCCGTCCGTGGAGTTGCGTCGCCACCGAATCTCTCCGCGCCTTTTCGGGGTCGACGCTCGTCGCCAGTGTCTCCATCAGCATCGGCGTGCGTGTCGGGCCCGGGCTCACTGCGTTGACACGGATCCCATCGGCGGCGAGATCGATTGCCATGGCCTGGGTAAGGGAGAGGACCGCCCCTTTGGTTGAGCAGTAGGCGGCGAGGTCGGGCTGAGCCACCACCCCAAGGTTCGAGCCGATGGTGACCACCGAGCCGCCTCCGGCGGCGCGCAGGTGCGGGATGGCTGCGCGCACCGTCGTCATGATGCCGAACACGTTGACGTCGAACTGCGCCTTCCAGTCGTCCAGGGAAGCCGTCTCTACGGTCCCCCGGATGGCAATACCGGCGCAGCACACGACCCCGTCAAGGCCTCCGAGACGATGCGCCGCCTCGTCGACTGCCGCCCGGACGCCCTCCGCGTCCCGCACATCGACGCTGAGGAACATGCTGGCGGTGACGGGGTCTTTGTCCTCTGTACGGTCCAGAGCTGCGACCCGTCCGCCATCGGCCATCAGCCGGTCGACGACGGCGCGGCCAATCCCGGACCCGGCCCCCGTGACGATGGCTCTGAGCTGGTTAGGGGCAGATGAAGTAGGCAAAACGGCTCCCTTCGTTGATAGGTCAGAGTGCTGGGTGGGTGAGTGCCCAGTGGCGAGCAATGTCGACGCGTCGGCAGACCCAGACCCGGTCGTGGGCGACGATGTGGTCGAGGAGCCGCTCCAAGGCGGCGGCGCGTGCGGGCCGGCCGATGATGCGCCCGTGCAGGCCGATGGACAGCATCTTTGGGCTGCCTTCCTCTCCCTCGCGCCACAGCAGGTTGAACGCGTCGCGGCAGTGGCTCTCCCACTGGCTGGCGGTGGCGAACCCCCCCGGGGCCGCCAGGCGCATGTCGTTGGTGTCCATGGTGTACGGCACCACGAGATGGTGGCGGCCGGACACCACTACCCAGTAAGGAAGGTCATCGGCGTAGGAGTCCGCGTCGTAGAGGAAGCCCCCGTGCTCGACGACCAGGCGGCGGGTGTTGGGCGAGTCTCGGCCCGTGTACCAGCCGAGGGGAGGCGAGCCCGTTATCTCGCTGAGCAGGGCGACGGCGCGTGATAGGTGCTCAGCCTCGATGGCTTCGTCGACCCCTTGGTAGCTGAGCCAGCGCAAGCCATGACCGGCCACCTCGTGGCCGGCTTGCTTGATGGCGGCCGCTGCAGCCGGGTTGCGTGCGAGCGCTGTGGCCACGGCGAACACTGTGAGGGGCAGGCCCCGAGCCCTGAAGGCACGCATCACCCGCCAGAAGCCGGCGCGGCTGCCGTACTCGTAAAGCGACTCCATGCTCATGTGGCGGTCCGGGAAGGCCTGCGCGCCGACCATCTCGGAAAGGAACGTCTCGGAGCTGTCGTCGCCGTCCAGGACGCTGCGCTCGCCCCCTTCTTCGTAATTGAGGACGAACTGGACGGCTATGGAGGCCTCCCCGGGCCAGCGCGGGTGGGGCGGCGAGCCGGCGTAACCCACCAGGTCTCTTGGGTACGCGGGGTAGCCGGTCGAGGGGCCGGGCGCGGCCGTCATCGGTCGAGCCGTTCGTCAGCCAGGCGCAAAGCCCCGAGAAGAACTTCGGCCCCAGCCACCAGGTCGTCGGGCGCTGTCGCCTCGTCCGGGTGGTGGCTCAACCCACCAATGCTTGGGACAAAGATCATGCTTATAGGTCCCAGGGCCCCAAGGCACTGGGCGTCGTGGCCCGCTCCGCTGGCCAGCTCTGTGGTCGCCAAGCCAAGCCGGCCGGCCGCGTCCGCGATGGCTCCTCTCAGCCTGGCGTCAGTGGGCACGGGGGCCGAGCAGGAGACCTCGGAAAGGGTGGCCCTCGTGGCTGTCTGGGCGCCGATGTCGTCCACCTCTTGGCTGAGCCTGGCCCAAGCCTCGGTTAGGGCCGACCCGTCCAGGCTGCGTATGTCGACGCTGACGGCCGAGCGCCCGGCAATCACGTTCGCATTGCCCGGGTGGGCCTCGATTGCCCCGGCCGTGGCCACCGCGACCGGCCCGGCAGTGGCGAGGCGCTGGACGGCCAGGACCGTATGGGCAGCCGCCACCAGGGCGTCGGCCCGAAGGTGCATCGGGGTAGTCCCGGCGTGGTTGGCGTGGCCCTCGAAGCGTGCCCAGCCCCGTCTTGCCCCGGTGATGCCGCTGACCACGCCAACACGGGCCCCGGAGCGGTCGAGTACCGGGCCCTGTTCTATGTGCAGCTCCAGGTACCCGGCCACTGGGCCCCAGGCAGCGCTCGTGACCGGTAGGAGGACACCGCCTTCCTCGGCCAAGCGATCGGACAGGCGCCGGCCATCGGGGCCCAGTGCTCCCATGTCGACGGTCAACCCGGCGGCCGCTCGAGACCCGGTGAACGGGGGCGCCACTACCCCCTCCTCGTTGGCCCAGGCCACGGCCCGGACCGGGTGGCGCAGCCGCTCACCGGCGGCGGCCAGGGTGGCCACTATCGCAAAGGCGGCCACGGTCCCGTAGGCCCCGTCGAGCGGACCGGCGTCCACCACGGTGTCGAGGTGGCTACCCATGACAAGTGGGGCCAGTCCGGGCACGGTCCCAGGCAGCTCGGCTATCAGGTTGGCGACGGCATCCGAACGCGTGGTGAGCCCGGCGCCTGCCGCCCACTTGGAGATGAGCGCGCGGGCCGCCCGGTCCTCGGCCGACCAGGCCAACCTGGTCACCCCGCCGGCCGGGGTGCGCGCCGTGGATGCCAGCTCGTCGAGCTGGTTGAGCAGGACGATGCCGTCTAGGGTGGCGACGGCAGAGCCCACGCGGCCGGCGGGTTTCACGGGACGGGGTCGACGGTCAAGGTCGTGGCCACGGCGTCGTTGGCGGCGAGGAAGCGTAGATAGGCACGGAACCCTCCCAGCTCGGATATGTCGACCACGTGCTCACCGGGGGCGAGCCGGGACGGGACCAGGAGCATTGCGTTCACCAGTTCGCCATCGAGCAGCTCGATGCGGCCGAACATCAGCTCTGGCGGCTCGGAGGGCAAGAGGTGGTCGTGGAGCACGTCGTCGGGGATGTCGTAAAGCTCCCCTACGATCACCCGGCCGCCGCTTGCCACTGGGTACAGCCCCGGGAACTCGTCCCGGACGGCGAAAAAACGGTACCGGGCTGCGGTACTGGCCGGGCCCAGGAACGTCGAGCCCTGATGGGCGGAGTGATGCTTCTGGCCCGACATGGCGGTGCCGTTGAGGAACATGAGCGTCATATGGCCACCTCAGAGGATAGGTTCGGTGTGAAGTTCAGCTGGAAAGGGCGACGTCGGTCCCCAAACCTTTTTGGCGAGCCGCCGCCACTACTAGACGGGCGGTGGCAATGTCCTGGACAGCTATACCGACCGACTTGTACAGAGTGATCTCGCGGTCATTGGCCCGGCCGGGGCGCTCGTGGGTGACCAGTTGACCCAGTTCCTCGCGGAAGTGGGCCCTGTCTATCGCCTTTTCGGCCAAAGGGATCAGCAGGTCGCCCGACTTGTGGGAGGCGACCTTGACGCTGTCAACGACCACGCGGCTGCGCCGGACGCCTTCGGTGTCGATCTCGCGGTACTCCGGTCGCGGCGGCGAACCCACCGCGTTCAGGTGCAGCCCGGGCCGGAACCATTCGCCCTTGACAATTGGTGTGGGAGAGGGGGTGAGCGTGCAGACGATGTCAGCCCCCTCGACGACGCCTTGGGCAGAACCGAACACCGTTGTGGGAACTCCCTGCTCCGTGGCAAAAGCGGCGAAGGCGGCCGCCGTGGCTGGGCTCCGGCTCCAGACCAGGACGCCCGTAACTGGGCGCACACAGCGGATCGCCAGAAGGTGGGCCCGGGCCAACGCTCCGGCCCCGACGAAGCCCAAGATGGCCGGCCCACTGCGGGCAAGGTGCTTGGTCGCCACGGCTGATGCTGCCGCCGTCCGGTAGGCAGTTATGGCTGCCCCGTCCAAGAATGCTTCGCAGGCCCCGGTCGCAGTGTCGACGAGCACGATCGTGGACTGCTGGGTAGGCCGGCCGCGGTGGGCGTTCTCGGGCGTGTCGGTCAGCAGCTTCACCCCTCCGGCGCCCTCGGGGATGGCTCCGACCATAGGGACTAAAAGGGCCGAAGAGCGGGGGACCGGGAGCATCACTGGACCAAGGTCAGCGGCCCGGCCAGAGCTCAAGGCCCCATGAGCCCGCTCGACCGCATCGATGACCTGGTCCATGTCTAAGACGCTGGCGATCTCCGAGCGGGTCAGTACGAGCACGGGAAAGGGGCCCGGAGTGTTGCCGCGGTAGCCGCCCCGGCAACGCGCCGGTCACCACCACCAGTCTTAGCGGCACCTATCTTTAGATGAGTGACGACGGACGGAAGCCGGATCCCGCGCCGTGACCGCATCGCCGATGCGATCCGCCAAGACATCATGTCCGGCCGCCTCAAGGCCGGGGAGCGGCTGCCGGAAGAAGTTATAGCCAAGGAGCACCACGTTTCTCGTGTCCCGGTGCGCGAAGCCCTGCGGCGGCTGGAAAGCGAGGGTTTCGTCACACTCATGCAGTTCAGTGGCGCTCGGGTCTCCGAGACGTCGCTGCGCGACAGCATCGAGCTGATGCAGGTGCGCCGGGGCCTGGAGGTCCTCGCAACTCGGTTGGCAGCCGATGCCCGGGGCGGACAGGAGGCGGCAGCTTTGGTAGACGTTGTCGAGCGGGGGAAGAAAGCGGCCCGAGAGCAGCGGATCGACGAGTTGCCTGCCCTGATCATGGAGTTCCACGAGCTCATCGCCAAGGCGTCCGGCAACCGCCAACTGGAGGAGATGCTCAAGCGCGTGCTGCAGCGCATCTCATGGGCCTTCCTGCTCGACCTGCGGGAGCGGGTCGAGTCCTCCTGGCTGGACCACACGGTCATTGCTATGGCGGTGCTCGGCGGCTCCAGCTCCCAGGCCGGCTTCCTAATGGACGAACACATCAGCAAGGACGAACTCCTTTACCGCCGTAAGTACGGTGATTCGAACCGGGACGGGGCCGGCAGCGACGACGTCGTGGACCGGATCCCTCCCTTCTCCTACTGATCGTATACGTAACCGGCGGAGCCTCGCCGTCTTGTTGCAGGACCGGGCAAATGTTAACTTGCCCGAAACGTTGGGTCGTATACAAATGAGGGATGGAGTGCCTCGCGATATCGGCCACGGCTCACGGCCTCAACTACCTGCCCGAGTACCACGCCGCCTCTAGCGGCTTGTTCGGCAAGCTGGGCCTGGAGGTAACGGCCCGGCCCCGTGACCCGTGGACGGGGGTCCTTGACGATCTCGCCGACGGGGCAGCTGATGTGGCCCTGGGCGGCCTCTGGGTCCCCGCCATGTACGCCGGCAAGGCGAGAGACCTGGTTGTCGTTGGCCAGCTGAACGCCCGGTTCCCGATGGTCGTCGTCACCCGGGCCTCGGTCGCAGACTTTGAGTGGGCGTGGATGACTGGGCGCACCGTGCTGGTCCCGGGGGCCGGGGGCACCGCCCCTTACGAGTTCACCGCCGGGCTTATGAGGGAAGCCGGTACTCCCCCGGCCGGGACGCGCTTTGTGCGCGACCTGTCGAGCGACATGCTGACCGAATTGTTCGTGAAAGGGCTGGGCGACGCCATCTTGCTCGACCTGCTCAGCGCCACCCGGCTGGAGGAGAGGGGCGCCGGTAACATGACGTGCCGTTTGGCCGACGTGGGCGGGCCGATGCCCAACAGCGTTTACTACGTGCGCCGGGACCGCCTGGAGCCCGTGCATGACCGCCTTGTCGCCTTACTCGCCGGCGTGGGCACCGCGATGGGACAACTCACGGCGGGCACGGTGCCCGTCGAGGGCTTGCTGGCGCGCGAATGGCCTGACATCGGGATCGGTGCCCTAGATCGGGCGGCCGCGGAACTGATGGCCAACGGGACCTGGTCGAGCAACCGGGTCGACCCCGCCGCCTGCGCCCGATGGGTGGCCATGTTGCGTACGGCGGGTGCCGTCGACCGGGACATCGCCTACGAGGAGCTCGTGGACAATAGCGCCCTGGACGACGCCGAGCTGGCCCAGGCTCGATAGGGCGCGATGCGGCGTGCGGCTCCTCGTCATCAACATCAATACGAGCCCGGCCATGACCGAGTTGATCGCCGAGCAGGCCCGCGGAGCGGCTTCGCCCGGGACCGAGATAGTCGCCGTAACCCCCCGCTTCGGCCCGGCTTCCGTGGAAAGCGTCCTTGAGAGCCACCTGGCAGCGGTGGGCGCCATCGACTGCGCCCTGCGGGAGGGCGCCGGCCACGACGCCGTGGTCCTGGCAGGCTTTGGGGAACTCGGGCGCGAAGCGCTGCAAGAGATGCTCACCGTGCCCGTGATCGACATCACCGACGCCGCTGCCTATGTGGCTTGCCTGCTCGGGCGGACCTTCGCCGTGGTCACCACCGTTGACCGGGCCGTGCCCGCCATCGAGGACCGGCTCACCCTTAACGGGCTGCGCAGCCGTTGCGTCGGCGTGAGAGCGGTGGACATGGATGTCCTCGATCTCGAGGTCGACCAAGAGGCCACTGTCGGCGCAGTGACGGCTGCGGCGGCCAAAGCGGTCCGGGAGGACAGGGCCGAGGTGGTCTGTCTGGGTTGCGCTGGCATGGCCGGCATCGCCGAACAGGTATCGCGCGCTATCGGTGCCCCGGTGGTGGATGGGGTCACCGCGGCGGTCCGCCTGGCTGAGTCGCTCCACGGGCTGGAGCTGCGCACGAGCAAGGTGCGCACGTACGCCCCCAGCCCGCCAAAGGACATCCGGGGATGGCCGCTGTGAACGTCGCCACCCCTAAGAGGCCCGGTCTGCGGTACTCGGCTCGTGTGCACTTCGTATACGACTCTCCTTGTGAATCTGACCACGAACGACTTCTCAACCCCGAGGAAACCCGCTGACGCCCAGTTAATCCCCAGTTAACACTCCGGTCGTATACGAGAAACACTAAGGCCGTAGACCTAGCGGTAGCAGTCAGAGGTGCGCAGAAAAGCCCGCCGGCCGCGCCGGACCGACATCTAGGCAATCCACACCGAGAAAGGAGCCGCCATGAGCTTGACCAGCGCACTCGAGCAAGCGGCGCCTCTTCCCGGCATCAGTCCTAAACCGCTTGGCCGCGGGCCGGCCCGCCTGCCGTGGTGGGCCGGCGTCGGCCGCTTGAGGTTGGGCCGAGCGGTTCAACAACTGCTTGGTTCCTCGGCTGTCATTTTTTGCGTCGTTACTTTCACGTTCCTCGTCACCAGGGTTTTCGCTCCCGATCCGACAGCGTTGTTCTTGTCGCCGGCCGGCAACGGCTTCGTAAGCCCGGCTGCCGCCGCAGCGGAAAAAGCGAAAGTGCAAGCCAGCCTGGGCCTGGGCAAGCCGATCCCCGTGGAGTACTACCGGTTCTTGGACCAGCTCGTCCACGGCAACCTGGGCACTTCGTTCGAGACCGGGCGCCCGGTTACAGCCGACCTCCTGGCCCGCTTGCCGGCCACCCTCGAGCTGGCCGTCTATGCACTGGTGTGCGGCGTCACCGTGGGCATTGTGGCCGGGGTCGTCGCGGCCGTCAGGCGTGAGGGGATTATCGATCACGTAGTGCGGTTCTTTACCATCGGCGGCCTTTCGCTCCCGCAGTTCTGGGTCGGCCTGATGCTGTTGTGGGTGTTCTTTACCGAACTCCACGTTGCCCCAGGGCC
>Ga0182015_10000887_pt1 | contig 41675 bp, 40 predicted proteins | sample 712P3MmetaG_FD_120478 | JGI IMG/M metagenome (GOLD analysis project Ga0182015, IMG submission 120478) | Permafrost microbial communities from Stordalen Mire, Sweden - 712P3M metaG | ecosystem: Environmental > Terrestrial > Soil > Wetlands > Permafrost | place: Sweden: Stordalen | collected...
ACTTGGAACAACTCGATCGCGATACGATGAAAGAACGCTTGAGCGAGCTTGCCGTCGGCGCGTACGAAGCGAAGGAAGCCGAAGTCACGCCCGACATCATGCGCATGATCGAGTCGCAGTACATCATGCTGCCGATCATCGACCGCTTGTGGGTCGACCATCTCTACATCATGGACGCGCTCAAGGCCGGCATCGGCTTACGCGGCTACGGACAAAAAGATCCGCGCGTCGAGTACGAAAAGGAAGCCTACGAGATCTTCGAGGATCTCAAGAGCAACATCGCCGATGAAGCGGTCAAAGCGGTGTTCTCGGTACGTATCGAGATCGAACCCGAAGCCGCACCCCAGCCGATTGCCGTCGGCGCCAACGGCGCATCGAGCGCGTTCGAGCAACTGCCGACGGGTCAACTGATCCCGCAAGCCGCACCGCACATGGATCCGGTCGCCGCGGAACGCCTGCTCGGTCCCGCACCGCGCGGACCGGCGGAAAACGTGCGCACGAACCGCGACGACGCGCCGGCCAAGGCGGCCGGCAGCGCGGAAAAGGTGGGACGGAACGATCTGTGTCCGTGCGGTTCAGGCAAGAAGTACAAGCGCTGTCACGGCGCCGCCGCGTAGCGGACGTATAGAACGGGCCCAACTCGGCTCCCGGTGGCCGGATTGAGTTGAACAACGCACGACTGGTTGCGCTGATGATCGCGGCGGAGATTTTCGCTATGCTCGGATCGTCGGCCGTGGCCGCGACGCTGCCGGGACTGATCGCCCAGTGGGGGCTCAGTTCCGCGCAAGCGGGTTGGCTGAGCGGCGCGTATTTCTTGGGCTATGCGGTCACCGTGCCGGTGCTGGTGAGCCTCACCGACCGCATCGATGCGCGCCTCGTGTTTGCATTCGGTTGCGCGGTCGGGATTTTTGCCAACGCTGGGTTCGCGCTGTTCGCGCACGGCTTCGTGTCTGCCACGTTGCTGTGGAGTCTGGCGGGGATCTCGATGGCCGGCGCTTATATGCCCGGCTTGCGCGTGATCATCGACCGTCTCCATCCGGCGCTGCGGCTGCGGGCCGTTCCGTATTACACGGCCAGCTTCAGCGTTGGCGTCAGCGTCTCGTTCTTCGTCGCGGGACTCGTTGCGCAGATGGCCGGTTGGCGCGCTGCCTTCGCCGTCGCGGGCGGCGGCTGCGTCCTCGCGCTAGCGTGCCTCGTTCTGGCAACGCTGCGAACGCCGCCACCCTCGGCGCGGAGTGGTTCGGGCGCATTCGATCTGCGCGCCGTCGTGCGCAACGTCACCGCGCTGCGCTACATCCTCGCGTATGGCGGGCATTGCTGGGAGTTGTTCGCCCTGCGCGCGTGGCTCGTCGCGTTACTGCTGTTTGTGTGGACGAAAACGATGTCCGGGAATGCGGCCTCAGCACTGACGTATTGGAGTTCCATCATCGCACTTGCGGGCGTACCGGCGAGCATCGCCGGCGCGGAGGTCGCACTCCGCTTCGGGCGGCGGCCATTGATCCTGAGCGTCGCGCTCGGGAGCGTGGCCATCGGGTTGACGCTCGCCGCTTTCGGCAGCCGATCGTTTCTCGTAGCCGCGTTCGGCCTCTTGTTCTACACGGTCGCGATCCTCGGTGACTCCGGCGCGATTACGGCCGGCCTCGTCGAAGCGACGCCGCCCGAAGCGCAAGGCTCGACGCTCGCGCTGCACTCGCTCGTCGGATTCGCCGGCGGGGCGCTCGGTCCGATTGCCGTCGGCATCGCGTTGAGTTTTGCCGGCGGCCTCGCGTCCGGTACGGGTTGGTTCGTAGCACTGGCGGTAATGGCCGCGGGTTCAGGTCTGGCTGCGTTTGCCGTCCGGAGCATCGCGAAGGCCTGAAAACGCCACCGCAACGACGGCGAGCATGAGCGCGGCCGATACGATGAAGCTCAGTCGCATGCCGGCGATTCCGTGCGCGGCAAGAAAGCTGCCGAGTACCGCGACGCCGAGCGCACCGCCGGCTTGACGCACGGTATTGAGGACGCCGGAGGCGATGCCGGAGCGCTCTTTCTCGACGCTCGCGAGCAACGCGGTCGTCATCGCGGGGACCACGAGACCGATGCCGATCGGAACGATTAGCAAGCCCGCGAGCATTGCGAGATATGGCGTATGCGCGGCGAGCGGCGCCAGCGCCGCGAATCCGATCGCGCCGATGACGAGTCCGATCGTCATCGGTAATCGCGCACCGTATTTCGCGGTGAGCCGGCCGGCAACGAGGTTTGCCGTGCCCAGTACGACGCAGAACGGTAAGAACGCGAGGCCCGTCTGCAGCGGCGAGTAGCCATGCAACCGCTGCAAGTAGAGTCCGAGCAAAAAGATCGCGCCGTAAAGTGTGAAGTTCACGGCGAAACCGACGATGGTCGCCGCGGTGAACGGACGCCGCCGGAAGAGACTCAGCGGCAACATCACGTTCTGGCCCCGAGATTCGAGGAACGCAAAGGCCACGCCGGACACCGTCGCCGCTGCAAGCAGCAGTACCACGGGACGCGCCGTCCAGCCGCTGCTGCCCGCAGTTATCACCGCCGCAGTGAGCGTCCCGAGGAACGCGATGGCGCTGAGCTGTCCGAGCAGATCGAAGGCACTCTTGCCCGGGCGCGTTTCATCGACGTTGCGCACCGTGAGCCAGATGCCGATCGCGCCGAGCGGCACGTTCACGAAGAAGATGCTCCGCCAACCAATGCCGGCCACCAGCATGCCGCCGATGATCGGTCCGGCGGCGAGCGCCACACTGCCCGACGCCGTCCAGAGGCTCACCGCCCGCGCGCGCGCACCGGCGTCCCCTTCGGCGGCATGATTGAGAAGCGCAAGCGAGCATGGAACGAGGAGCGCAGCTCCGAGACCCTGCACGCCGCGCGCGGCGATGAGAATCGCCGCCGTGGGCGCGACGCCGCATGCAACCGAACTGCAGACGAACAGCACGAAACCGATCAGGAAGGTCCGCCGTGCGCCGATGCGATCGGCGAGTGCGCCCGCCGAGAGCAAACATGCAGCGAAGGCTACCGTGTATGCGTCAACGACCCACTGTAGGCCCGCGAAGCTCGAGTGCAGATCGCGGCCGATGGTCGCCAACGCCACGTTGACGATCGACACGTCGAGTTGTACGAGCACGAAGCCGAGCGCGGTCGCAACGATCACGATCGCACTTGGTCCGGCCACGTGTGACCTCACGTTACTCGGAGCGGCATTTCGCGCGGATTCCCGCGTGAGTACTGGGATTCCCCGAAGCGCGATAGAAGGTCGATAGCGTGAAAATTCTCGGTCTCGACCATGCGGATATCCGTGTACCCGCGCTCGCTGCGGTCGAACCGTTTTACGATAGGTTCTGAGATCTGCGCCCGTAGTCCGCCCTACGCTATATCAGGAATACGATATCCGGCCAGAGCTGTGCAAGCGGTGGGTGCAGGTCGCGGCAGAACGCGATCGCCTTCCCATTTTCGCAGGCGCGCGCGTATATCGACGATGTCGTTGCGACGACGCGCATCTGCGCGCAATACGGACGCAGCCTCGCGGGATTGTCCTGCACGCGCAAAAGGTTACGCGGCGTTTGTCCCCGCAGGCCCCAAAAGCCGTACTGGTTGTGTCCGCTGAGCGCCGGCGGCAAGCCGTACGCCGGACCGTAGAGGTCGACCGCTGCCGCCTCGCCATAGTTGTCGACGAGAATCGATGTCGCGGCGCGATCGGCGGGCGCAATCGTGTCGTACGCCGCGGCAACCTCGCGCACGAAGTCATGCCAACCGAGCATGTCGGCGAACGTCGAGGGCAGCACGGTTGCGGCGTCACCGCGCTCCTGCTGTTGCGGAGCGAGATGCAACGCGCGTTCGTAGGCGATCAGCGTTGCCGGCGACAGGATCGGCAGCGCGAGCGGGGCGATGACGGCCGCCAGCGCGACGATTACGGCCGCATAGGCCGTCCGCACCACGCCGGCACGAATCGCGCGCTCGGCGATGACGGCTCCGATCGCAAACAGCGCCGGATAAGCCGGCGCGAGATAGTAGTCCTTGCCGCCGCCGGCGATCGTCGCCACGGCCGTCAGCGCGTAGGCGATCGGGAGGAAGCGCATTGCGCGCAGCTCTGCGATCGCGAACGGGGCGACGAGGCCGGCTATCCACACCGGCGCAGACAGTGGGTTGAAAATGACGATCTGATTGATCATGTACGCGAGCGGCCGGACCGCGGCATCCTTCAAGCCGGCGTTGCGAACGAGCGTCGCGAACGGCCAGCCGTGCTGCGCTTGCCACACGATCGACGGGGCGGCGATCAGCGCGGCGAGTGCGACGCCGATCCACAGTTCACGGTACGCGAGGATTCGCCGCTGCGGCGTGACGATGAGCCCGATCCCGAGTGCGGCGAGCCACAGCGGCAGGGCGTATTTGGCCTCGAGCGCGAGCCCCGCGACGCAGCCCGCCGCGATCAGGGCACGCCGGTCGTCCAGGATGACCGCGCGCGCGAGCGCATAGGCGACGGCGGTCCACACCAGCGGTTCGAAGCTCGTCGTATTCAGCGTTGCCGTAAGGCCGAGTAAGATGGGGGCGGTCGCCGCTACGATGCCCGCGAGCCACGCTGCCCCATTGCGGCCGCCTAGCAGGCGCGCAAACGCGACCACGAGCCAAACGAGAGCCGCGGCGGCAAGGGCGCTTGGGAAGCGCACCACCCACGTATGCGCTCCAGGCGCGTAGCCGCCGGCGGCGAGCAACGGCACGAGCGGCGGCTGGTCGGCGTACCCGAACGCCGGGTGCTGACCGCACACGATGAAGTACAGCTCGTCCCTGAAGAGGTCGTAACGGTTGGCGAATGCCAGGTGCAGCGCCAGCGTTGCCGCGGCAAGTGCGAGCGCAATGCGGTCCCTCATCTGGACGCTATACGCCAAGCGGATTGCGGCGGTTTCAGTGGGGTTGGAATGGAGATAACTCGAGTATGGATCTCACCAAAGACTATCCGCGCAGTCCCAATGACATGCTCGCGGGCATCGTGTCGCTGCCGCGCATGATCGACAAGACGCGCGCCGACGCCGAGGGCACCCTCGGCGAGTACGACGTCGATTGCCCGCACGACAAACCGGTGCTGGCGTTCCTGGGGGTCGACTTTGCCGCGTTTGCCGCCAAGCTCAAGGAACTGAAATACGACGACAAGGCGGTCGAGGCGTGGGCCAAGCCGCTCGTGGACAAGCACAGCCCGGCGGAGATCGCCGCCTTCAACGAGTCGCGCCGCGCCTGGAAGCCCGACGATCACTCGCAGCAGTATTTCGACAAACTCAAAGCCCAGGTGGCCCCGAGCCGTCCGGACGTCACGACTTGGTTTAAGCTCCTCGACCTCGACGAGAAGCGCGCCGCCTAGACGGGCACTCTTCCGCGACGTTCTCCCAAACGCTTGACAATAACGATATATCGCGATAATATAATGACAGATCGCGAATGATCGTGATTGTACCAATATAGGAGAACGCATGCGGAAAGCATGGTTCCATAACGAACGAGGCCCACACATGGGTCATAACTTTGGCCGCGGCATGGGCCGCGAGGGCATGATGGGCGGCTGGCGCGGCGGCGGGCGTGCGCGCCGGGGCGACATCAAGTACCTGATCCTCGAGGTGCTGGCCGAAGGGCCGCGCCACGGCTACGACATCATCACCGAGCTCGAGAACAAGAGCAACGGGCGCTATCGCCCGAGTCCCGGATCCGTCTATCCGACACTGACCCTGCTCGAAGAGGGCGGGTTCATTACCGGTGCGACTGCCGAAGGGAAGCGCGTGTTCTCGATCACCGCTGCCGGTCGCGAGCTGTTGACGAAGAAGCCGGCCGACGCCGCGTCCGAAGACGACGACGGGATCGACCTGCGCGGTTCGGCGCTCAAGCTCGGTGCGGCTGTCATGCAGGCGGCACGCGCGAGCGATGCGAGCTCGCAGCAGAAGGTGCGCGAAATCCTCGATACGGCGCGCCGCGAGATCTACAAGATCCTCGCCGAGAGCGAATAGCCGGCGCGCGCCTCTCCAGGGGGCGCGCCCAGTGCGAAAGCCGAAACGCGGAGTGCCATGTCTGACGTCCAACGAGTTGCAATCGAGAAGTCCCGCGAGCGCCTGACCGCGCTCAAGGTGCGGCTTTGACCACGCTAATAAGCGCCGGACGTTAGCCGAACTCGAAGAGCGTTCGCGCAGCGACGGCTTCTGGGACGATGCGCAAGCCGCCCAAGCCACGATGAAGCGCATCGCCGACGTACGCAACGATGTCGATGCGATCGGTGTGCTCGAGCGTCTCCTCGACGACGCGGCGGAAACGCTCGAGGTCCTCGGTGATGAACCCGGAGCCGAAGCGGACGTCGATGCCGCGCTCGCGCGCGCGCAGACCGACCTCGACGCGCTCGAGATGGCGGCGAACTTCGATCGCCCATACGATTCGCACGGCGCGATCGTGACGATCCGCGCCGGCGCGGGCGGGACCGATGCTGCCGACTGGACGCAGATGCTCGAGCGCATGTATCTGAAATGGGCGAAGAATCGCGGCTTCGACGGAACGGTCGTCGAGGAGGCACCGGCCGATGAGGCCGGGTTGCGTCTGGCGACCTTCTTCGTGCGCGGTAAGAACGCGTACGGGATGCTCGAGAGCGAACGCGGCGTGCACCGGCTCGTGCGCATCTCGCCGTTCGATCAGCAGCACCGGCGGCAGACCTCGTTTGCCGAGGTCGACGTCGTGCCCGAAATCGAGGAAGGTGACGTCGAGGACATCGAGATTCGGCCCGAAGATTTGCGCGTCGAAACGTTCAAGGCTAGCGGTGCAGGCGGCCAGTACGTCAACAAGACGGAATCGGCCGTCCGCATCATCCACGTGCCGACGAACACGATCGTCGCGTCGCAGCAAGAACGCTCGCAGATGCAAAACCGCGACGTCGCGATGAACATCTTGCGCGCGAAACTCGTGCAGCGCGAACGTGAGGAACGCGAGGCCAAACTCGAGGAGTTGCGCGGCGATCGCCGGGCCAACGAGTGGGGCTCGCAGATTCGCTCCTACACGCTCAACCCGTTCCAATTGGTGAAAGACCATCGCACGGGCGTTGAGACGGGGAATACGGCCGGCGTTCTCGAGGGTGACATCGAGCCGTTCATCTGGCCGTATCTGCAGGCGCGCGGGCGCCTCGCCCCGAGTGTAGCCTAGCCGTGTCCCCGCGCATCGACGTCATCGTCGTCTGCTGGAACGACAAGGAAAAGATCACGACCGCGCTCGACTCCGTATTCGCGCTCGACGAAGTGCAGGCCGATCCCGGCTTCGCAAACGTCGTCGTCTCCGACAACGGTTCGAGCGACGGCAGCCGGGAATTCATCCGCGAGCGCTACGGCACGCGCGTGACGATCGTCGAGAACGACGCGAACTTGGGCTTTGGCGCGGCGTGCAACCGCGCGTTCGCCAAGACGTCGGCGCCGTACGTATTTTTGCTCAACCCCGATGCGGAGCTAAAGAATGGCGCGCTCGCGAACATGGTGGCGTTCCTCGACGCAAATGCGCGCTGTGGTATTGCCGGTTCGCGCATCTACAACTACGACGGAACGATCCAGCAGTCGTGCGGCGAGTTCGATACGTGGGCCGGAGCGTTCTTGCGCTCGAGCGCGTGGGGCGGACTGCCGCCGTTCCGCCGCTTCGCCAACGGCGCCGGCCTGCGCGACTTCCACTACGACCGGCCGCAACGCGTTGACCTCGCGATCGGCGCAGCGCTCGCCATCCGCCGCGCCGTTCTCGATGAGATCGGCACGTTCGACGAGCGGTTCTTCCTGTATCACGAAGAGGTCGACTTCGCGAAGCGCGCGGCAGTCGCCGGCTGGGAGACGTGGTTCGTTCCGTCGAGTGAAGCGGTGCACGAAGGCATGGGGAGCGCCAAAGGCCAGTACAGCGTCGAGACGCGCAAGCAAGTCTCGCGCCGCAAGTACTGGATCAAGCATCACGGCTATGGTTGGTATTTCGCGCTCGTGGCGGCGCTGGTCGGGCGTTTCGTGCTCTATCTCGTGGTGGCCGGCGGTGCGTTCGCTGCGTTGCGCGCGATCATTCGCCGCAAATGATCGCGCCGGATGCCGTCGTCACGTTCGAACACGTCGATGGCTTTCGCGTGGTAAAGTCGTTTGGCTATTCGTACGGCCAGGCGACCCGGCCGCGTAACATCTTGCGTGCGACGTTTCGCAGCATCGGTGCGTTCATCGGCCTCGCACCGATCGAGTACTTGACCGACGCCGAACGCTCGCGCACCGAGTGTCTGGCGGAACTCGTGCGTAAGGCCGAGGCGACGGGAGCGAACGGCATCATCGGCCTGCAGTTTCAGGTCTCCGAAACGGACGACGGATCGACGAAGGTCCTGGCCTTCGGCGAAGCCGTGCTGCTGGAGCCGTTGCCGCGGTGAGCCTCGCCGAACGCGCCGGCCGCGAGAAGACGCTCGACGCAGCGTCGCGCGTCGTCGAGGCGTGCCGGCTGTGCACGATCGGCTCGACGCGCACGCACAGCGTGTTTGGCGAAGGCGATCCGTGCGCGACGCTGATGTGCGTGGGCGAAGGACCGGGTGAATCGGAAGATCGCCTCGGCCGGCCGTTCGTCGGCCGGTCCGGTGACCTGCTCGAGAAGATGCTCGGTGCGATCGGCTTAGCGCGCGAAGACGTGTACATTGCAAACACGGTCAAGTGTCGCCCGACGCTCGACGCCGGTCACCGTCTGGCCAACCGCGCGCCGACGCCTGACGAGATGAAAAACTGCCGCCACTACCTCGACGCGCAGATTGAGGTCATCCGGCCGCGTGTGATCCTTGCACTCGGCGCGCCGGCGGCCAAGTCGTTTATGGGCGAACGCTTCTCGATCACGAAACAGCGCGGCCAGTGGTTCGAGGGGCCGTTCGGCATCCCGGTAACTGCGACGTTCCACCCCGCCTACATTCTGCGGCAAACCGGTGGCGCAATGACCGAAGTCAAGCGCCTCGTCTTCGCGGACCTCAAAGCGGTCCGCGAACGCATCGATGCACCCCCGCCGCCGCCGGCCGCCCTCGAACAGCAATCACTCTTCGAGTGACGCCGGCTTCCGGCTAGGCCTTGCCGCGCCCCCGGTGCGTTTCGTCGTCGCAGTCCGCGGCATCGACCCATTGCCACCCCGCCGCGGTTGCTACGCGAACCGCCTTGCACCCGCACGGGTACTCCGCTTCGGCGCGCACGTTGTCCGGCCGGGCGCCCTCTTCCCACTCAGTCATGACGTAATTTGCCTCGTCGTCGGCAATGTCGGCATCGCTCATACTCATGGTTGTGCTCTTCCCCCGGCGGACCGGTGTGAATCGGGCTGTTGGATTCGGGCGGTCAGTTTCACTGGCCTATCGCAGCATTCCTTAGCATGTAGGGACGCCGCAACCAAAATACGATCGCGCCGAGCGGGAACGAGATCCCGAGAATCCATGGGCTGTACGGGCTCGCGGCGGCGATCCCCGCGCCGAACAGTTGGAAGGAGAGTAGTTGGAAGGCCATTCGACCGGTCGTCCAATTGATTTGCAAATGTGTGAAGGCGAGTATGATGAAGATTATCCAGAGCCAGCGTCGTTTTTTCATTGGAGTCCGCGCAGCAACAACGATCGTCCAGATGACAAACATCGGGATTGCAATCGCAGCGATGAAGCCGAGAAATTGTGACGCCCCTTTGCCCTCAAACGTAAATCGGTTCAGATGATCGAACGCATCGGGGATGGGAATGACCTGCATACCGATGATGCTGATCGTGCCCTTCGATTCGCGATATGCGGCGTTCGCGATAAGCCAGCGGGCCGGATGCTGATAGTGAAACTGAAATGTGTAATTGCGGTCGGTGTTCGGTGGATTTACAAATATCTTTGCGCCGATGACATCGACGTGGTCCGGCGGCGTGCGGCCCAGGAGCATCGACATGCGTTCGAGTTGCGCACGCGATTGGCCGGTGATGAGACTGCGGTCGAGTTTGGCATAGATCGCAGCAACGTCCCCAGCTGCCAAAAGGTCGATGAAGTGGCGAGAGGTCGCGGAGTATTCCGGCGAGACGACGCGGTCAAACAGCGCCTTTGCATTGCAGCCGCAAAGAGCGATCCCGATTGCAACGAGGGCGGCCGCTAAGGCGCAAAGACGAATCAACCCGTGCCGGCTTGCGATCATGCCCCCACCCATCCGATCAACGAGCCGTTGCGTGCGATAGCTAAAGAGAGCTATCGGTCGGTCGGCTTGCTAGGAGCGGATTCGCCTCGATGCCGACGCCTCCTCGGACCAGCGCGTGGTATACTTGGTCGTTATGGCCGCGCGGAGTGCACAGGAAATTTGGATCGACGATAAGGCGCGCCGTGCCGGGCATGCCGACGGGGCGGCCTTTGCGCAGGCCCACGGGCTCAAGAACTACCGGCTACAGCAGCTCTATCGGGCCGCGACCAAGGAGCTGGTCGCCGAAGTCGTCGAGGTCAGCGTGCTGCCGAAAGAACTTCGCGCAGCGCTGGCCGCGGAGAAGTTTTCGTTTGACGCGGTCGCGCCGGTCGTCATTCAGAACTCGAACGATCAACAGACCATCAAGGGACTCTTCCGGCTGCACGACGGCAACGAAGTCGAGGCCGTGTTGATGCAGCATTACGGCGAGCGCAACACGGTGTGCATTTCGAGTCAAGCGGGATGCGCGTACGCTTGCGCATTCTGTTCGACCGGGCAGGCCGGATTTACGCGGCATTTGTCGTCGACCGAGATCTTCGATCAAGCGCGCTATTTCGCGCGGCATCTTGCCGTACAGGGACGTAAGATTACCAACGTCGTGTTCATGGGCATGGGCGAACCGTTTCACAACTACGCGTCGGTGATGGACGCCGTGCGATTGCTCAACGATGCGAACGGTTTCGGCCTCGGCCATCGGCACATCACGATTTCTACCGTCGGCGTCGTCCCGCAGATCGATCGATTCGCCGACGAGGGCGTGCAAGTCAACCTCGCGATCTCGCTGCACGCCCCGACCGATGACGTGCGCTCGTCGATCATGCCGGTCAATACGAAATGGCCCGTCGCCCAGTTGATGGACGCGGTGGGGCGTTATATCGAGAAGACCAACCGCAAAGTGTTCTTCGAATACGTCATGCTCGACGGTGTGAACGATCGTCCGGAGGATGCCGAGGCTCTCGCGCGCCTGATGCGCGGGTCGTTGTATCACGTCAACATCATTCCATATAACAGCACGCCCGATGCGAAGCTCGGCGCGACCGGCGATCAGCGCATTCGCGCGTTCGCCGCGATCCTCGAGGCCAAGGGCATTGCCTGTACCGTGCGCGTCCCGATGGGTCGCGACATCGCGGCCGCCTGCGGCCAACTCCGCGCCGAAACCCAACCCCGCGCCCACGCAAGCTAGGAGCCGCATTGGACTACTTGGTCCTAATGCAGCGTGAGTGGAACGACAAGCCGAGCTATCTCGATGTGCCCGGCGTCATCTACCACTATCCCGAGCGTTATTTCCCATACATCAACGGCTTCGAACGCTTTCTCTACTACCGGCCCCAGCGGGGCGCTATCGCCGCCGAGGCCAGCACGTACGTCGGGTTCGGGACGCTCGCAGCGCCGTTTGTAGACCCGGACGATGCAACGCACCGTTATGTTGGGATTGCCCAATATCGGGCCTTCAGCAATCCGGTGCCCTATGCCGACCTTGGAGGCGCATTTTATGAGTCGACGTACAACAGCCGGACGGCATTTACGGGTAGGTCGGTGCGGCGTATTTCCCCCACGGATTTTTTCCGCATACTCGCTGCGGCGGGCCAGATTGGCGATCCCTACGTGAATCTGGAGAACACCGAGCGCGTCGTTCTCGGTACGCCTCCGGTTTCGCATATCATACAGCCACCGCGTCAGCCATTTCGAGATATGCCGTTTGTCCCAAAAGGGACGGGCTACCGCCCATCAGGGTCCGCCGTCGATGTATATGAGTCGGCCGCCTTGCAAGAGCGTGCGCGAGCCGATCACCAACGGGTCCTGCGCGTCATCCACGAGCGTGTCACACAGCGTGGCGGAACGACTCTCTTCAACAATAACGTCGATATGTTTGCCGTGTTCCCCGGGGAGCGCTTGCTCATCGAAGCGAAGAGTCTCAACGCGCCGCATGTCGCGGTCGACCGAATGCGCTACGGCATCGGACAGCTCGCCGACTACTCCGTAAGATACCGATCGGACCTCGGTGATTCGCAGCGCGTACTGGCATTTGGTGCGCTTCCGAGCCCGGAAGCCTCTTGGATCGGCACGATTCTCGAGCAAAGCGATATTGCGTTTGTCGGTCTCTCGGCAACCGAGCAACTCGTCGCATTGAACCCTCGCGCTGAGAAGCTGGCCCTATTCGAGTGAAGGGTCGCGCTCTACTGACCCACGCCGTCGCGGTGACGGCGCTTTTCTACGTGTGGCGTTCGCTGCGTGTATTGCGTGGTTGGGCGCGTATCCCGCCGGCCGAGCAGGGCGATGATGCGCCGTCGCTTTCGATTGTGGTGCCGGCGCGGGATGAAGAGCGTAACATCGAGGACTGCGTGCGCTCGCTCGTCGCGCAGCGTGGCGTCGAGGCTGAAGTGATCGTCGTCGATGATGGGTCGACCGATGCGACCGCGGTCATTCTCGCGCGCTTGGCGACGGAGTTCCCGGCGTTGCAGGTCGTTACCGGCGAACCGATGCCGGAGGGTTGGGTCGGGAAACCGTGGGCGTGCGCGCAGGGCGCGAGTCGCGCGCGCGGGGAGTGGCTGCTGTTCACCGATGCCGACAGCCGTCACGCCGAGCGCGCCTCCGCATCGACGTTGGCGTTTGCGCGCGCGAATCGCGCCGACGCGCTCACGATCATGACCGGCCAAGAGTTGGGCACGCTCGCCGAAGCCGCAATCCTGCCGGCGATCTTGCAGATGGTCGTATTCGCCTGCGGCATGCTCACCGAGATCAACGATCCGAATCGTCCCGATCGCGCGCTGGCGAACGGGCAGTATCTGCTCGTTTCGCGCGCGGCATATGATGCGCTGGGTGGGCACGCCGCGTTGCGCGGCGAGGTCGTCGAGGACATCGAGTTCGCGCGCCGGCTCAAACGCGACGGCCGGTTTCGCCTGATCGTCGCCGAGGGGACGCAACTCGTGCGCGTGCGCATGTACCGGTCGTTTCGCGAAATTTGGGACGGCTTCACGAAGAACATGTATCTCGGTGCGCGCGGCGACGTGCGCGCGATTGCCGGCGGCGTGCTGTTTTGCGCCATGCTGTCCGTCGCGCCACCGCTGCTCGCGCTCGCGTCACTGCGGCGCGGCCGTCGTGCGGAGGCGGCCGAAGCATTGGCCGCATCGCTGGCCGTCATGGCGGTCGGCTACTATGGCGCGACGTTCGTCTCGATGCCGCGCAAGCTCGCCGTTTTTGCGCCGTTCGGGATTGGGATGTTCGGCGCGATCGCGCTCAACTCGACGCGCCGCGCCCTTACCGGCGCCGGCTTCGTGTGGCGCGGACGGCGGTATCCCGCAAGGTAACCACTTCCCGCCAATCGGGCTACGGGTGTTCTATGCGTCGTGGGCGGCGTCGCGTTCGTGGCCCTGCTCGCGTTCGCAACCATCGCCGGCGAAGAGACAAAATCCAGGGACGAGAAGCCTCCGAAGAAGAACGTCGCGAAATGAGTTCCGGAGAATCGACCGACACCACCCCGCGCGTCACAATGGAAGAGATCACGGCACTGGCCAAGCGCCGCGGCTTTATCTTCCAGTCGAGCGAGATCTATGGCGGTATCGGCGGCTTCTTCGACTACGGTCCGCTGGGCGCGGTCCTCAAGCGCAACGTCAAGGACGCATGGTGGCGCGAGACGGTCGAACTTCGCGATGATGTCGTGGCGTTCGATTCCTCGATCATCATGCACCCGCAAACCTGGGTCGCGTCCGGCCACGTGGCGGCCTTCCACGACAAGCTCGTCGATTGCCGCAACTGCAAGCATCGCTTCCGCGCCGACCATATCGCTTCGCTCGAGAAATGTCCCGACTGCGGAATGAGCGGCACGCTCACCGAGCCGCGTAATTTTAACTTGATGATGAAGACGGCAATCGGCCCGATGGAAGATTCGGCGTCACAAGCCTACCTGCGGCCGGAGACGGCTCAGGGCATGTTCGTCAACTTCAAGAATATCTATCAAAGCGCACGCAAGCGGCCGCCGTTCGGCATCGCGCAGATCGGCAAGTCCTTCCGCAACGAAATCACGCCGGGAAACTTCACCTTTCGCGTGCGCGAGTTCGAACAAGCGGAACTCGAGTATTTCGTTCCCGACGACGGCAACGACGTCGCGGTGTACGAGATGTGGGTCGCGGCGCGCAAGAAGTGGTACAGCGACTACGGGGTTCGGGCCGATCGTTTGCGCTTCTACGAGTTGACGCCGCAGGAGCGGCCCCACTACGCGAAGTTGGGAACCGACGTCGAGTACCTCTTTCCGTGGGGTTGGGGCGAACTCGAGTCGATCGCGCATCGGGGCACCTACGACCTCGATGCGCACATGAAGCTCTCAGGCAAAGACCTGCGCTACTTCGATGAAGCCTCGAAAGCGCACTACACGCCGATTCTCATCGAAAGCTCGGCCGGGATGGATCGCACCGCGCTCACGATGCTCATCGACGCCTATGAGAACGAAACGACCGTCGATCCGGAGACGGGCAAAGAGACGAAGCGCGTCGTGCTGCACTTCCATCCGAAGATCGCCCCGATCCAAGTCGGCGTCTTTCCGCTCGCGCGCAACAAACCCGAGTTGGTCGAGCGCGCGCAGCGCATCGAGCGTAGCCTGCGACCCTTCTTTCGCACGCAGTATGACGAGGGGAACGTCGGCCAGCTCTACCGCCGGCAAGACGAGATCGGCACGCCGTTTTGCATCATGGTCGACTACGACACCCTCACCGACGGCTCGGTGACCGTGCGCGACCGCGACAGCATGCGCCAGGATCGCCTCGCCGAGGACCGCCTGGCCGGCTACCTAGCCGATCGGCTCGGATTGCCCTAGCTCGGCGAAGGCTTTTCGGTGGTCGGGAAAGCACATTTCCAATCATGATCATGCGCTTTTTCGGCTTACTCGCCGTTCTCGGACTCATTTCCAGCGTGACCACCGGAGCGCTCGCCCAGGCACCGCCCTCAATGGCGGTGGCTAAGAAAGTCACCGTGCGTTACCTTTGCGGCGGGCTGCGGGTCACTGCCGTGTACGACAACGTGAAGAACCGCGTGTCGTTCGTTTGGGGTGCGAAGGACAACCATTTGCCGCACGTGATGTCCGCCGACGGCGTGCGCTATGCGAACGACCGCCTCGAATGGTGGGAGAAGGGCAAGGATGTGACGCTCTCGTCGATGCCGGAGCACAACGTCCTCACGACCTGCACCGTCCGGACGTAACTGCCCGCTAGGCGGCGAGCGTTGCGGCGATCGTTGCTCTTAGGCGCTCCATCGCCTCGCGAATTTCGTCCGGGCTGATGATCAGCGGCGGAACGAACCGCAGCGTGTTGCGGCCGGCCGCGTTGATGATCAGTCCGTATTCCAGCGCGCGCGGCACGAAGTCGGCCGCGCGATGCGGTTCCCGAACGGGTAAGCCTAACATCAGTCCGTGACCGCGGGGCGGCTCGAAGACGTCGGGCCGGTGGTGCGCGATCGTGCGCAGTTCGTTGCGCAACAGCGCGCCGACCGTCTCGACGTGCGCGTCGAGATCGAGGACGTCGCGGATCGCCAAGTGTTCGAGCGCTGCGGCCGCCGGGACCGGCGAGCCGCCGAAGGTCGTTCCGTGGTCACCGGGCTTGAGGCTCGTCGCCGCGTCGCCGCGAATGATCAGCGCACCGATCGGCAGGCCGTTGGCGAGTGATTTCGCTAGGGTGAAGGCATCCGGTTTTACCTCGTAGAGCTGCGAGGCGAACAGGCGCCCCAGGCGCCCCATCCCGCACTGCACTTCATCGAAGATCAGCAAGGCGCCGCGCTGCGTGCAGAAGTCGCGCGCCGCTGCGAGAAATTCGGGGCTCGCGGGAAGTACGCCGCTCTCGCCTTGCACCGGCTCGACGATGAACGCGGCCGTGCGGTCGTCGATCGCTGCCGAAAGGGCATCGACGTCGTTGAACGGGGTGAACGCGAAACCGCCCGGCAGCGGTTCGAAGCCTTCTTTGTACGCCGCGTTGTCGGTGGCGGCCAGCGCGCCGAACGTGCGGCCGTGGAAGGATCCGTTGGCCGCCAGGATCGTCGTGCGTTCTTTCTCGCCCTTGCGCCAGGCATGCTTGCGCGCGAGCTTGATCGCGCCTTCGTTCGCCTCCGCGCCCGAATTGCAGAAGAAGACCGTATCGAATCCGGAAAGTTCCGCCAAACGGTCGGCCAGCGTTCCCGCGGGTTCGTGGTGATAGAGGTTGCTGCAGTGAACGAGCGTCGCAGCTTGATCGGCGATCGCCCGCGTGATGCGCGGGTGCGCGTGTCCGAGCGCGCAGACGGCGAGGCCGGCGACCAGATCGATGTAGCGGTTCCCCGATTCATCGAACAGATACACGCCTTCACCGCGCACGATGTTGATCTCCGCGCGTGCGTAATTCGCCATCAGATGCGGATGCTGCGTCACCAAACGCGCCCCGCGTCCTACCATCGGTAGCGTACTCATGCGAATCGAGCCTTACGTCCGGTAATGTGCGTTTATCCGCACGTAGTCGGTTGAGAAATCGCAGCCCCACCCGGTGGCCGTGGCGTCGCCGATGCCGAGGTCGAGGGTGATCTCGACCGTTTGCTCTTCGAGCAACAGATGGGCTTCGGCTTCGCTGAGTGCCTCGATCGCGCCGGTTTCCACCCACTGCTGCCCGCCGAGCTTGAGCGACCACTTCTCCGGATCGAGTCCGGCGCGCGCGGCACCGGCTGCTGCGATGACGCGGCCCCAGTTCGGATCTTCGCCGTAGAGCGCGGTTTTTACGAGCGAGCTGTTGATGACGGCGCGCGCGATCGTGCGCGCCTGCGCTTCGTCCTTTGCGCCGGTCACGTTGAAGACGAGCGTCTTCGTCGCACCCTCGCCGTCACGCACCATGGCGACCGCGAGATCGCGGCATACTGCCGCTAGCGCCGCGCGGAAGCCCGCCGTCGCGCCGTTCGTGCCGGGCCGGGCGAAGGCATAGCACGAGTCGTTGGTCGACATGTCGCCGTCGACCGAGATCATGTTGAAACTGCCGTCGCACGCTTCGCGCAGCGCGCCCTGCAAGCCGGCGCGCGACATCGGCGCGTCGGTGACGACGAACGACAGCATCGTCGCCATCGACGGGCTGATCATCCCCGAACCCTTGGCGATGCCTCCGACGACGTAGCGATGCTCGCCCTCGTGCCAGGCGTACGCTGCCATCTTCGGCACGTGATCGGTCGTCATGATCGCTTCGGCAGCGTCGAAGCACGCTTCGGGTCCGTGCGAGAGCGCTTTGACGGCGCGTTCGAGACCTTTGGAGAGGCGATCCATCGGCAAGTAGACGCCGATCACGCCGGTCGACGCGACGACGATCTGGGTGGGGCGCAATCCTAACAGCGTCGCGGCTTGACGCGCGGTGGCGCGCGCGTCGCGCAAGCCGCGTTCGCCCGTGCAGGCATTCGCGCAGCCTGCATTCACAACGACGGCGCCCATCTGCTCGCCGTCGAACTCCAGATGCCCGGTCGACGCGATCAACGGCGCAGCCTTAATCTCGTTCGTCGTCACGACTTCGGCGCACACGTGCGGTCCTTCGAGCGCGATCAGTGCGAGATCGGTCTTGCGCTTCTTGATCCCGGCGTGAACGCCGGCGAGACGGACACCGGGAACGGCACCGAGTCCGCCACGGACCTCGATGAGCCGAATCGATTCAGCCGACAGCGGTGCGAGCATCGAGTCCACGTTCCTCCGGGAGTCCCAGCATGATGTTCATGTTCTGCACGGCTTGACCGGCAGCGCCCTTCCCGAGATTATCGAGTGCGGAGAGGATGTGAATCACCCCATCACGCTGAGCGACCTTCAGTTGCGCATGATTCGTTTTTTCGAGCGCGGGCAGATGCGGCACGCGCTTATCCGTGAGCACGGTGACGAACGGATTGTTCGCATAGAAACGCAGGTAGAGGGCTTCGACCTCAGCGCGGGCGATCGGCGCGCGCGGTACGAGGTAGACGTCGGCGAGAATGCCGCGGCGCAACGGAACGACATGCGGCGAAAAGACGATCGGTGCGTCGATCCCCGCGGCGCGTGCTTCCTGCACGATCTCCGGTTGATGGCGGTGCCCCTCGAGGCCATAGGCGAACACATCTTCGGCGACTTCGCCGAAGAGCGTCTGCACTTTGGGATTGCGGCCGGCGCCCGTGACGCCGCTCTTCGCATCGATGATGACGGTAGCGATCCGCTCCCCGAGCGGTCCGAGCGGAATGAGCGCGAGTAGCGACGCGGTCACGTAGCAACCGGGATTGGCGATGAACGAACTGCCGGCGATCTGATCGCGATAGCGCTCGGGCAAACCGTAGATCGCGCCTTCGGCGTGATCGGCGAGCCGGTAGGCGTCGGAGAGGTCGATGACGCGCGCGCCGGCAGCAAGCAGCGCGGGCGCGTGTTCGCGCGCGACCTCGTGATTGCCGGCCAGAAAGACGACGTCACCCGGGCGAACGCGTTCGCGAACGGTGCCGGCCGGCGAACACACGATCTCGATCGTGGGCAGCGACGGGAAGAGATCGCACATGCGCGCGCCGGCCGAGCTGCTGCTCTCGAGCGTGGCAATGCTGATGTCGGGATGCACCGCCAGCAGACGGATCAGCTCGGCGGCCGCATAGCCGGTCGCGCCGACGACGTGGACGTTCGTCATGCGAGTTCTTTCGCGATGGCATCGATCTCTCGCTGCGTCGCGGCGATCGAATCGGCAACCATCCCGGGGTTCGGCGAACCGCTCGTCCGCTTGGCCGCAATGGACGCCGCGCCGTCGAGCGGCGCGTCGCTGACGCCGATCGCTTCGATGTCACCGTCGTCGAGGGCGCGCCCTTGACGTTCCGCAAGCAGCACGCGCTCGCCGACGGCCGCATGCGCCTCGCGCGCCGTGGCCCCGCCGGCAATCATCGCATCGGCCAGATCCGTCGCAACGGTGTAGCCCTCGGCGGCACGTGCTTCCATCGCTTCGGCGTTGAACTGCAGGTGCGCGAACGCGCGCGCGAACGCATCGAGCGCGGAAAGCGCGTGTTCCGTGCCGTGCACGATCTGCGCCTTCGTTTCCTGAAGGTCGCGGTGATACGATAAGCCGATGCCGCTGGTGCTCGCGAGCGCACCGGTGTACGTGCCGAGCGTGCGCGCGGCCGCCGCCCGCACGAGTTCGAACGGGTCCGGGTTTTTCTTTTGCGGCATCAGGCTCGAGCCGGTAGCTGCGGCATCACCGAGCCGGGCATAGCCGAACGCCGGCGTCGTCCACAGGACGAACTCTTCGCTCGGCCGCGACGCGGCGACGACGGCGCGTGCGGCGGCATGCAGCAGATCGAGCGCGACGTCGCGATCGCCGACGGTGTCGAGCGCGTTGCGCGAGGGTTCGGCGAAGCCGAGTTCGCGGGCGGCCGCAACGCGATCGAGCGGCAGTGAGGAGCCGGCGAGTGCGGACGAACCGAGCGGGCAGAAGCGGGCCGCGTCGCTCGCAACGCGCGCAAAGCGCGCAGCGGCACGAACGAAGCCCTGCGCGGCAGCATCGAGCCAGAACGCCAGCGATACCGGCTGGGCGGGCTGCCAATGCGTCGTTGCCGCGAGGAGCGTTCCGTCCTCGAGCGCGCCGAGAGCGCGGTCTTCGAGAGCGTGCGCGATGGCGAGTGCCAGCCGCGCGCCCTTGTTCGCGCGATCGCGCGCGTACAAAAGAAGCGTGGTTGCCACTTGATCGTTGCGGCTGCGTCCCGCGTGCAGCGAAGCGCCGGCATCGGGCGCAAGCTCGCGTACCCGCGCATCGATCGCACCGTGGATGTCTTCGAAGGTTCCGCTCCGGGCGAACGCCACGAACGTGCCGTCGGCGATCTCTTCGGCGATGACGTCGAGCGCAGCGTGCAGTTCGCCGGCCGCAACGCCTGAGAGCAAGCTGCCACCGGCAAGAGCGGTGACGTGCGCGCGCGAACAGCGTACATCGAACGGAGCCAGCACGAGATCGTCTTCGAGCGACGAGCCGAAGGCAATCAATGCGGCATCGGGAGCGACGGCAAACCGTCCTCCCCATTGTAACGCAGCTTGTTCTTCGGTGCTCGCCACGGCGTCTTAGCTGGTCACGAGCGTCGAACGTTGCGCGGCTTCCGCCGCTTTGGCAGAGCCGGCCGCGATCGGCAGGCCCCAGATCTCGATGAAGCCCGTCGCCGCATCGTGCTTGAACGTATCGTCGTTGCCGTATGTTGCGAGTGATTCGCTGTAGAGCGCGTAGGGTGACCGCGAGCCCGTCACGACCGCGCGGCCGCGAATGAGCTGCACGCGCACTTCGCCGGTCATCCGTTCGGCGATCTTCGCGTTGAACGCATCGAGCGCGTCGCGCAGGGGCGAGGACCACTGTCCATCGTAGATCAGTTCCGTGTAGCGCTGGTCGAGCTGCGCTTTGAGACGCAGTTCTTCTTTGGTGAGCACGAGCCGCTCGAGCGCGATGTGCGCGTCGATCAGCGTGATCGAGCCCGGGCACTCGTACACTTCGCGCGACTTCAAGCCGACGACGCGATCTTCGATCATATCGAGGCGGCCGACGCCGTTGGCGCCCGCGATCTTGTTGAGATTGAAAAGAAATGCGGCGCCGGTCTCGCCGTTCATCGAGGGAATGCCGCGATCGAACGCCAGCACGATTTCCGTGCCGGCGGCAGGCGCTTCGGCGGGGTTGACCGTCCAAGCGTAGGCGTCTTCGGGCGGCGCGTTCCACGGATCTTCGAGAATGCCGGCTTCGATCGAGCGTCCCCACAGGTTGGCATCGACGGAGTATGGCTTCGCCGCGGTATGCGAAATCGGCACGTTGTGCTTTTGCGCGTACGCGATCGCATCCGGCCGGGAGAGGGGTTTCTCACGCAGCGGGGCGAGCGTTTTCAGGTGCGGCGCACGCGCGCGCACGCCGACCTCGATGCGAACCTGATCGTTCCCTTTGCCGGTGCAGCCGTGCGCGACTGCATCGTAGCCGTACTTCTGCGCCACTTCGACCAGCAGATCGGCGATCAGCGGGCGTGAGAGCGCGGCCGAGAGCGGATAGGTGCCCTGATAGCGCGCGTTCGCCGCCAGCGCTTTGTAGGCGTACTCTTCGACGAAGCGTTCGCGCGCGTCGATCAGCACGGCGTCTTTCGCGCCGAGATCGATGGCCTTCTGACGCACGGCGTCGAGCGCGGCTTGCGAGCCGTCGCCCGAGACCATGTCGCTTTCGCCGAGATTCAGCGTCATCGCGACCACGTCGTGACCCGCTTCGATATACTGCTTAAGCAATACCGACGTATCGAGTCCGCCGGAATATGCGAGAACGATCTGCATGGTTATCCTTATTACGAGCCGGCGCGCATGTCTTCGAAACGCTGCATGACCATCGAGAGTTTTTCCGGATCGTCGACGATCACGAGAACGGTGTCGTCGCCGCCGAGGGTGCCGAGTACTTCGGGCCAGCCCGCCGAATCGATTGCCGAAGCAACCATCATTGCGCCGCCCGGCGGCGTACGCAAGACGATCTGGTTCACGCTCCCGCGTACGCTACCGACCAACTCGGCGATGATGCGATGCAGGCGCGATGAGAACATCGGCCCGAGGTTCGGCTCGATGTACTTGAATTGGCCGCCGGCGCCGCCTTTGAGCGGCACCTTCATCAGGCCGAGTTCCTTGATGTCGCGCGAGATCGTGGCTTGCGTGACCTCGTAGCCCTGCGCTTCGAGCAGCGACCCGAGTTCTTCTTGCGAGCGCACCGGGCGCGCCGCGATGAGCGCGAGGATCGCGCGCTGGCGTTTGGTTTTGGGTTGCAGCAGGTTCGCGTCGACAACGTTCACAGTTGATCTCCCAAGCCGCGCAAATCGGTCATCAGGGCGAGCAGCAGCGCTTTCTGCGCGTGCATACGGTTTTCGGCCTGGTCGAACACCACGCTCTGCGGTCCATCGATCACGCCGGCGGTGACTTCTTGGCCGCGGTGCGCGGGCAAGCAGTGCATGAAGAGCGCGTGCGGAGCGGCGGCGGCCATCAGTTCTTCGTTGACCTGATAGGTCCGCAGCGCCGCTGAGTTGCGTTCGCTGAAGGCTTCCTCGCCCATCGACGTCCACACGTCGGTGTAGACGACGTCCACATCGCGCACGGCGCGCAACGGGCTCGTGAACGCGCGCGCGGTCACGTTGTAGGGTTTGCCCAACTCGATGACGCGGGCGAGGAACGCATCGGGCGGCCGGTGCGTGATCGGTGAGGCGAAGGTGACCGACATCCCGCTCATCGCGGCGGCTTCGGCAAGCGAATAGGCCATGTTGTTGCGCCCGTCGCCGACGTAGGCGATCCGCAAACCGTGCAGCGTGCCGAAGCGCTCCTTGATCGTGAGCATGTCGGCCAAGGCCTGGCAGGGGTGCGCGGCTTGTGAGAGCCCGTTGATCACCGGCACGGTCGAGGCAGCCGCGAAGCGCTGCAGCGGTTCGTGCTCGTGCGTGCGCACGACGATCGCGTCGGCATAGCGCGAGAGCACGCGCGCGACGTCTTCGGGCGTCTCGCGCTTACCGAGCAAAAAGTCCTGACCGTGGGCGATGACCGCGTGGCCGCCGAGTTGCGTCATCCCGATCTCGAACGAGACCCGCGTGCGCAAGCTGGGCTTCTCGAAGAGCATCGCGAGGCTCTTGCCCTGGAGGAAGCGTTGCTGTTCGCGTCCGGCCGCTTTGAGGGTATGGGCCGTGCCGAGCAGGCTAGCTAGCTCATCGGGTGAGAGGTCGAGCATCGTCAGCACGTTGCGCCCACGCAGGCGCCCGGCCGCAGGCATAGTTAACACTGCATAATTATACATCGTCTGCATAAATGGTCAAGTGGGGCACCCAGGAAGACGTCGAAACAATCGCCCTGGGGGCCCGTACCTGGGGCATGAACGTTACAACTACCGGCACCGTCAACATCCGCCTGGTCCATCGCCCCGGGGGCGTATCGCCGGCCGGGGGCCCCTTCGTCGGTTGGGGCCCAAAGCTCGGCAGCATCTAACCTGACGGCGGCGAAACGTCGTCGCCGATGGATACACCTGAGCCGGCCGCTCCGGCCGGATACGTTCCGCTGATCAGCGGCGCTCAAACCGGACCGCTCGGCATCACCCACCTTCCGCGTTTCTGGCTGAAAATGCGCGCCCACGCTGCCGGCGCGCTCGCCCCGGGATACCGTCACGGCGTGGGCGGCAGCGACGAAGCGCTGCTCACCGCAATCGGCGTCGACGGCGATGCGTTCGCCGCATTCATCGCATCCGACGCACCGGATTACCCAACGTGCGAAACGTGGATTCGCGGCCATGCAACCGATCTTTCGGCGCACAACATCGGCACGTTCAACGCGGCGACCACGACGTTTGTGATGCCCGATCCGCGCCTCACCGAATGGACGACGCGCTTCGGACTCAGCGGCGGCACGTACACGCGCGCCGTTGCGCTCAATCAGCTCGATGACTGGGACGGCGTGCACCGGCAACTGCTCGCGGCAGACGCGCCTTCGACGCCGGTCATCCCGGCGCTGAGTAGCAGCCTCGCAGGACCGCTCGGTGTGCTGCATTTGCCGCGACTGTGGCTCAAGCACCGGCTGGCCGGCGTCGGACGCTTGCCGGCGGGCTATCGGCATGGCGCCGGCGGCTTTGATGAGATGGTCAGCGATGGGCTCGGCTTCGATCGCGACGCGTTCGCGGCGTATGTCGAAACGGATAAGCCGGATTATCTCACTGCGGAGGGCTGGGTGCGCCGTCACGCGACGACGTTGACGTCCGATGCGATTGCTGCGCTCAACGCGCTCTTGCAGTCGACCAAATTGCCGCCGGAGCGCCTGATCGAACGCCGGGCGGAGTTGGGACCGATCGCCGCAACGCTCGAATTGAGCATGCCGCTGAACGATCTCGACGACTGGGCCGGACTCCACCGGCAGTTGAACGCGGTCGCGCGTTAGCCGTGCGCCAGGTCCGCGCGTTCGCTCGACTCGCGCGGCCGGCGTTCTTGCTCGGCGGCTTTGCGGGTTTCGGGCTGGGCGCCGCGGTCGCGCGCTACGACGGGTTTGCACTCGATTGGCAGGCGTATCTCTGGGGTCAGTTGATCGTGACCGCGTTCCACCTCATGGTGCACTTCGCGAACGACTACTTCGATCAGGCATCCGACGCGCTCGCGACGCGCACGCCGTGGTCGGGTGGCAGCGGCGCGTTGCGGGACGGCGCGTTACCGCCGTGGGTCGCGCTCGTCGCGGCGCGGGTCTGCGCGGCGATCGGACTGCTGGCGACGCTGCGCGCCGCGCTTACCGGCGATGTGGTCGTTGCGTTCGTGGCACTTGCGATTGCCGGACTCGCCTGGACGTATAGCGCGCCTCCGGTGCGGCTGCTCGCGCGCGGTCTCGGCGAGCTCGATGCGATCGCGGTCGTTGCCGTGCTCGTCCCCCTGGCCGGGTATGCGGCATTCGCACACGAACTCGGCGCCCACGCCGTGCTGGCGACGCTGCCGGGCGTGTGCGCGATGTTCGCGATGATGATTTCGGTCGAGATTCCCGACGTCGCCGCCGACTCGGCAACGGGCAAGCGGAATCTCGTCGTTCGCTGGGGCGTCGCGTACGCCGCGATCGCCGCGCGCACGTTTGCTACCAGCGCCGTGCTGCTGCTACTGCTCGTCGGCAACGCGGCATTCGGTGCGCCGGCGGCGGCCTTCCTCGCGGTCGTGCCGGTCGCAATCATCGCGGGCGCGTTCGCGGTGCCGCACTACGTCGCGCACTTGCCCTTCGCCAGCCTGCCCTTTCTCGGCGTCGCGCTCTACGGGCTGACGGCATGCGCCGGAATCGTCGTCGTCCTCGCGGCGTCGGTAGCCTAACCCGGATGAGGAGGAGTCCCGTGCTAAGCGCCCTCGTCGGCGCCCTGATGCTGGCGGCTCCGGTGACGCCGTCGCCGGCGATTATGCCGGCCGAACTCGCCGTGTACTCGTTTCACACGCGAGACGGAGCGTTCGACGTTTTCGCAACCGAATATCGTCCGGCTAACGAACGATTTGGCCGAAAGCGTCTCGTCGTGACCGCACGGCGGGACGGACAAACGATCTTATTCGACGACCGGCGCCTGGGCGCTGATGACGGCTTCGTACTGAACCGCGCACCTCGGATCGTTGACGTCTCGGCATTCGGTGCTCGCGATATCGTCCTCGACGGAAGCACCGGCGGAAATGACTGCTGCGCCGTCGCCCGCGTGTATTATTGGAATGCTCGACGACGGAACTATGAACTCGCGGTTCACACCTTCGTTTCGGCGCCGCACTTTTGGATGCACATCGAACGAGACGCGGGGTACATGCCGAACGTTTTTGTTTCCACCGGGCCCGGAGGCTGTTACGGATCGATGGCCGATTGTTGGTTGCCGATTCAAATTTGGGCGCTACAATCAGGCGTCTTCCGCGATGTGACCCTGGCGCATCCGTACCTCATTGCGCAAGAACGAGCGCTGCTACGGCGGCTCATTCGGGGTGCCCCTCGCCCGTATTCATTCACGTTTGACAATCGCGTGATCGCGTATGCAGGCGACGCGGCGATGCTCGGGACGTTTGCGAGCGCACTCGCATGGCTCCTGAGCATCGGGGCCGTGCATCCGAACGAGACCGCCGCTTTCCGAGCGGAGGTTTCGAGGGACGCCGCGAGGCCTAGCTCTTCCGGCTCGCGTTGAGCGTGGTGGGGACCGTGTGCAAGACCTTGCCGATCGGGCACGATTCTTTGGCCTGTTGCGCGAGATGCGCGAACTCGTCGTCCAGGATTCCCGCAACCGCGGCAACCGTCGTCAGCTCGATCAACGGGATCGCAAAGCCGCCGTCTTGGCGGTGCAGGTGAACCTTGGCCGTCGTGTCGATCGACGTCGGCGAATGTCCGGCGCGCGTAAGCGTGGCATCGAGGGCCATCGTGAAACACGCGGCGAGGGACGCGCCGAGCAACTCCTCGGGATTCGTGCCCGGCTCAGCCGCGAAGCGGGTGCCGAACGAATAATCCGCGGTGACTTTACCGCTGCCGGTCGTGATCGTGCCGTGGCCCTTGGCCACGTCGCCTTCCCAATGAACGGAGGCGGTGCGAGCGATATCGTCGGGAACATTCATGCCGCCCAAAAGGCCATCATCGTGGTGCGGGTTGCGGCGCCGCGGTTCCCGCAACGGACCCGGCGAAGAGCGGTTCGATGAACCCCTGGGCGCAGACGCGCGCCGAGCGCGAAGACGCCGTGAGGCGACTCGATGCGCGATTGCGCGAGGACCCGTTCTCGGCCGACCTCGCGCTCGATCGCGCCCGGTTGTTGGCCGATTTGGATCGCCCCGACGATGCGCGCGACGTGTATCTGAGAATCCTCGCCCGGACGCCGGATCATCTCCGCGCGCTCAACGATTTCGGCACGTTTCTTACCCAACGCGGCTTTCGTGCTGCGGCGCGCACGGTGTACGAGCGCGCACTCGGGATCGATGCGCGGTCGGCGCTCGCGCACGCGAATCTCGCCACCGTTCTTTTCGCGGACACCGACTACGAAGCGGCACGCCGGCACTACGAAGCGGCGCTGGCCATCGATCCGCAGCTCCCCGAAGCGCATCAAGGACTCAGTTATACGCTCACGCGGCTGGGGCGTGAGGATGAAGCGCTGCACCACCGCCGGCTCGGCTTTGCGGGTCGCGCATTGACGACCGCGCCGTATCGAGGATCCGGGCCGCCGGTCGATGTGCTGTTGCTCGTTTGCGCGGGCGGCGGAACGCTCTATACCGACACCTTTCTCGATGACCGGATCTTCCGTACGACGACTCTCGTCGCGGATCTCTACAGCGGCACGCCGCTGCTGCCGCCGGTCGACGTCGTGTTCAACGCGATCAGCGATGCCGACCGGGCTGCGCCGGCACTGCAGGCGATGGAGCAGTTGCTCGCCGTCGTCTCGGTGCCGGTGATCAACGCGCCCGAACGCGTTCTTGCCACCGCGCGCGAGCCCAATGCAACGCGGCTCGCGCGGCTCGAAGGCGTCGTCGCGCCGCGCATCGTGAGCGTACCGTTGACGGTACTGCGCGCCGAAGGCGCGGCGCTCGCAGCACGGCACGGCTTTGCGTTTCCGCTACTCGTACGTGCGCCCGGCTTTCACACCGGCCAGCATTTCGCGCTGGTCGAACGCGCCGGCGATCTGTCCGCAGCGATCGCCGGATTCCCCGGCGCCGACGTGCTGCTGATCGACTACATCGACGTGCGTGACGGCGCCGGCCACGTTCGCAAGTATCGCATGATGGCCATCGACGGGACACTCCACCCGATGCACGTTGCCGTGGCGCAGCAGTGGAAGGTGCATTACTTCAGCGCCGACATGGCGGGCGATGCCGCGAACCGCGCGGAGGACGAGCGGTTTCTTGCCGATGCGCCGGCCGTGCTCGGTGCACCGGCGGTTGCGGCGCTCGAACGGGTTCGCGATGCGATCGGACTCGAGTACGTGGGCATCGACTTTGCGCTCGACGGCGCCGGCCGCGTCGTCGTGTTCGAGGCGAACGCGACGATGATCGTGCTGCCGCCGGGTCCGGATGCCATCTGGGATTACCGTCGCGCGCCGGTCGGGCGCGTCATCGATGCGGTCCGCGCGATGCTGCTTGGTCGCCAATGAGGCTGACGGCTGCTTCGCGTATCACCCTCGCATGCACGCTCAGGTAGGCATCGTTGGAGCCGGCCCCGCCGGTCTCATGCTCTCGCACTTGCTCCATCGCGCCGGGATCGAATCGGTCATTATCGAGACGCGCTCGCGCGCGTACTGCGAGGGGCGCATCCGCGCGGGCGTGCTCGAACACGGCAGCGTCGACCTGCTCAACGCGACGGGTTTAGGCGAACGCATGATGCGCGAGGGCCTCGTCCACCGCGGCATTTACTTGCGCTTCGGCGGGAAGAGCCACCACATCGACTTCGCCGAACTGACCGGAAAAACGATCATGGTGTATGGCCAGCACGAAGTGGTCAAAGACCTGATCGCAGCGCGAGTCGCTGACGGCGGCCAGATTCACTTCGAGTCGAGCGACGTCTCGATCGAACGGTTCGACACGGCGCAGCCGTCCATCCGGTTTCGCGATGCCGCCGGTGATGCGCATCGCCTGACATGCGATTTCATTGCCGGTTGCGACGGCTTCCACGGCATCTGCCGGCCGAGCGTTCCCGCCGGCGAGCTTACGTTCTACGATCGCGTCTACCCGTTCGCTTGGCTCGGCATACTCGCCGACGCGCCGCCGGTGTGCGAAGAGTTGATCTACTCCAACACCGAGCGCGGCTTTGCGCTATTCAGCCAACGCTCCCCGCGGGTGCAGCGCTACTACCTTCAGTGTCGGCCGGATGAAGACATCAACGAATGGCCCGATGACCGCATCTGGCACGAACTGCAAGCGCGTTTACAGGGCGAGGACGCGCCGCACCTCACCGAAGGCGTGATCACGCAGAAGGGCGTGACGCCGATGCGCAGCTTCGTCACCGAACCGATGCAGTACGGGCGCTTGTTTTTGGCCGGTGACTCCGCACACATCGTGCCGCCGACGGGCGCGAAGGGGATGAACCTGGCGATCGCCGACGTCGCCGCGTTCGCGCGTGGCCTCGAGGGGTACTACCGTGACGGTTCGATGGCCACGCTCGACGGCTATTCCGCAACCGTGCTCAACCGCGTGTGGAAAGCCGAACGCTTTTCGTGGTGGATGACCTCGATGCTGCATCGGTTCGAGGATCAGAGCCCGTTCGATCGCAAGGTGCAAACGGCCGAACTGGACTACATCACGAGCTCGCGCGCCGGCGCGCAGAGTTTAGCTGAAAACTATGTCGGCTTTCCGATGACCTGACGCGTTTCCGATACGACGGTGGCGGCGAGCGCGACGAGCACGACGGCGCACGAAATGCCGAAGACTTCCGGATACCCCGCGGCGTCATGCTGGAGGACGAGGGCGACCAGCGCGGGACCGGCCGCCGCGCCCGCGACGCGCAAAAGGTTGAAGAAGCCGATCCCCGCACCGTAGCGCCCCGCGGCGGAATGCGTGGTACCGACCGCGCCCGCCGTGTATTGCGCCGCGAGGGCCGCCCCGATTAGTCCCATCGCCGGGAGCAGTGCGACGACGCCGAGGCGCGTGGTAACGGCCAGTGCGATCGACGCGCTCGCGAGCGCGAGCGCGATCAGGCCGAGTTGCATCGTGCGGCCGGTGCCGTAGCGCTGGACGATCACACTCGAGAACGGTGCGATCAGTGCCATTGCCAGCGGTAGGGTCAACGTGATGAAGCCCGCGCTTGCGAGCGGCACCGACAACGCTTGGGTGAGGTAGAGCGGGATTGCCAGCAGCGCGGAGCTGAACGCGGTCGTCGCGGCGAACACGCCGATGCAACTCGTGAGGTACGACGGTTCGCGAAAGGCTTGTGGCGAGACGAACGGGTGCTCCGACGTGCGGATGATCCGGACGAACGCGACCGTGCAGGCGCAGCCGGCCAGGGCGATGAGTCCCAGCAACGGCGAGTGTACGCCGAGTTGCGGGACGGCGGTGAATGCGGCGAGCAAGAACAACGCGCCGAGCGTGAGCGTGCCGGCCCCGCGCCACTCCAACGGCAACGTTCGCGGAATGTCGGCCGGCAGATAGCGCCATGCCGCCGCGCATGCGAACGCTGCGATCACGGGTGTCGGGAGAAAGATCGAGCGCCACCCGAAAGCGCTCGTCAGCACCCCGCCCAGCGGCGGCCCGAGCGCCTGGCCCGCGCTATTCGCCATCGCCCACGCGCTCAGCGCCAGAGGCCGTTCGCTCGGATCGTAGAGTTCGGCCAGCAGCGTCATCACGAGCGGCACGATCGCGGCGGCCGCCATGCCTTGAACGATGCGCACCGCGACCAGTACGCCGAGGTTCGGCGCCAGGGCGCCGACGATGCCCGCGACGCCGTACGCGGCGATCACGGTGCAGTAGACGTTGCGGCGGCCAAACCGGTTTCCCACCCAGTCCCCGAGCGGCAAGAGCGTCGCGAACGTGATGGCTTGCGAGGTCACGAGGAGCGATGCATCGGCGATCGAGACGTGCAAGTCGTGGGCGATGTAGGCGAGCGGAACGTTGAGGATCGTGCTGCTGAGCACCGACATGAAGGTCCCCGAGACGATCGCGATGGTCGCGATCGTGCGCCCGCTGCGGCTCCGGCCGGCCTCCGTGGGGGACGTCATGAAAAGAATTTTGCTCGAAACGGCGAACGCATGGAATCGCTTTTGTCGGGAGTTGAGGGAAAGCATGCGATGTCCGTTGCCGATCGGGTGATCGGCGCGCCGTGGCGCAGCCGTAACGAACCGCTCCTCACGCGCGAGACGCTCGACGCGCTCTTCGCCAATGAAATTCCGTGCATCCGGATCGCCGGCTTTGCGACGCCGGACGAGTGCCGCGCGTTCGTCGCTGCGATGGATGCGGTCGGCCTCAACAAAGAGTACCAAGTCGCATCGCCGAGCGTGCGCGCGCTGCCGAAGTACATCGGCGTGCCGCAATTCGAATACCGTAAGAAGCCGAAGGCGGCCTACTTCGCTGAAGTCGAACCGTCCTATGCCGACCGGGCCAAGGTCTTTGCGCGCTGCGGCTTCGATCCGATCCAACGCTTGATCGACCGCGTTCACGCGGTCGTTCCCGAGCGTCCGATCGCTATCGCGCAGGAGCCGGGCTATGGACGCTACTACGCGGGCATCATCCGCGAGACGACCGGCGGAACGAATCTCCACATGGATTTTGCGCGCTTCAGCGCACCCGATTACGCGATCGGCGCGAACGACGCGCAGATCGCGACGAACTTCTACGCCAGCGGCACCGCCGCCGGCGGGGAAACGACGGTGTACAACCATCATTTCCAACCCACGGTACCGGCGGGGACGTACTACGAGATAGCGCCGCTCGATCCGGCCCGCGTCGCCGCGAGCGAAAGCCATACGTTTGCGCCGGTTGCGGGCGACGTCGTGATGTTCAACTCACGCAACCCGCATCGCGTGCACTTCAACCCCAACGACGACGGCACGCGCAGAATGGGCATCGGCTCGTTTATCGGGCGGCGTCCGGCCGGCGAACTCGTCCTGTGGTCGTGACGCCGGTCGTCCGGCAGGGCGCCCCTTCCCTTAGTCGTTGAACGCGCTCATTAAACGCGCTACACTGGCCCGGTGAAGGTCTTCGTTTTCGATCTCCTCCCGTACGGTGAAAATCTCGAGCACCTGCGGGTCGGCAAAGAGCTGCCCTATCCGCTCTCCAAGCAGTACTTCAAGCCGGAAGTCGCGGTGAAGACGTACGCCGAGCACCTCGACGCGTGGGAGTTGCTCGACAAGCTCGGTTACGACGGGGTCGGCTTCAACGAGCACCACACGTCGCCGTACGGACTGATGAACTCGCCGAACCTGATGGCCGCATCGGCGGCGCAGCGAACGACCAACATCAAGCTGCTGATCTACGGCAACCTGTTGCCCTTGCACGAACCGTTGCGGCTGGCCGAAGAACTCGCGATGCTCGATTGTCTATCGAACGGACGGCTGATCTCGGGCTTCGCGCGCGGCATCCCGCGCGAATACAACGTGCACAACGTCAAACATTCGGAATCGCGCGCGCGTTTCGAAGAAGCCTACGACATCATCATGAAAGCGTGGACCGAGGACGTGTTCTCCTACGAGGGGAAATTCTGGTCGTACCACGATGTCGCGATCTGGCCGCGTCCGGTGCAGCAACCCGCGCCGCCGGTGTGGACGCCCATCACGAGCAGCAAGGAATCGATCGAGTGGGCGGCCGCGCACAACATCCCGATTACGCCCGGCCTCGGTTCGCGCGGCGCGCGTGAGGACATCATTCGCTACTATGCCAAGTGTCTCGCGCAGGCCGGCCATCAGATCACGCCCGGGCACCTCACGATCAGCATGGAAGCCTACGTCGCCGAAAGCAAAGCACAGGCCGTGCGCGAGTACGGGCCGCACCATTTGTACTTCAACCGCGTGCTCTACAGCCACGGCAACACGACCGAACTCGACCTCAACAAGAAGACCGGCTACCTCACGGAGGGTTCGACCAGCTTCATGCGGCCCGAGAACCTCGCCGTCGCCGCTCGCTCGCGCGAAGACTATCGCGACATGACGCTGGCCGACGTCGAGAGGAACGCCGAGACGCTTCCCTGGGGGACGGCGGCGGAAGTTCGCGACCGGATCATCGAAGCGGCCGAGCATTCCGGCGCGGGTACGGTGCAACTGAGCTTTAACCGCGGAGCGATGCCGCACGCGATGTTCGTCGAGCAAATCCGGCGCTTTGCCAAGGACGTGCTTCCGGCGTTGCAAGCCCACAAGATCACGGCGGTTCCGCTCGCGTCAGAAGCGGTGGCCTAGCGATCAAACGGTTCTTCGGTCCGGAATATCGCCAGCGCTTGATTGCGCTGATCGTCGCGGTAGCGTTCTTCATGGAGCTACTCGACGGCAGCGTGATCGCGACGGCGCTGCCGCAGATGGCGCAATCGTTCCACGAGAATGCGGTCAATCTCAGCATCGGGATGTCGGCCTACTTGCTGACGCTCGCGATCTTTATTCCTTCGAGCGGCTGGATGGCCGATCGGTTCGGCTCGAAGACGATTTTTTTGAGCGCGATCGCGATCTTCACCGCGGCCTCCGTGCTGTGCGGGCTTTCGAATTCGCTCTGGGAATTCACCGCCGCGCGCATCGTACAAGGCATCGGCGGTGCGATGATGGTGCCGGTGGGCCGGCTCGTCGTGCTACGCGGCACCGACAAGCGCGATCTGATCAACATGATGCAGTTTATCTCGACACCCGGACTGATCGCGCCGGTCTTGGGGCCGCCGGTCGGGGGCTTCATCACGACGTTCTCGTCCTGGCGCTGGATCTTTTTCCTCAACATTCCGTTGGGATTACTCGGTCTCGTGCTGGTCGCCGTGTTTATGGTAAATCACAAGGCCGAGGCGCGGCGCTCGTTCGACACGCCGGGCTTCATCCTCAGCGGCGTCGGGCTCGGTTCGCTCCTGTTCGGCCTCGATCAACTCGGCCGTCCGGCCTTCGGCCCGGCGATCACGGCGCTGTTGGTCGGCGGCGGCGCGGTCGTGTGCGTGCTCGCATACCGGCACTTGCGCCGGGCGAGGAATCCACTGATCGATCTCTCGCTTTTCCGCATTCCGACCTTCGGGCTCGCCACGCTTTTCGCCGGGACGGGCTTCCGGATCGTGATCGGCGCAACGCCGCTCCTGTGGCCGCTGCTCTTTCAGGTCGGTTTCGGGATGACCGCCTTCGCGTCGGGCTCCTTGATCATCGCATGTGCGGCCGGCGATCTCACCATGAAGGTTTTCTCGACGCGCATACTGCGGCGCTTCGGCTTCCGGCAAACGCTGATCGTGAACGGCATATTCGTGGGGCTCACCATGCTCGCGTGCGCGGCGTTCAGCGCGGCGACGCCGGTCGCGGCCATCGCGGCCGTCCTGTTCGTGGCCGGTCTCTCCCGCTCGGTGCAGTTCGGCGCGTTCAACGCGCTGACGTATGTCGACGTGCCGCCCGCACAGATGAGTTCGGCTAGTTCGCTCGCGAGCACGATCCAGCAAATGTCGTTCGGTATCGGCATCGCGTTCGCGGCGCTCGCATTGCACCTCGCGGCGTTGTGGAACGGCAGCAGCGCGCAGGCCTTCACCGTCGCCGACTTCCGCATCGCGTTCATGGCGACGGCGGCGCTGGCGATCTGCGCGGCGCTTGCGTTTACGCGTCTCGACCCGCATGCCGGCGCCATAGCCACCGGCCATCGCGCCGAGTCGACGTCGCCCGCGCTCGCGGGTTAGAGTTCCGCTTCCTCACCGCCGGCGTCGCCGAGATCGCTCGCCGCGAAAAGATCGTCGAGCGGCGGACGGCGCGCGATCATGCCTTGCTCGTGCGTGTAGCGCAGGATCGTATCCAGATTCTTGCGGTTCGCCTCACCGAGACCATATTGGAACGGATCCTCGCCCAGGATCGCGCGTTGCTCGTCCCACGCATCGCGCGCCCAGGCGAGCGGCGGGACGCGCGGGTTGCCGGCGCGCCGGTACGCGATTGCTTTCGCGGCATCGAATGCCTTCACGAGATTCGTCGGGATCCACGGATAGCGGTCGACGATCTCGCGCTTGATCACGGTGACGTGCATGATCGGAAAGATGCCGGTCTCGCGAAAATACGCGATCTCTTCGGCTTTGGGGTCCGCGAAGAGTTGCCGTATGCGAGGATCGCCGTCGACGAACGCACGCGGCAGGTTCGGTGCGAGAATCGCCGGCAGCTCGCCGTCGAGCAGCAGCTGCTCGATCCGCTCGCCGTTGGGCGTACGCTCGATGCGCAAGCCGGGTGCGGGTTCGAACTCGACGTCTTCGCTGCGTTCGGTGACCCACGTGACGTCGCGGTGCGCGACGCCGTAGCGTTCCTCGAGCATTCCGCGCAACCACACGGCGGCAGCGGGTTGGAAGTTGGTCCCGCCGATGCGCAGGCCGGCCAAATCTTGGGGCTTCGTGATCCCGGCCGCCGGGTTTACGAAGATGAAGCCATGGCGGAAGCGCCGATGAAGAAAGACCGGAATCGCGGTCAGCGCATCGCTGCGATCGCGCTCCATGAAGTAGGCGCCGGCGTTGACTTCGCAGATGTCGAATTCGTTACGCCGCGCCATCCGCCAATGGCGCTCGCGCGAACCCATCCCGGCGAGCGGCACGAGTTCGATGCCGTCGGCTGCGACCGCGCCGAGCGTGAGGGGCCGCGCCAGTTCGTAGTCGCCCAGCGCGATGGTGAGCCGGACCTTCGCCATCAGACCGCCGGCTGCAATTCTCGCTTCGGGCTGCTCCGGCGCGCGTCGCGCAGGCGTTCCGTGGCCGCAGTATCGAGGTCGCCGTTCGCAGTCAGCACGACGCCGTAGTCGCGTTCGGCACTCGCCGCGCCGACGTAGCCTTCACGCACGTCGTGCGCGACGAGCGCAGCATCGCGTTCGAGGGGGTCACCGTAGCCGCCGCCGCCGCCCGTGAGGATGACGACCGCCTCGCCCGGCGCGATGCGGTGCCGCGACGTTGCGACGACCGATCGCTTCGCGCCGTCCGGGCCTAGGACGAACGCATCGTTCGGCCGAGCTTCGAGGCCACCGTGCAATCCCCACGGCGGCATCAGCGTGCGCTGGCATTGCGAATTGAGAAACATCTCTTGCTCTCCCGCGACGGCCATCTCGACGCCCAGGCCGCCGCGATGCCGGCCCGCGCCACCGCTATCGGCGCGCAGTTCGTGACGGTCGATCAACACCGGATAATAGGACTCTTGCACCTCGACCGGCGCGTTCTGCACGTTCCCCTGACAGATCGAGACCGAGGCGTTGACGCCGTCGCTCTGCACCTTTCCGCCCCAGCCGCCGCCCATGATGTTCATGCACAGGAACGGCCGATCGCGATGGTGGTCGCGACCGTAGAGGGCGTAACCGCTCATGTCGCCCTTGTGGGCGGCGGGGATGAGGTCGGGTAACGCCGGTGCAAGCGCGAGCAGAATCGTATCGATCACCGTCGGCAACGCGAGGCTCCAACCGCCGAGCGGAGCGGGCCGCACCGCACTGAGCAGTTTGCCGGGCGGGATGATCACGGTGAGCGGACCGAACTCGCCCTGCGTTACGCCGCTATCGGGCGCGACGATGCACTTGAAGGCGACCCGGGCCGCCGCGACCGCCCCCGACGCGCCGGAATTGATCGGCCCGCGCACTTGCGGCGGAAGGTCGGAGAAATCGACCGTCATCTCGTCGCCCGCGATGATGACGCGCACTTTGATCGGCACCGTCTTGTCGCGCTCGACGTAATCGCTGTCGAGATAGGACTCGGCTTCGTAGATGCCATCGGGAATCGCCCGCACGGCCGCGCGCGAGAGCGCGTCGGCCTGTGCCCAAATTCCGCTCAGGCAATCGTTAACGACGTCGGCGCCATACTTGGTGTAGAGCTCACCCAGACGCAACTCACCGATGCGGCAACCGGCGGTTTGCGCCCGCAAATCGCCAAACGACGAGTCGGGGAAGCGGATGTTGTCGCGGATCAAGCGGATCGCTTCCTCGTTGGGTTTGCCGCCGGCGTACAGCTTGATCGCGCGCAGCTGTAAGCCTTCGTCGAAGATTTCCTCGGTCGATGTCGAGCCGAAGCCGCGGCTGCCGCCGCCCACGTCGATCCAGTGCGCGCGCAGCGCCGGGAACGCGACGAGTTTCCCAGCGTGAAAGAACGGCGTGAAGACGACGATGTTGTTGAGGTGCTGGCCGCACTTTTCCGGGTCGTTGCTGACCAGCACGTCGCCGGGTGCGAAGCCGTCGATCCCGTAGATTTCGATCGCAGCGGTTACCGCCGTCCCGAGATCGGCGAGGAAAATCGGCAGACCGCCCGTGTTCTGCGCGATGATGTTGCCCTCGGGGTCCACGATGCCGACGCAGTAGTCCCGAACTTCAAAAATCATCATATTGTAGGCCGTGCGGCATAGCACGGTAGCCATCTCGTCGGCGTACGCGACGAGCGCGTTGCGCACGACTTCGAGCGTGATGGGATCGGCCATGTTACTTGCCTCCTATGTCGATAATGATCGGGCCGAGTGGGTGGACCTGCGCGCGATCTCCCGGAAAGACGACGGTCGCCGAGACGCGCTCCTCGATGATCGCCGGCCCGTTAACGACTTGCCCGGCGATGAGATCTTCGCGCCGGTACACGTCGCACTCGACCGGTTCCTTGCTGAAAAACACCGGCCGCCGCCCGGCGGGCTGCGCCGGCTGCGTGGCGGCGGTCATGCTCTCGCGGCTAAACAGATGAGCGGAGTCCATGCCGATCGCGCCGATCGCCGAGAGGCGAACGTTGACGATTTCGACCGCTTCCTCCGGCGCCGCGTGCCGGTAGCGCGCTTCGTGCAACTCGTCGAAACCGGCGCGCACGCCTGCGAGCAGTTCCATCGTCACGGGGCCGCCTGGAACGCCGACGTTGAGTGTGTATTCCTGGCCTTGGTAGCGCAAGTCCATGCTGCGCAGGAGCCGCACGTTGGTCCGCGCGACGCCTTCTTCGAGCAGTATCGCGAGACCGTCGCCTTCCATGCGTTTGAAGACCTCGGCCAGACGCACGGTATCGACGCGCACCATCGGTGCGATGAACGTCTGCACGTAGTCGTGGCGCAGATCGCTGAAGAGCATCCCGAAGGCCGAGAACGTACCGGGTAATTCGGGAACGATGACCTTCGGAATCGCCAGCTCGCGCGCAATCGAGGATGCGTGCAGCGGTCCGGCCCCCCCGCTCGCGACGAGCGCAAAGTCGCGCGGATCGTAGCCCTTCGCGACCGACACGTCGCGCACCGAAAATGACATCTTCGCATCGGCGATCGTCAGGATACCGAGCGCCGTTTCTTCGATGCTCATCTTCAAGCGCGTGGCGATGCGTTCGACCGCAGCCCGGGCGCCGGCGACGTCGAGCGGCATCTCGCCGCCCAGAAAGTTGGCCGGATTCAAACGGCCGAGGACGAGGTTCGCATCGGTCACCGTCGGTTCGGTGCCGCCAAGTCCGTAACACACCGGCCCCGGACTCGCGCCGGAACTGCGGGGGCCCACTTTGAGACCGCCCGACGCATCGAGCCAGGCGATGCTGCCGCCGCCGGTGCCGACCTCCACGATGTCGATCACCGGCAACATCATCGGATGGCCCGTCGCGTAACCGCCGATGTGGTAGCCGTTGACGACGCGCGTTTCGCCGTCGGCGACGAGACTCGACTTCGCCGTCGTTCCGCCCATGTCAAACGAGATCACGTTGGGCATACCGAGCACCGCACCGAGCCGTGCCGAACCGATCACGCCGGCGACCGGCCCCGATTCCATCATCGCCACCGGTCGCGACTTCGCGACCTCCGAGGACATCGTGCCGCCGTTGGACTGCATGATCAAGAAGCTGCCGCCGAAGCCCGCGTCCTCGAGCGTGTCTTCGATGTGTTCCACGTAATTCGAGACGATCGGTGCGATGTAGGCGTTGAGGACGGTCGTCGACGTGCGCTCGTATTCGCGGAACTCGCGCAAGATCTGGTGCGAGAGCGAGACCTTACACGCTGGGAATTCCTCGGCGATCAATTCTCCGACGCGCACCTCGTGATCGGGGTTCGCATACGCGTGCAAGAGCACGACGGCGATCGACTCGACGCCCGCCGCCTGCAACCCCTTGATCGCGGACCGTACTTCGGTCTCATCGAGCGGGCGCAGCACGTGGCCCCGGGCATGCATGCGTTCGTCGATCTCGATGCGCAGGCTGCGCGGCACGAGCGGTTCGGGCCGCACGAAGAAGAGGTTGTAGGCGTCCGGGCGATTGCTGCGCCCGATTTCGTAGACGTCGCGAAAGCCACGCGTCGTGATCAGGCCGGTCGTCGCGCCGTTCTTTTGGATGACCGTGTTGATCGCAATCGTCGAGCCGTGCATGAAGTACGCAGCGTCGGCCACGTCGAGACCGGCTTTGCGCAAACAGTCCTCGACGCCGTTCGAGAGGCGCTCGTAGGTGGTCAAGCTCTTGGTCGAGTGCAGACGTTCGCCGGCCTCGCCGAAGGCTACGAGGTCGGTGAACGTTCCGCCGATGTCGACGGCGATGGTGAGGCGGCTCATCGTAGGGCTCCAGTTCCGAGTGCGGTCGCAACCGCGGGGGCAAGATCGTCAAAATGGTCGACCACGATCGCGCCGGCGTCGCGCAGCGCGGTGCGTTTATCTTCGGCCGAACCGCGTCCGGCTGAGATCACCGCGCCTGCGTGGCCGAAGCGCATTCCTTCGCGCGCGTAGCGTCCGCCGATGTAGCAGATCAGGGGTTTGGTGAAGCCGCCGGCGCGCAACAGTTCGGCCGCACCCTCCTCGTTGCTGCCGCCGATCTCGCCATAGCACACGACGGCTTCCGTCTGCGGATCGGCTTGGAACTTCTCGAGTAGTGTCGCCCACGTCGTGCCGATGAAACCATCGCCGCCGACGCCGACCGCGGTACTCGTGCCGAACCCCGCCTTGGTGAGATAGTACGCGATCGTCATCGTGTTTCCGCCGCTGCGCGAGATGATGCCGACCGGTCCCGGCCGGAACGCGGTGTTCATCATCTCGATGCGGCCGCCGAGGCCGCCCAACGTCGCTTTTCCGGGACTGAGAATCCCGGGACTATTCGGGCCGATGAAGAGGCTGCCGCGCTCGCGGGCGTACGCGATGAGTTCCATCGTGTCCTGATGCGGCACGCGCTCGGGCATGAAGTGGATCGTCGGAATGCCGGCGTCGATCGCTTCCATGGCGGCATCCTTTGCAAGGCGGGCCGGCACCAGGATGAAGCTCGCATTGATCTCGGGATGATGTTCGCGGGCCTCGCGCACGGTGTTGTAGACCGGAATGCCGCGAAACGACTCGCCGCGGCGTCCGGGCGTAACGCCGGCCGAGACGACGGTGCCGGCATCGAGCATCAAGCCGGTGCGCAAGCGGCCCTCGCGGCCGGTCATTCCTTGCACGACGATGCGCGTGTTCTCGTCGATCAGAATTGCCATGCTACCAGCCCCGCCCGGGCGCGTCGCCGGCAACGCGCAACGCGTCGAGGTACGCATCGACCTCGGGCGTCGGCAGCGAAAACGTCAGCGCGCCCAAACCGTCGGACTGACACGCGAGATCGCACGCCAGACACTCGATGCAGCCGCCTTGTGCGGCCCGCTCGGGCGCGATCGCTAACGCCGGCAATCCATCGGGGCCGAGCGCCAGCGCCGAGCCGAGGTTCGGCACGTTACAGGCGGACACGCAGGCCTTCGTCGCACACGACACACAGCGTTCCAGATCGATCGTGACGCTGCCGCCCGAGAAAACGTTCCACGCTACCTCTTTCATGCGATTGCCATCCCGCGCGCAGCGCGCCAGCGCTCGTGCAGGTCCTTGAACGTTTGTGCCAACTCGCGCTCGGTGCTATCGCGGCCGAGAATGCGGACCCACGGATGCGCATCGATGCCGTGCTGGTGGAAGAGATCGAGCGCAACGTCGTCCCATGCGCCGCGAAACGAAAATACGCACGGGATCGTCGGGGCGCCGCCGTGCGGCGCAAAGATCTCCTTGAACGCTTTGATGATCCCGCGCGCCGTGACGTCGAGCTGCTGGCTCGAGAGACAGGACGCGAAGACGTACCCTTCGATCAGCGGTTGCGCGAGGATGGCCTTGGTGATCCGGTAGAGTTTCGAGCCGGTCGGATTGCCCGACGTGTCGCAGAAGTTCATCGGCAGGAAGCCCAGCGGTACCAGTTCGTCCATCACCGCCATGCTGACGCCCGTTCCGATCCCGTCGAAGCCGATCGAGATCTTGCCCTGCGCCTTCGCGAGCGAGCCGTCGGGATCGATCTGCACGAAGTGGGTGGAGCCGCGATGGTCGTGCTCGTCGATCTTCGCCGCCGCCAGCTCGAGCGCAGTTGCATTGCGGTCGCCGACTTCTTGGCTGCGCTCGAGCTCGAGTTCGGGGTGACGGAAGACCGCATCGTCGTCGATGGCGATTCGCGCGTCGAGCGCGATCAAGCCGCGTTCCGTGACGGCGAGCGGGTTGATCTCGGCGATCGTGCAGTCGTTGTGCCGGTAGACTTCGTAGAGCCGCGCGAGGACGCCGGCCAGCGCAACGAGCGTCGCTTCCGGCAACGGCAGCGTGCGTACGACGTCGAGGCACCAGTACGCCGGCGCTCCGCGGCGCATGTCGACCGCCGCGCTCACCGTCGTGCCGGTGCCGGCCTGCGCGGCTTGCTCGATCTCGACGCCGCCGCTCGTGGAGACGATCATCAGCGGTGCGCGGGCGGCCGTATCGGAGATCACCGCAACGTAGAGCTCGCTCAAAATCGGGCACTTTGTTTCGATCAGGAGTTCGGTGACGGGCCATCCATAGAGCGATGTCCCCAGCAGGCGCTGCGCCGCGGCTTCGACCTCGACCCCATCGTTCGCGAACGCGATTCCGCCGCCGAGGCCGCGTTTGCCGGCCAGAATCTGGGCCTTGAGCGCGACCGGAAAGCCGAGCGCTTCGGCCACGCTGCGGGCCTCGCCGGCGGTGCTCACGACGCGGCCATCCGGCGTTGCGATCCCGGCTTTGCGCAAGAGCGCCTTGCCACGGTATTCCAGTAGTTTCGGCACGGCTTCCTCGCTAGCTTTGGGCGCGACGCCAGCGCCCGAAGCGCGCTTCGAGTCGGCGCATGGCCTCGTTGAGGATGACCGCCATGATTGCCAGCACCGTAATCAGCGCGAGCAAGTTGGTGGCGTCAAACTCGTTCGAGAACCGTTGAGTGAAATATCCGATTCCGGCGGTCGAGACGTACAGCTCGGCCAACATCACGCCGAGCAACGTGACCGACATCGCGAGCCGCATCCCGGCGAAAAGGCCGGCGAACACGTACGGCAGCACGATGCGCCGTACGATTTGCATCCACGACGCACCCATCGACCGGGCGCACGCGAGATAGATGGGCCGCACGCTGCGTATCCCGGCAATCACGTTGAGCATGATGGGGAAGATTCCGTGCGCGGCCCCGAACGCAATCTTCGAGGGCGGACCCAGGCCGAAGTAGAGAATGAACAGCGG
>Ga0182015_10000888_pt1 | contig 41659 bp, 34 predicted proteins | sample 712P3MmetaG_FD_120478 | JGI IMG/M metagenome (GOLD analysis project Ga0182015, IMG submission 120478) | Permafrost microbial communities from Stordalen Mire, Sweden - 712P3M metaG | ecosystem: Environmental > Terrestrial > Soil > Wetlands > Permafrost | place: Sweden: Stordalen | collected...
AAACCGAAGCATCGATCGAGCAAAGCAGAAGATTGCGGCAGGCCAACAGAGCGAACTCGCGGATCAGCTGCGGTCCCTGCTAGGAGCGAAGCAAGAGCGCTGGCCACAGCGCCTGGTGGTTCGGTCCGGAGAACGGTTCGACATGGTGCAGGTGCAGTCCATTGAGTGGATTGAATCTGCGAACAATTATGTCCAACTGCATTGCGGCACAAAGCAATATCTCATGGCTGAGACGTTGACCAATTTGGCTGAGCGTCTGGACCCAAAGCAGTTCATGCGAATTCACCGCGGGCGAATTGTGAATACCGCCCGCATTGTTGCAGTCCATCCGCTTTTCAGCGGGACGTATGAGCTCCAGCTAAAGGATGGCGTGAAGCTGACGACGGGTCGGCAATATCGAGACCAAATTCAAGCATTCCTCCTGGGCTAGAGCCGGCTCCACATCATCCTAAATGTGTACGCCAGCAAGAGGCGTATCTCAAAAGGGTCGAGGTGCGTATAGATAGACATGGGTAACGTGATCGACATGAACGTCAGTGGTCCGTTCGAGGCACGCTATCTTGCGTTCCTTGAAACGATCACAAATCTTCGTCCGAGCCTGCACCGTTACTGCGCGCGCATGACAGGGTCTGTCTTGGACGGCGAAGATGTGGTCCAGGAGACTCTCTTCGAGGCATATCGAAACCTGGATACCTATGACGAAAGCCGGCCCTTATCTCCATGGCTATTTGGGATCGCGCATCATCGCTCGGTCGATTTTCTTCGTCGCCGCGGGGTGCGCGAAGAGGCTGAGGCGGCGAATACCGCGCCAGACTTTGTTCTGCCGGTCGATCCTCCAGGAGCCGGCCTCGGACGCGCCGTTGAGCACCTTGTGACCTGTCTGCCGCCGAAGGAGCGAGCGTGCGTGTTGTTGAAGGATGTATTCGACTACACCTTGGAAGAGATCGCCGAACTGGTCGATTCAACGGTGGGTGGCGTCAAGGCCGCACTGAACCGGGGCCGATCGAAACTGGCCCAGGATCCGAAAAGGCCGGTTCCACCACGAACTGCGAACCCTGACTTTATGAAGTTGCTTAACCTCTATGTTGATCGGTTCAATCGCCGCGACTGGGACGGACTTCGTGAACTCATTCGTGCCGACGCCCGCCTGCGGGTGGCCGACGGCTTCGCAGGTCCGATGGCTGACTCCCCCTATTTCGGCAACTATGATCGGTTGGCCGGTTCGTGGCGGCTCGCAGCCGGACAAGTTGATGGCGAATCCGTTGTGGTCTCACTATGGAAGGATGAGGCAGGCTGGAAGCCGCAGTCTTTCGTTCGACTCGAGATATCGGACGGACGAATCGTCCGGATTGTTGACTACAGCCACTGTCCCTGGGTCTACCCAGCGGCCTCTCAGGTTGGGCTCGAATAACTTTCAAAGGGATGCTCGCAGATTCGCCACACCTCTTCCATCAAAGGACGAGATCTACCTTCCCGGGAATGCCGGGGCCGATTCGTCCAGCCCACAACAGAATTCGGTTTCCAGAGAATTCGTCCATAAAACAATAAAACCACGCTAACGATCTTCCAGCGCGTATCCCTGTGCCCTCGAAAAACGAATTTATAGATAGAGTCGACAGAAGCCAACGTGTTAGCAAAGGAGAGAAAGCTCGAAATGAAACAAATTATCGTAAGTCTGGGACTTCTTATAGGTCTTCACACCGGTTCTATCTTTGGCCAGAGCCACAAATATGCTCCGTTCAGTGAGATCGCGATGACGCCGGAAGCCGAGATCGCATTGGCAAGAAGCGCTGCGCCGGACAATATTTCGTCCCATGCCACGGTCAAAATACTCACGCCCTCCGGATTCAAGGTTGCTGCACAGGGTGACAACGGCTTCGTGTGCATCGTCATGCGTGGGTGGGGAGCTCCGACGTTTTCGCCGGCGTTTCTGCGAGATCTGGTATACGACCCGAAGATGCGTGCGCCCATATGTTTCAACCCTGTCGCTGCCAAGACCGTGCTGCCATTGCAGGAGTTCCGTTCGAAGCTGGGATTGGAAGGCAAAACTCCGGACGAAATTACCGCAAGCGTTCAGGCAGCGTACGCGAAAGGAGACCTGCCCAAAATGGAAACGGTCGCGCTCGCCTACATGTTCTCCGCTGACCAGTACCTGGGGCCTATGGCTGGCCATTGGCACCCTCACCTGATGATCTACACCCCGAATTGGGACAACGCCATGGTTGGTGGCAATCAGATCGGTGGCCCCCTCCCGGCAATTACCGATGATGGAGGGACACCCTTTGCCGTCTTGGTAATTCCGGTGGACCCTGCATTCTCTGTTAAGGCCGGCGTGCAATAAAACCTGACATGGTCAGCGAGCAGATTGGGGTTCGTTCGCTGACTCATCCACCCCCAGACGAAAGGCACAGACGATGACGCGAAAAATGATCAGGTACACAGTCAAACATGAGTGCGCTGCGGAGAACGAGGCCGCCATCACCGCGGTATTTGAGCAACTCAAGCGCGAAACACCAGCGGGGCTCTGTTACGCCACCTTCAAGCTCGACGACGGGGTGAGTTTCCTTCATATCGTGTCCTATGAGGCTGAAGACGGCAGCCATCCCTTGAGCGACCTGCCGGCCTTCCAAGCTTTCCGCGCTGGGATCCGAGATCGATGTGCAACCCAACCGGTGACCGTAGGTTTGCAAGAGATTGGCTCCTACCGGTTTTTCGACGAATGAAGTGTGCGGTTATGCATGCACTCATGACTGCGATGCCCGCGAACCATATGGAGGGCGAAGACAAGCGGCGGCTGGATGTCCGCAGTCGTGTTCGAAACAATCGGCTTTGCTATTGGTACGGATGGACCCTCGACTGCGATCCCCCGGGATGACAAATTTTAGGGCGGTTGCTTAATCGAGAGTTGTTTGGGAGAAAGGCGCACAGCAGGTCCCTCCACTGCGCTGCGCTTCGGTCGGGATGACAAATCTGAGAGCGGCGCTTTCAAGCGACAGGTGCTACTGGAGGGGGGACAAAAGCGGATCCCTCCACTGCGCTCCTCCGGGATTCTGTCAGAGCTTCTACTTCTGCACCGCCTCCGATTCCAGATCCGCGGAGTTGTTGGCGGCGGCGTGGGCCTGCTGTAGTCGATAGCCTGCGCGGGTGCGTACGTGATACTTTTGCAGGTCTTTGCCTACCAGCTTGACGGTGATCGTGCGCCAGCCCTCGCTGGGATTCGGTTGCGGATAGTAGCTGAGCGAGTAGAGGTGGGCCAGATCCTCCTGGATGAAGGCAAAGGCCTTCTTTTCGTCACTCCAACTGCGGGCGAAATAGGCCTTGCCTCCCGTTGCCTTGCTCATACGCTCGAAGACCGCCGTAGAGATCGGTTCCAATTGCGCTTCGCGCGTGCTGATCATATAGATGATCGTGCCCGTGGATTGGGCCAGTTCGGCGACATCCTCGGGGGGCACCAGGCTGGCATTGTCAGGACCGTTGGAGAAGACTACAACGACTTTTCTGCCGGTGTATCGAGCCGCATCCTCAACCGTCAACAACAGGCAGTTGTACAGTGCGGCATCGTCGCCGGCAACCGTGCTCCGCACCCCGCGCAGCACCTGCGCCCGATCGGTGGTGAGGATCGAGTTGCGGGAAAGGTCGCGACTGTAGGAGTAAAAGGCGACCTTGTTCGCACTTTGCAGCGAACGCACAAAATCGGTGATGGCATCCTGCGCAAACACAAAGCCCCGATACATGTAGTTGCTGGTGTCGAAAAGGACAAAGACATTGGCGCCGGCCAGCTGCGAATGCATCGACGCACCATCTTCACCGACTTTGGTCGAGGCTTCCGTTTCCGGCCCTGTGATCGCTACCGCTTCGGTTGCTTTTACGGTCGACTGGGCGCTTGCGACAGCCTGTTTGGCGGCCGCCGCACCGCTCGGCGTGGGAGATATTTGCCGCGCTGGCTCGTTGCCCTCTTCAAAGGTCGCGATCCGTTCCGGGATTTTGTCTTCCGTAATGGAGAAGCTTTCCGGGCCGAGGCCGGAAATATAGTTACCCTTATTGTCCGTTACGGCAACGTTTAGCTGCACCAGATCGACGTTCACACGGATGTTCGCCGAATTGTCCTGAGCCCCGGTCGCCCGGCCGCCAAGGAAAAAGAAAGCGCTTAAGATCGGAATAAGAAGAAGTCGCTTTGCCATGGTTCGTCCTGTATCCGTTTATTTGTGGCCCGACGTCGAAGAGCTCGCTGGTGACTGTTCCTGCGGAACCCCACCCTCAGGGTTTGTCGAGGAAGCTTCGGTCACTTGCGGCAACACGATCTTGCCCTGACGAAATTGTTCGCCGGTTTCTTTCATAGCCCGCATCAGCGCCAGCCAGTCTTCAATGTCGGTAGCGAAAATGTTCGCCACCATGTGGCGCGTCAACTCAGGAACCAGGCGATTGAGCACCACTGGCGAATAACCTCTTTCATCTGCCAGCCGCGCCCAATAGAGGTTGCTCGAGTCCCATGACTCACCCAACAATCTGCTGGAGTTGCCTCCAAAGGCGGGGAAGGGTTGGGTGTTCAGCAGTTCCCGCGCATAGTTCTGCGCCATCACTGGATGAGGCGTGCCGAAGTCCCGGGAGAGACGTTGCAAGTTAACCTCAGCGGGGTATTGCAGGGTGAGCGCGTCCAATTCCCCCGACGACGCTCCCCACGACGCAGCATCCTGGGGATACCGGCGGCGATACTCCGCAGCAAGATGGAAAGTGTCTGCCGGGGTTAACCGGGAGAGGCCTTCAGGGACGTCGCCGGCCTCGAGCGCCTGTTCCAATTGTCCCAGCCGCTGCGGGGGCAGCCGCTCGGCAAGAATTTCGACCACTTTGTCACGCAATGCGCCATTGGCCACCGCCGCGGTTACAAGCTCTTCCCCGGAACGCTGATAAAGGGTTACGGCATGGAGTTCGTTGCGGGTCACACTCCACCAACGAGGTAAGGTTGCGCTGACTAACAGGTCCGACGTGACCTCTTTCCAGATCAGAGCCTGGACGTTTCTGGGAGCGATAAAGTCCTGCTCGGTGGTCGCCAGCGCATAGGGCAATTCGGCCAACGAGCCAACCAGATAGGCCCCTCCACCGGCCGGCGAGCCCTGGCCGAACAATTCCGGAGCTTGCCAAAGCTGGGTCACACCCATAATGGTTTCACCGGAAAAATCGTGGGAACGAACGAAGAGCGGATTGTTGTGCAGGATCTGGGCGCCCGGCGGTTCGTAGTAGGCGTAATTCAAACCGACAAGCGTATCGCGGAGAAATGGTGTGAGTTGGCCGCGCGCTGCATCCAATTGTGCGTGAGAGCCGGGGACCTTGATGACTTTGCTGAGGTCGACATGCACCTGCAATTCCGCATGGCGGTTGGCGTAGACGCCCGGCGCCCATTCTGTCTTTTCGCTCTGAGTGAAGATGGGACGAGGCAGCTCGAATTGGCGGAGTTCGTTGGCCAAGGGCAGCAACGTGTTGGCTGCGGGAGCTCCCCCGGCCATCTGGCTGAGCCCATCGCCTAATGTGAGCACTGTATCGAGGGGCACGAGACGCTGATCGTCAAAGACGGCCCGGATGCGGCCGGCGACTTCTTCGCGCATGCGCTGACCCTCGGGAGAGTCCTGAGGAGGACCCGCGAGCAGATCGATAAATTCGCCCTGGGAAACATCGCCCCGGCCAGTCGCGGCCACCATCACGCTCTTCAGCGAGGCGTGCCCGGCGTCGAACAGCTGGGCTGGGGAGTCGACAGCAGCAAAAGGGGCAATCACTTGCTGCCAGGATTGATTCAGATCCGCTTGATGAATTTCTCCCTGGCGAGCAAGAATCTGCCACAGCCCAAGGTTTGCTTGAAACATGCCCATGGCATTGCCGCGCACACTGTGGTCGTGGATGGCATCGACCGCATCGGCAACTTTGACAAAGCGCGCGATGGAATCGTCGCTCAAATCAGGAAACTCGGAAAACACCAGGTACCAGCTACTCAGCTGGGAGAATTTGCTGGCCAGCAGAAGCACTGTTTCGGGAGACATACGCCTATCGCCGCGTCCGCCATCCATCTCGCTGAGCATGAGATACATTTGCAGCGGCCCTTCATCGGTATCGGCGCGCGACATCGCGGTCATGGCTTCGAGCAGCTGTTCCGGATGTTTCCATCCGCGGGCCCGCTTGCCCCATTCCCGGGGGACGTGTGCGCCCGATTTCTCAGACAGAATTACCTTCCAGGTGTCAAGATTCCCGGGAATCCGCGGTTCCCCGTCCGGCCCCCTCTGCAGCCGGGTAAACAACATGAGCAGTGCCGGGGCCCTGCGAAACGCTGCCCGGGCGGGATAGGCATTCGGTTCCGGCTCCTTGAATGCATCGTAGAGACGTTTCAGGCGTGGATTCGCCGTGAGGTATGTCTGCTGGGTCGCGCTCACCCGCGACAAGGTGTCGAAATAAACTGCCAACCAACCGTTGTCTGTCCCCGCGAGGCCCAGTACGAAGTCTCCGGGCGACCTGGGGCTCGCGCCTACCAGCTCTCTCCAACTCGATTCGGCGGAGGGGCCGCCGGGCACGAGTACTCGCCCTCCGCGTATGCAGATCTGGGTTCCGTAGTAGTCGAGAACCGGGCCATAGGGCAACAGTCGCGCCAACCCGGGATTGCGTTGCAGCGCAGTCCGGGTTTCCGTATCGCTGTTCGAAAGCGCCCAATATAGACGGTCGATGGCCGGCTCGCGCAGCAGGATCTCCACCAGCGTTTGTGCCCCGCGACTCTTCGCGCCGCTGAGAGCTTTCCAATCGCTTTCGTTGAAGAGCACCGGAACGCGCGAGTTGGGAAAGGCGTAGGTGAAAGGCTCGCCTTTTTGCAGCGCCTCTTCGAGTGCGGTCAGCGGAAAGCCCGAATCCGTCGTAAGAAACGCGCGCTCCGCGTCGGCGGTCATCAAGATCGAGTCTTTTTGTCCGCAAGCCGGCCGTGAGTGGTAGCCAAGGATGTCCAGCAGCGGCCCGGCATCGGCGCAGTTGGTCACTCGTATCGTACCGTTCGACCCGGCTAACATTTGCAGTTCTCGCGCCTGGTGTAAATAGCGGTCGAGCAAGCGCAAATATTCCGTCGGTACTCCGTTCAGATAGCCGGTCGCATAGGCATTGCGAGCGACCAGGGGCAACACATCCTCGACCGAGACCTGCTGGCTAATGCCGGCCATGCGCAGGAACGATCGGAGAGGCCCTGGAATGGTGACCGTGTTCTCCACGGCAGGCACTCGGGTGTGCGTGGACTTTGCCGGCGACGACGGCGCATGAGTGGGCGTGGAGCGAGTAGCGCTGCCCGCTTGTGCCCAGCAGGGTGAGCATTGGCAGCAAAGGATGGCGGCAAAAACAGCGGACAAACGGATTACTGGCTTCACGGCGGGACGCCTCTTCGCGAAACTTCGAGACTCGGGGGAACTACAACATCAGAAGAACTTTAAAGTTGGAAAATGGCCCGCAGCGCACGAAAGAACCCCGAGATTTGTCACAAATTTCCCGTTTAAGAAATCCCCAATTCCGCGACGTCCCCCTGGTGCACAGCTTTCGTGGACAAAAGATACACCACATGCCACTCCAAGAGGTGAATATCTCTTTAGTGAGACAAAATTCAGACAATTCAGATTGATGTGCACAACATTTTATGCAAGGTATTTGCGTCTAGACAGGGATGGAGTATGGTGGCAAAGTCATTCACCCATCATCACTTCCCCCTGCTTTCTGCTGGAGATTCCATGCCCATGATTCGATTCCTATTGCTGGTTCCGGTCTGCCTCGTTGCCTTGAGCCTGCCCGCGACGGCCGCAGTGCAGCTACCGAACCTCTTTTCTGACCACGCGGTGCTGCAACGCAATCAGCCAGTCCGTATCTGGGGCTGGGCTCACGACGGAGAAAACGTCACCGTTCACTTCCATGGCCAGACGGTCAGCGCGCAAACCGACCCAACCGGCAACTGGGAAGCGTGGCTCAAACCCGAAGTAGCCGGGGGACCCTACACGCTCACTATCAGCAGCGACGCCGGCGACCCGCCCATCGAGCGCAAAGATATCCTGGTCGGCGACGTTTGGCTGGCTTCGGGGCAATCGAACATGGAGTTCCCGCTCGCCGGCTTTACCGGCACAGTCCCCTCACCTCTCAAGGACGGGGAAAAGGAGATCGCCTCCGCCACCCACCCTCGGATTCGCCTGCTGGTGCAGAAAAAAGCAACATCAACTGTTCCATTAAGCCAGGGCTCCGACGTCTGGACAGAATGCACACCGGAGACCGCGCGCCACTTCTCCGCGGTCGCTTACTTCTTCGGCCGGGAGATCTCAGAACATGAAGATGTTCCAGTTGGACTCATCGACACCACCTGGGGCGGCACGCCGGCCCATTCCTGGATTAGTCCGGAGGCTTTGGCGAGCGCGAATCTGACTTCCGTGTTCGCCGATGCGGGTACGATCGCCCAGGACCAGGGCCGGGCGGATGAGCTCAAGGCTTACTATGCACGCGAGGACGCCGCCCTGCAGGCAGCAGGGAAACCGGTTCCCACTCATCCGCGCATCCCGACGGATCACGGGGGATCGTGGACGCCGGGAACTCTGTTCAACGCCATGATTGCGCCCTATACCCGTTATGCGATCAAAGGTGTGCTGTGGTACCAGGGCGAAGCCGATAGTGATGCCAAACGCGCGCCTTATTATTTTCGCGTTTTCTCTGCGCTCATCACTGATTGGAGACACCAATGGGGCGAAGGGGACTTTCCTTTCTTTTTCGTGCAGATCTCGAGCTTCAATTCAACCGCGGCGGGTTGGCCCGTGGTTCGGGATGGCCAGCGGCGGACCCAGGTGTTACGCAATACCGCCATGGCAGTGACACTCGATGTAGGCACGCCGGGCAATGTTCATCCACCGGATAAGCAGACGGTGGGCGACCGCCTGGCACTTGCCGCTCGCGCTACGGTTTACGGCGAAAAAATCGAATATAGTTCACCGGAATTTCTGCAGGCGACCAGTGGTCCGAATGCCATGCGCGTATGGTTCAGCCACGCCGATGGCCTCACGACCCGGGATCAGCAGGTGGGCGGGTTCGAACTAGCTGGAAGTGACCATGTCTTTTCACCGGCCACGGCGAAGATCGAAAAAATCGGCGACAGGGACACAGTGCTGGTCACGTCGCCGAAAATAGCGTTTCCTCGTTTTGTGCGCTATGACTGGTCGGGTGTCGTGACGACCTTCCTCTACAATCGCGCCGGTCTGCCCGCTGGCACGTTCACCTCGGAGTAGGCGCGGCGGCGTATGTCAATCTTCAATGAATTGTTTGGCCACCCATTGACGCCCCCCGTGCTGCCATAGATTCTGAGCATCATGAGCGAGCAGAATTTTGACCAACTTTTGAGCGACTACAGGCGGACTATCGACGATTGGGTAGACGAAATCCGGGCTGAGGAGGGTCTGGCCAACGACGATCACTCCATGGTGGCGATGGAGAAGTGGGATGCCGCAGGTTTCGCGGTCCACGATGCGGAAAATGTGGCGAAGAAGGCCCGCGACCGCTATAAGAACGCACTGCGCAAAAAGAATTACGGGTTCTGAGGCAGTTTTCGCATCAGCGGCTGAAGCCGCAGAAGGCGTCCAACTTTACGGCGCGGCTGAAGCCGTGCCCTTCCTTTGAAGTGCGTTTCGGCACGGGAGACAACGTTAAGGATGAACAGGAGTATTGCCGTGTGGGGTTTCGTTCGTCCCGGCCCGTCACTACCCTGAACGTCACTCGGATTCGATCCACTCACCTGCCAGGCCTTCCGCCTGGGTCGAGTTATTTTCTGCACGGTGCTCCGCAAACCACGATTCCTGCGCATGCAGAAGCGACACTGCGTGCTCTACAGAGCGGAAGGGACCACCCTCAACGTCGCGCCTGAGCAAATCCCCAAGTTCGGTACGAAGCTGAATATCCATACCCATAGGCTACCTGAGTTAAAACCACTTGCAACCCAGAACTGGGGCCCGGTATCGCCTTGACAAATGGCTGGACGCAGACTTGTATCAATCAAATTGCCCGGCTTGACAATTGCGTGGTTTATTTCGAATCAGATCGGCCGCTGGCGGGAAAGATACTCGTAATCATGGTGGAGACATATATGCATCTGCACTGGAAAAGACGATCAACCTTCTGGAGCCTGGCGCTCTGTGCAGTTTCGCTACACCCATTCGCGCTCGCTGCCTCTCCCACAAAAGTTGCGGTGCAGAATAGTCAGCTGTGGATTTCTCTTGCTTGCGGGCCGCACTGCCTTTGGGAGTATGGGGCGATGCCTCGAGGCTCCGCGTACCAATTTGCTCCACCAACTTTCCCCATCGACGGAAAGCAGACGAACGCAATGGTTCTCCGGTTTGTTCCCGTTGGCACTCCGGTTCATCGCAACAACGGCGTCACAGAATATCTGTTTGAAGGTGCACTCGCACTGGACCCTCATCTCAGGCTACGCGTTGCGTTTCAAGTCAATGAAGAAACGCCGGTGATTCGCTTTCGTTATACGCTTACGAGCGATCGACCGCGCACCATGCGTGCTGCCGTGAACGCCGACAACCTCATCTACCTGCAAACTTCGCTTGCGCGACTGTCGCAGGCGGAAGAAGTGACGCTTTCGAACTTCGCGCAGCTCACGCACAGTTACACGCCGGCAGAAGAAAAGATTGACGACCGATATTTCCAGGATGGCGCCACCTTTATGGGACCGATACTCGCGGCTACCGACAGCCGCCACAGCTTCCTGCTGGCTTATGAGCATGGCTCCCAGGTACCCGATGCGTTCCTGCACTATCAGCTCGGCCCGGACCGAAGGGTCCGCCTGGTAGCCGTTAAAGGAAACTATGTCACCGGCCAGACTATCGATAGCACGCATTCTTATCAAACCATCTGGATGGAAACTGCCACGGCAAAGGGCGGAATCGATGAGCTCGCCTCGGCGTATCGCCATTTTGCACTCAAGTCCATGGCGCAGAATGAGACCACGCGGAAACCGTACATCTTCTACAACACCTGGAATTTTCAGGAGCGAAACAAGTGGTGGAACGGCAAGCCCTATCTCGAATCGATGAACCAGGATCGCATCCTGAAAGAGATTGATGTAGCTCACCAGATGGGCGTGGATGTGTTTGTTCTGGATACGGGATGGTACGAGAAGACCGGTGACTGGACTGTCAGCAGTAAGCGATTTCCGGATGGCCTGAAAGCGGTGAAGCAAAAGCTGGATGGCTACGGTATGCAACTCGGACTATGGTTTGGCCCGACTACAGCGGCTGCATCGAGCCGCGTGGTGCGTGAGCATCCGGAGTGGCGCAGATCTTGGGATGGAAAGGTCCCGGAGCCGGAGGAGGTATGGGAGACAGAGAAGAGCTATAAGATGTGCATGGTGAGCGGGTATGCCGACAACTTTGCAGACGAACTGATTCGCGTGGCCAAAGAACTCGGTGTCACCTATTTCAAGTGGGATGCGATCGCGCAGTACGGATGCAATGATCCACACCACAACCATGGTGGAGAAAACAACACACCCCAGGAGCGATCAGACTCTTATGGCTTTCAACTGGTTCAATACATGAGCCGGGTGGCGGATAAAGTGGCCGCCGCAGTGCCGGGTGCGATTGTGGACTTTGACGTAACCGAAGGCGGCCGGGCGATGGGCCTCGCCTTTCTTTCCTCGGGAAAATATTTTCTGATCAACAACGGACCTTATTACCAAAACTATGACATCCCCATCGATCTGGAGCGAACCAATTCGAATTTGTTCTTCCACCAGGGGCCGGCCCGCACCTGGATCACACGCTCACCGTTGACTTTCGACAAATGGATTCCCTCCACGTTGTTTCTAACCCACTATTTTCCCGATGATCCACAGCAATGGCAGGAAGTGGATGTTGCGTCGCTCATTCTGGGGCAAAACGGAATATGGGGCGACCTGCTGAACGTTTCAGACTCTGGGATCGCATTCCTCGGGAGCACGCTTTCAAGGTACAAGCAGATTCGGGATGATATTACGGAAAGCGATCCGGTGGTGACGGGTATTGTGTCTGCCAGTCCCGAGATTCACGAAAAGATTTCTGCTCGCACGGGTCGAGGAGCAGTGGTGATCTTCGCCACCGGGCACGGTACGTACCAATACATTACGAGCCACAAGGTGACGAGCGACCATTGGGTCAGCGACGGGGTGACGGTTTCCCAAGACGCCGCGGGCCGCGCGAAGATCGAAGCGACGTTCGACAAGCCGGGGGCGAAGATACTTTTCTTTGGCGTCCATTAAAGTAGTTTCGCACCCATGGCGAAACTACTTTAGACCGGAAAGAGGGGGGAACACCGTAGCATGCACGATCTACTGATCCTTCTTCCGGCGCGGGCGCAGCTTATTCATTTGTCCGCGGTGGATGTGGCGATTATCGCAGTCTACTTCGCCATGGTCCTCTTCATCGGCTTTTATGTAAAGAGCTCTACCAGAACAAGCAACGAGTTTTTCATGGCGGGAAGGGAGATGACCGCATGGATCGCGGGGCTGAGCTTTGTTTCCGCTAACCTTGGCTCGCTCGAGTTGATGGGCTGGGCCGGATCCACCTATCAATACGGCATCCTCGCGCTGCACGCGTATTGGGTCGGCGCAATACCGGCCATGTTGTTCCTCGGCCTGGTGATGATGCCGTTCTACTACATTTCAAAAACATACTCGGTGCCGGGCTATCTGCATCTGCGCTTCGGAAATGCCACGCGTGCATTCTCGGCGGTCAGCTTTGCCTTCATGACGATCCTGATGAGCGGCATCAATATGTACTCGATGGCGCTGGTCATGAAAGTGGTGCTGGGCTGGGATCTGAATTTCAGCATATGGTTATCTTCTGCGGTGGTTGCGATCTACGTAGCGTTGGGAGGGCTGCGCTCCGCTATCTTCAATGAGATTTTGCAATTTGTCCTGATTTGGGCCGGAGCCTTGCTGATTCCGATTCTCGGCATGATCGAAGTGGGCGGCTGGAGAAACCTGACGCACCGGATCCAAACCAACCTGGGCCGATCGGACTACACCCACCTTTGGAGCACGCTGGGGCACTTCAAAGACAACCCCATGGGGGTTCACTGGACGGGCATTGTCTTTGGCTGGGGCTTCGTGCTGGCGTTTGGATACTGGACTACCGACTTCCTGGTGGTGCAGCGGGTACTTGCGGCCAACAGTCTTCGTTCCGCACGGCTCGCGCCCATTATCGGCGCGGCCTTCAAGATGATGGTGCCCCTCATCGTGATTCTTCCCGGGCTGCTTGCGTTGGCGGTTTTGCCGTTTCACCTGCTGCCGGAAGGGGTGGCCGTGGCGACCAATGGACACAGCTACAACGAAGTGTTGCCGCTGATGCTCGTGCGTTACTGCGGGCCCGGGCTTATCGGGCTCGGTGTGACTGCACTGATTGCCGGCTTCATGTCGGGCATGGCCGGCAACGTGAGCGCTTTTTCGACAGTGTGGACCTATGACATTTACGGCGCTTTTCTAAACAAGAAGGCCCCGGACGCACATTACGTCACGATGGGGCGTGGGTGCACGCTGGTTGGGGTACTGATCTCGGTGGGCACCGCTTACCTGGTGCAGCACTCTGCCAGCATCATGGACTACGCGGTGCAGCTTTTCAGCTTCTTCGTGGCGCCGCTTTTCGGCACCGTGATCCTGGGCATGCTGTGGAAGCGCGCCACCAACCAGGGCGGCTTCTGGGGGCTGCTCGCAGGCACGCTGACCTCGATCGGCTTATGGGTTTGGGTGGTCAAGGATCCTTCTGCATTGCGTTACGTCGCCCTCTCTCCCGACGCACAAGGGATGGCAGAAAACATGTATCGCGCCTTGTGGGCGTGGCTGGTCTGCGTGGGCGTCACGATCGTCGTAAGCCTGGTCACCACACCTCGGCCGGTGAGCGAACTGGAAGGACTCGTCGTGGGCGCGTCGGTGCTGCCGAAATCGGTGCTGCCGAAAGCAGAGAGGTGCCATTGGTTCCAGGAACCGATATTCTGGGGAGGCGTCGTTGGCGCTGTGTTTGTAGTTTTGAATATCGTGTTTTGGTAAGCGGGAGAAATGATGATCAAGCTGTGGCTCAAAACCTGGATTGCCGTACTGCTGCTTTTGCCCGCCGGCCCTATGCTGGCGGCGGCAAACCCCGACTGGACCACGCCCATCGCGCCGTTCCGGATTGCCGATAACCTCTACTACGTGGGAAGCAAGGATCTGGCTTCGTACCTGGTTGTGACGCCACAGGGCGACATCCTGATCAATTCAAGCCTGGAGAGTTCGCCGCCGTTGATCCGCAAAAGTGTGGGGCAGCTTGGGTTTCACTTCGCAGACATCAAAATCCTGCTCATCAGCCACGCACATGCTGACCATGACGCGGGCAGCGCAGAGATCAAGCGGTTGACGGGCGCAAAGTACATGGTGATGGATGGCGACGTGCCGGTGGTGGAGAGTGGCGGCGCGCAAGACTTTCATTATTCCCAGGACCCCTATCCCGCGGTGAAGGTGGACCGTGTGCTGCACGACGGCGACCAGGTCCGGCTGGGCGGTGTGGTTCTGGTGGCGCACAAGACACCGGGCCACACGCGCGGTTGTACGACCTGGACCATGCGCGCGCCGATCGGCGGGCATCTGCGCGACGTTGTCATTGTGGGCAGCTGGAACGTGAACCCCGGCTTCCGGTTGGTAGACAAACCTGGTAAGCCGGCTTCGTATCCCGGTATCGCGACGGATTACGAGCACACGTTCGTGGTACTGAAAGGTCTGCCATGCGACGTCTTCCTCGGCGCGCACGGCGCATACTTCGACATGCTGGCAAAGCTCGAACGCGCCAAGGCTGCAGCAGGAGAAAACGTCTGGATTGATCCAGAAGGTTATCGCGCGGCGGTTGCCGAGCGGCAACAAGCATTTGAAGTGGAGTTGAAGCGCCAGCAGGGTGGGGCTTAAGGTTTGCCGATCGGAAAAGTCCGTCGCCAAGGCAAGAAATATCTGAACCCGCTCCCCACTTCTGTGGGGAGCGCATCGCTATTTCTTAAGGTGCTGTATCTCTATGTGACCAACCGCGAAGAGCGTACGCCCAAACGAAGTCCGGGGCCGTTCCGCACGGATGCCCGCGTGTATGACAACCCGCCGGCGAGCGGCCTGCGAGTCACGTGGATGGGGCACTCGACGACCCTGCTTGAGATCGACGGGGTGAAGGTTCTGATCGATCCCGTGTGGGAGCAAAGGGCGGCCCCGGTCGAGTGGGCCGGTCCAAAGCGATTCTTCGCTCCGCCGCTGCGCCTCGAAGAGATGCCGCGTATTGACGTCGTGCTTCTGTCGCACGATCACTACGACCATTTTGGAACCCACACCATGCGCCGTCTCACGCAGCTCGAGCCAACCGCAGGGGCACAGTGGGTAACCACTCTCGGCGTGGGCAAGATCCTCCAGGAGCTGGGTGTGAAGCAAGTGCGCGAATTGGACTGGACGGAGAGCCTGGAAGTAGGTCCACTGCGCCTGACTGCGCTGCCGGCGCGCCATTTTTCGGGGCGAAGCCCGTTCAACCGGTTCGAGACGCTATGGGCTTCGTTTGTGCTGGCCGGGCCAAAACATCGCGTCTATTACGGCGCGGATTCAGGGGAGTGGCCGGGGTTTCAGGAGATTGCCCAGGCCTACGGGCCGTTCGATTTGACGATGCTCGAGATTGGCGCGTTCGATCCTCTCTGGGAAGACATTCATATGGGGCCCGATGGAGCCGTGAGAATGTTTCGCGCCATGGGCTCCACCGGTTTGATGATGCCAATCCATTGGGGACTGTTCGATCTGGCGCTGCACGCATGGCGGCAGCCCATCGAGCGGGTATTTGCCATGGAGGACCTGAAGATTTTGGCGCCCGAGCCAGGATTGCCGACCGAGGTAGTCGGTGGCTCCGAGGTGCGGTCGGAATGGTGGCGGCGCTAAGACTACCGCTTGTTGCACGCGTATGGTTAACTATCAACGCATGCGCGCCCAAGGTCATTGCGTCGTTCTCTTTTTGTCTGCTTGCTTGTTGCCCATCACTGTCTCGGCGAACGGTCAGGCTCCTCCGGATCGGCGTGGCTGGAGCGTGTATGGCGGCGGCCCGGATAATATTCACTATTCCACTCTGGACCAGATCAATCGCGATAACGTGCATTCGCTGCAAGTTGCGTGGACCTTCGACAGCGGCGATCAACATCCGCAATCGGAGATGGAGTGCAACCCCATTGTTGTGGATGGAGTGTTGTATGCCACGACGCCCAACGGCGATGTGGTCGCCCTGGATGCGGCAACGGGGACAGTGCACTGGCGCTTCGACTCCAACGAAGGTCTCAAGAATATTGGCAAGGTGCGCAACCGCGGTGTGACCTACTGGGCCGACGGAGACGATCGGCGCATTTTTGTCGGCGTTCGCCAGTACCTGTTTGCGCTCGATGTCCAGACCGGGAAGCCGGTTCCCTCCTTTGGAAAAGCGGGGCGCATCGATCTGCGCGAGGGATTAGGCCGTGATCCGTTGAACTGGGTTACGATGACCAGCCCAGCAGTAGTCTTCAAAGGCCTGGTCATTGTTGGCGGCGCGATGAGTGAAGTGCTCCCCGCCTCTCCGGGAGATATTCGCGCCTTCGATGCGCATAGCGGACAGTTGCGGTGGTCTTTCCACACCATTCCGCACCCGGGTGAGTTTGGTTACAAAACCTGGCCAAAGAAGGCGTGGACCTACAGCGGGTCGGCAAACAATTGGGCCGGGATGTCGCTGGATGAGAAGCGCGGCATCGTGTTTGTGCCGACCGGTTCCGCAGCATCGGACTTTTACGGAGCGAATCGGGTGGGCAACGATTTGTTCGCCAACTGCCTGATTGCGCTGAATGCCGAGACGGGCAAACGGATTTGGCATTACCAGATGGTGCATCACGACATTTGGGACCGCGACCCGCCTGCCGCGCCCACCCTGGTGACGGTAAAGCATCATGGGCGAGACGTGGATGCGGTGGCCCAAACCACCAAACAGGGGTACGTGTTTCTCTTTGATCGAGACACGGGAAAGCCGCTGTTCCCGATCAAGAACCAGAAGTATCCGCCCTCTGACCTGGAGGGCGAGAAGACTGCGGCAGAACAGGGACTTCCTGTACTGCCCGCCCCGTTCGCGCGACAAAAGCTGACCGCGGATATGCTCACCACGCGCACCCCTGAGGCACATCAGGACGCGCTCGATCGTTTTTCGAAATTGCGCAGCGACGGCCAGTTCATTCCCGGCAGCACCCAGGGGACGATTATCTTTCCCGGCTACGATGGGGGCGCCGAGTGGGGCGGGGGCGCCTTTGATCCGACAACCGGCCTGCTCTATGTGAATGCGAATGAAATGGCCTGGGTCCTGCGCCTGGTGCCGCAAAAGGCACGCACCGCAGAAGCCGACGGGCGAGACATCTTTTTGCGCAACTGCTCCGCTTGCCACCGTCCTGACCGCAGCGGAGCACCGCCCGAGTTTCCGTCGCTTATCGGGGTTGCCAACCGGTACGACGAGGGAACGGTGAAACATTTGATCGCGCAAGGGGCCGGACGCATGCCCGGCTTTTCCAGCCTGGGCGAAGACCAGCTGGAGGCTGTGTTTGAATACGTCTACTACGGCAAGGAAAAGTTGGTCAAAGACAATGGTCCGTCGCCGCTCGATGCCAAGTACATCAGTGACGGGTACAATAAATTTCTTGACCTCGACGGCTATCCGGCAATTAAACCGCCCTGGGGCACCTTGACCGCAATCGATCTGAATACCGGCAGGACCAGTTGGAAAATTCCTCTCGGGGAGTACCCGGAACTCGCGGCCAGAGGGCTCACAAACACCGGCAGCGAAAACTACGGCGGCGCGGTCGTGACGGCTGGTGGCCTGCTGTTTATCGGCGCCACCAGCTACGACAAAGTGTTTCGTGCGTTGGATAAGTCCACGGGAACGGTTTTGTGGCAAACCACGCTCCCTGCGGCCGGAAATGCCACTCCTGCTACCTACGAAGTGAATGGACGGCAATATATCGTGATCGCTGCCGGCGGTGGAAAGTCTCCCGCGTCCTCAGGCGGCAGCCTGGTTGCTTTTGCGTTGCCCAGGTAAAGCTCGCCGTCGCGGCCGTGCGCGCGGAGAGCGTTCTCTGCTACTATCCAGCCCATGCTCACTCGCAGAACTCTCGTAAGTATGACCGCGGCCTCGCTGGCTGCACATACCCTCGCCCCCCGAGCGCTGGCTGGACAGGCACCAGCAGAACAAGCTGTGACCGACCCCGGTCAGACGAGCGCACAGTACTCCATAATGATGTGGACATTGAACAAGCAGGGTACTTTTGAACAAAATCTCGACCGGGTTGCACTTGCTGGCTACCACCATGTGGAATTGGTGGGGGAGTTCAAGAAATGGTCCGAGGAAGATTATGGCCGCATCCTCGCCCGCATGGAGACCTTGAAGATCACGGTGGATGCGACCTCCGGCGTCAGCGCCGGGTTCTCGGTTCCATCCGGCGGCGATGCATTTCTTGCCGGGCTCAAAGAGATTATCCCGCCGGCGAAACGGCTGGGGTGTAAGCAAATTATCCTGCTCTCGGGTAAGAGCATTGAGGGGGCGGCGCCGGGAACCCAGCACGCAGCGGCGATTGAATCGCTGAAGCGTGCCGCGGACCTGCTTAGCAGCGCGGGCCTGGTAGCGGTCATCGAACCCATCGACCGGATCGAGAATCCAACCATTTACCTGGATGGCGTGACCGAGGCATTCGAGATTGCGAAGGCGGTCAACAGTCCGAACATCCGCGTGCTCTACGATGTCTACCACGAGCAGCGGGAGTCCGGAAACCTGATCGAGAAGTTCGAGGCGCATATCGGACTGGTTGGTTTGATTCACATCGCCGATGTTCCCGGACGCCACGAGCCCGGCACCGGCGAAATCAACTATACAAATATTTACCGCAAACTCGCGCAGTTGAGTTACAAGGGCACGATCGCCATGGAGTTCTACCCCACCACCGACATCGTGGAAACGCTGCGCCGCGCACGCGACCAGGCTCGGTCTGTGCTCTCGTAGTACTTGCGGCTACTGCGGAAAAACTTTGCGCCGGGGGAAAGCTAAATTTTGGGAATTCTCCCTTCCACGAACTCGGGTGCCCCGGACCCCGGATTTCCTGTGGAGCTTTGTGGAGTTGGCGACCTTCTTGCGGCTTTCCTTGAGAGAAAGCCGCACACGCTGCGTTGGATGGAATCGCGTACAGGAAATCCGGGTATCTCGCGTTCTTTGCGAGATGTGGGAAATTCACAGACCTTGAACGTTTGTACCCTTAGGGATCCATGGAAAAATTCCAAGAGCTAGAGGGAACAGCCGTGGAATTTCCCACATCTCGCGGAAAACGCGAGATATGGGGATTTCCTGTACGCGGCGCCAGCCAGTGCCGCGTATGCGACTTTCATCAAGGAAAGTCGCATGAAGTAATTTGCCCCGGCAACCCTCCCCCAGGAAATTCGGGGGTATGGGGCACCCGAGTTCGTGGCAAGGGAGAATTCCCAAAATTAGTTCTCACCCACGCTCTAAAGCCCACAAGATCTGCTGGATTTGCGGCACGGTTAAAGCCGTGCCCTGATACAGCGCAGGTTTTTTTCGCAGCGATAAAGGCCTAGAAGACAGGTTTCTCGGCCGAACCCTAGCCTGCATTCCTATGGACATTGCAGAGGACCAGTGTTATCTTCCCTTGCAACACCCAAAGGAGCGATCGTGGGCGACGAAAGGTCTGAAGTTTTACAAGGCACTCTGGACCTCATGGTTCTGAAAACCCTGGAGGTTCTCGGCCCCTTGCACGGATTCGGCATTGCTCGCCGCATTGAGCAGTTGAGTGAAGACGTGCTGAAGTTGAATGAGGGCACCGTATACACGGCTTTGCTGCGCCTTCAACAACAAGGATGGATCGCGTCCGAATGGGGAACTTCCGATAACAACCGCAAGGCCAGGTTCTACTCCATCACCAAACGTGGGGCGAAGCAGTTAGCCATTCAAACCGAAAACTGGGCGCGTATCTCGGGTGTGATCGGCCGCGTGTTGAGCCAGGAAGGGCAGAACTAATGGCGCCTTCCCGGTTGCGAAGATTTGCTGCAAAGCTAAGCGGGCTGTTCGGGTCGCGGCAGGCAGGGCTCGATTCTGACGAAGAGATGCGGATGCACCTGCAACTGCTCACGGACCAGGGGATTCGCCGGGGCCTGAACCAGGAAGAAGCCGCTCGCGCTGCTCGCCGGCAATTTGGAAATCTCACTCTGCTGCTGCAACACCAAAGAGAGTTGCGATCTGTTATGTCACTCGCCAACCTCGGACGTGACCTGCGCTTCGCTACACGGCAACTCCGCCGTAGCCCTTCGCTTACAGCCGTCGCTGTCGTCTCCCTGGCGCTGGGAATTGGAGCCAACACGGCCATCTTCACGGTCGCCAGAAAAGTGCTGCTGGATACCTTGCCGGTGAAGGACCCGCATGCGTTGCGATTGCTGACCTGGGTCAGCGGACACGAACAGCCGGTGCCTCCAGTATGGGGAGACGTCGGCGCCACGGAGACCGGCGGCTTGCGCAGTACTGCGTTCTCCTACCCGGTGCTGGAGGAACTGCGGAAGAAGACAGACGTCTTCCGCGACCTGATTGCCTTCAAGGATATTCAAATGACGGCGACGGTCGATGGCGCTCCAGACCTGATCGCCGGTGAGATGGTAAGCGGAAATGCTTTGAGCGCGTTAGGCGTGGAGCCGGTTGTTGGGCGGCTCATTTCGCCTGCTGACGATGCCGGCCCAGGTACAGGCCCGGTGGCCATGATCAGCGAAGGCTATTGGGCGGACCGGTTCAGCCGGTCGAGCTCGGTTATCGGAAGAACGATCTTCATCAATGGAGTGCCGGTCACCGTTGTGGGAGTGGTGCCGGCTCGGTTTTCGGGCTTGCAGATGGGCGAGCGAACACAGGTCTTCGTGCCTCTCACCATGCAACCGCTGCTGGCGCCTCGGGAACAGCTGACCGCGTCCGGGAGCGCTTCTCTGCTGAACAATCCGCAATCATGGTGGGTGCTGATCCTGGCGCGCCTGCGACCTGATGTATCCGAGGCGCAGACACAGGCTGCGCTGGACGTCGTGTTGCGGCAGACGGCGATGGCCACCCTGCCTCAGGCAAAAGGGATGGAACAGTTCCATCTCCAATTGGAACCGGGCGACCGGGGATTGGATTACCTCACAGAAGAATTCGCCAAGCCGTCGTACGTCTTGCTCACGCTGGCTGGGCTGGTGCTGTTGCTGGCATGCGTGAACCTGGCAAACCTGCTGCTCGCTCGCGCGGCCACCCGGCAGCGAGAGATAAGCACGCGGCTCGCGCTGGGAGCGGGCAGGTTGCACATCCTGCGCCAGATGCTCATAGAGAGTCTGCTGCTATCCCTTTTGGGCGGCGCGGCCGGGCTGGTGATCGGTTACCTGGCGCGCAATGCGATTCCCCGGCTGCTCTCTGCTCCCTGGGAGCCGGCGCGGATGCAGGTGGACTTCGATTGGCTGGCGCTCGCCGTCACTTTAGGGCTTTCGCTGGCGACGGGCATCCTCTTCGGCATCGTTCCGGCCTGGCAGGCGACACGCGCCGAAGTCAACACGGCCTTTGAGGACACGGCACACGCCACCGCGAGCCGGCACAGAATGTGGCTGGGCAAAGCACTCGTTATCTTTCAGATCGCGCTCTCGACGATCCTGCTCATCGGCGCAGGGCTCTTCGTGCGCACGCTGGCCAACCTCGGTCACAGGCCACTTGGGTTTCGCGCCGACCACATCCTGCTCTTTCGTTTGAACCCGCCTCGCGCGCAGTATCCCGACGCAAAAATGGTGGCGCTTTACCGCCAGTTGGAAGAGCTGCTGTCCGCGATTCCCGGTGTCCAGTCGGTTGCGATGAGCAATATCGCGATCGTTGGAGACGGGCACTCCGGATCGACATTTCATAAATCCGGCACGCCCACCAGCAAGAACGAGACGCGGGTTCAAACCAACGGTGTCGGCGCCGGCTTCTTTGCGACGATGGGGATCCCTGTGGTGGAGGGCCGAAGCTTCAACGCACATGACTCCGCAACCGCACCTCGCGTCGCGCTGGTAAATCAGGCACTGGTGCGCCAGTTTTATCCGCACCAGGATCCCATCGGTCAAACCTTCGACGCCGACGCCGACGATGCGGATGGCCCGATACAAATTGTAGGAATCGCCGCGGATACCAGGTATGCGGATCTGCGTAGCGAGACGCCGCCGACCTTCTATGTGCCCTACCAGCAGCGGCCCCGCTCCGGCCGCATGATGGTCGAACTGCGCACGGTGGGTGAGCCCGGCGGCGTCTTGAGCCAGGTGCGTAGGGTTGTGGAATCGGTGGACCACGACTTGCCCCTGATCGGGGTGCGCACGATGACCGAGCAGGTGCAGGCAACCATGTCGGGCGAGCGCATCTTTGCACAGTTGACGAGCGGCTTCGGCATCCTAGCGCTGGTGCTGGCCTGCATCGGCATTTACGGCATCACGGCCTATACGGTGGCGCGACGTACGAGTGAGATCGGCATTCGCATGGCCCTCGGAGCGCAGGCCGCGCAGGTACTGGCCATGGTGTTGCGCGAAGTGTCCTGGTTGGCGTTGGCGGGGGTCACGCTGGGGATTGGCTGCGCGCTTTGGCTGGCCCGCTTCCTCAGGGCGATGCTGTACGGTCTCGATCCCTCTGACCCGCTGACGCTGACAGGCGCAGCGGCGTTGCTCATCCTCATCGCGCTGCTGGCAGGCTATGTCCCAGCGAGGCGTGCATCCCGCATCGATCCTGTCTCCTCTTTGCGGCATGAGTAAGGCAGGCAGATCGCCCTTTTGCGCTGGGTGAATTTGATGCTGCCTGTTGTTGATTTGCAGAAACCGCCGCCGGGCGCTCGCGCACAAGCGGAATTTTGACGAGTGGCGCTTGCATCTCAGTCCTCAGAAGCGAGGAGCATCTATGCCGGCAAATCAAACTGCTAAATCGAATACCAAGACGTCACGTTGCTGGCCCGGATATGAACCGGTCCCGGGCAAGAGCGAACATGAAGAAGGCAGCTGCCGTAAGAAACCGGCAAGCCGGAATGGCGGTAAGGCAGTATCCCGCGAAGCCGCGCGCAAAAAGCAGATCGCCCTGGGCGGCAAACGAGCGGAACAAGCTAAGGCCACGCCGCCCAGGGCCAGGCAGCAGGGCGTGAGGAAACGCAGGAAAGCCGCTTAGGCAGGAAGAGAGTTATTTTCCAGCTCCGCGGGAGGGTGGCCCATTCAAGCCGTTTTTTGGCTTGAATGGGTACATTTCCAGACCCAAGATGTACCCCACTCAAGCAGAGCTTGAATGGCACCCTCGTGAGGAAACGTAGGAAAGCCGCCTAAGCTGAAAGAGAGCGTTTTAGCTCCGCAGGTAGGACGCACGCCACTAGCGAGGCTTCGGTTTCTTCTTGCTGCTGCTGGCGGCTTCCGGGCCTGTGGTTGTTCGCTTGCCTTTGGCTGTCTTTCCGTTCTTCTCCAACCGCAACTTCCAGGCAGTCCGCAGAGCTCCAGCGAGCACGTCCTCGGTGGCCACCGCCAGGCGAATGTGCGTGGCGCCATTCCTGCCCCAACCTCCGGCAACGGGCAGAAACATCGCGGGCTGGTCTGCAAGAAATGCTGCCTGGAGCTCCGGTGAAAGCATAAGGTTGCCATACCCTGCAGCCTGGTGAGCAAGCGTGGCGAATATCCTGCCACCTACGCGGAAGTCGGCTGATCCCATGTGCGATCCCTCTTCCGCACCTTCCAACAGCAACGCTAAACGTCGGAAATCGTTCGCCTTCATTTGTTACCCCTCGCCGAAACCTTCAGCGAACAAGAGTCAGGTACAGAGCCATTGCGATTCCCACCGCGGCGAGTACTAACCCCAGGACAATTGCGTCGGTGGAAACGCGCCCCGCTCTCCATTCCCCGGAACGCAACTCGCGCACCAGCTGAATATGCCGCACGACCGCGGAAAGAGTGACGATCACACCCATCGCGACCAGAAACACTCCTGACCAGAGAGATAGACCGGTGGTCCTTGCAGGCAGATGGGATGCGCTCGCACTCAGCTCGCGCAGAAAAAGCCCGAAGCGGCTGACTGCAAATCCAACCCCCATCAATCCGAGGCCGGTGCGAATCCACGCCAGAAAGGTTCTTTCGGCAGCGAAGTAGACCCTGGGGTCCTGCTCTGCAGGCTTGTCCATGGAGGGATTGTATCCGCAGCGCAGCTGCGAAAACTCAATTCGTCGAGTTCCTATCGATTGCCTCTCCAGGGTAAAGCGCGGCCTTCAGGAAAGGCTTTAGCGCTGCGCCAAGTCCTCAACTCGGTCCTTTCGATGCGCCGCCGCGAGTAGGCGCGTGACGCGCTCCCTGAGCTGCTCTGCGTCAAATGGCGCACGGACCTTTATGTCGTTATCAAAATAGACAAACACATCCCGGCCCTTCCGCTTTGGGGCGTCGCGCTCGCTCGCTTTTTTGCCGTCTTCCACCTCTTCTCCCGACGCCCAGGCAACGACACGGTGCGCCCAGATATCAAGGGCCTTTGGACCGTAACCACTGGCATAGAGTTCCTCGCTACCATGCAGGCGGCAATAGACGAAGTTGGAAGTCATGTCCATCAGCAACGGCCACTCCACCGTATCGGCCACTACCAATCCCACGTTGTGCCGCCTGAGAAGTCGAATGAATCGCTCGTTCACGAAGCTCTGGTGTCGAATCTCCAGCGCGTGACGCAAGGCGATATTTCGGTGAACTTCAAACCAGGAGCGATCGTTCAAACGATCGTCGTGCTTTCCGGCCAGTTCTGCCGCTTGCTGATGCGTCTTGGGCAGCAGTGCCAGAAACGACTCGAGCCGCTCTGGCTCGAACTGGAGAGTGGGTGGAAGTTGCCAGAGAATGGGACCAAGCTTGGCACCGAATCGCAATAAGCCCTGGGCGAAGAAGTTTGCCAGCGGCCCTTCCGCATTGCGCAGGCGAAGCATGTGGGTTATGTACCGCGAGCCCTTTACAGAAAAGATGAAGCCTTCGGGCGTTTGCCCGTCCCATTGAATGAAGCTCCCGGGCCGTTGCAACGAGTAGAACGACCCGTTCAATTCAATGGTGTTGAACTTACTCGATGCAAATTCCAATTCGCGCCGCTGAGCCAGCTTTTCAGGGTAGAAGACGCCCCTCCAGCCTTTATATCTCCAACCGGAAATCCCGATATGTACCTTGCCGAGGGCGGCGTGCAAATCGTTACTATTTTTGAGGGGAGACACTCTTTCGTCCCTGGAGCCGTTCCTCGGCCGTGACCCGTATCTCTTCGTAGGTCTTTTTGAGCGCTTCGAGCTCGACATCCGATAAGTTCTCGACGTCGATCATCTGATTTTTTGCTTTGTCGACCGCGTGAATGAGCTCGTTCAGTTTCAAGTGAATGGCACGGGCATCGCGATTTTGGGTATTTTGGATCAGGAATACCATGAGAAACGTGACAATCGTGGTGCCAGTATTGATGATGAGCTGCCACGTATCAGAGTAGTGAAAGAGGGGCCCGGTAAGGCCCCAAACCACGATGACGCCGATCGCAGTGACGAAGGCCCACCGGGAGCCGAGATAGTGCGAGCATCTTGCAGCGAACTTGCCGAATCGATCGGAGCCGGCGATGACAGAGGTGGAGGTCAGAACGGGAGTACTTTCCGCCGGATCGTTCGTCACTTTCACGGTAACTTTGGCAGCTCTCAAAAGACCTCCGGTTGGCGCTCAGGCGCGATGCATCCTACATCTCCCTAGAGATCAAGCGAAGAGATCGAGTGAGGCGGCCCGGCAATAGGTTAACTCACCTTCTTTTTGGGTACCTTCGCACCCTTCTTGCGAGCTTCAGACAGGCCAATTGCTATGGCTTGCTTCTTGCTTTTCACAGTGCCGCCCTTGCCCCTTTTCCTGACTTGAGGGTACCGGCCTTCTCCCGGTGCATCGCACTCTCAACGCTCTTGCTCGCTGCCTCTCCATATTTCGCCATGATTCCTCCCATAAATCATTTTGAAATTCGCCCGGAACCAAAAGGCGGTGTCCGCATTTGGTAAACGGAGAACGCCTCTCAACTAAGCGGCCGCGTGGTAGTTGACACGCTCGGCTATCTCACTGAGCAACTCGTCGGCATGCCCTTCCTCTTCTTCGATGGACTCCAGAATGGCAGCATCTTCCGGCAGGCCCAGAATCTCGGCCCAGCGGCGTAAGGTTCCATAGACAGCAATCTCGTGATGCTCAACTTGCTGCGCGGCCCCTATGATCGCAATGTCTCTGATCGCAGGGTCGGTTACATCCTTGATCGTGTCGGAAGCTTCCGTGGTTAGGCCGTTCATCACCTTACAAGTCTCAGTCCTGGCTTCGCCGACATTACGCTGCAGCAGTACCTCGACCTTCCTGGCATGTACCCGGGTTTCTTCCAGGTGAGCCTGGAAGGCGGTAATCAAATCCGGGTCAGAGGCCTTCTCAATCAGGCTGGGAAGTGCCTTGATAATCTTCTGCTCCATATCAAGGGCCTTCTTGAGGTTGCTGACGTAGAGTGTGCGTAGATCCTGAATGTTGGCGGATAGAATCTTCATGGGGGACTCCTTGGGAATAAGCTTGTGGCTAGGCGTACTGCGGAATGCCGAACTCGGAGAATGCTCGCAGTTCCCCGATCGCGGTAGCCAATAACCTGTAGGATGCACTCCCCGCATGAAGGTTGCTGTAGCTCCCATCCGCATGAAGGCGGGTTCAGCGGAAAGCCTGTACAGCCACCCTTACCAATTCCCCTGGTTTGCTCGCGTGACGCGAGGGTCCCTACCCTTATGCGGACCTGCCTTGCCGTAACCAGACAGAGACTTTTTTCAGGGGTTATAATCCCTTATCGCGAGGAACAACGGAGAATGACCCTCCCGGAAGAATCCAAAGTACTTTCGTCGTGGAAGGACATCGCCCGATACATGGGGAAGGGCGTCCGCACAGTCCAGCGTTGGGAACGCCAGCTCGGACTTCCGGTTCGCCGGCCTAACGGCGCCTCGCGCAAGAGTGCCGTCCTGCTCCATCGCAGTGAGCTGGATGCCTGGTTGGCCACACGCTTCTCACCCCGTACTGCAGTAAAGAGCCTGGCGATCACGCAGCGCGAACCGGGATCCTCAGCGCGCGCGGCTCTCAGAGAACGTATCCGGGCGGCACACGAACTGCAGGTCGCCCATCATGCGCTCACACAAGAGATTTGCGAGTCTATTCGTTTGCTTACACAGAGGTGTGATACGTTGACCAGTCAGACTTTGCTGAACCCCTGGTCTCTCGCGGATTACACAAACCTTGAGTCCCCTCAGTCCAGAACGATGATGGATCCGGTATCGCGCGAATCCAAGCGAATCGCCTGACCATTCAGTTTTTGCTCTCGATCCAGGGGTCCTGGAGCGCACGCTCAGGTAGTCCTTTTCTACCTCGGTAAGCCAGGCGCGGCGCTACGGGCAAGAGAGGAGTACCCTCTCAAAAAAGCGAAATGGCCCTCTTGAGCAGTTGCGCAATGGCTTTGGCCTGAGAAAACGCAAGGTGTGGTTTTCCGCGGGAAGAACACCCACGAAAAGACCGGTCGCTCGGTTTACACCCATTTGCGGACTGCTCCAAGCTCGCGGCGATCAAACTCTGCTTCCATAGATACCGAGTACTAACGCCTCCAGGCGAAGGAGACAGATATGTCGCCCAAAAAGCCCACCGTCCCGGGAACAGGAGGTTCCGGGAAGGCGGTCGCTGCGCAGGATGGGTCTCATCGGTTTCCCATAGTCGGCATCGGCGCGTCGGCCGGCGGGCTCGAAGCCGCGACCAACTTGTTCAAACAGCTTTCTCCGCACCTGTCTATCGCCTATGTTGTGGTGCTCCATCTGGACCCCGCCCGAGAAAGCGCGGTCACCGAGATTTTGGGCCGCGCTACGCCCATGCCGGTACTGCAAGTAAAAAACGGCATGCGCGTGGAGAGGGACCACGTCTACGTCATTCCCCCGAATTGTGACATGACGATCGAACAGTGCATCCTGCACCTGCGGGATCGTGAGGAACGCAGATCCGCGAATACCACCATCGATACGTTTCTGCGGTCGTTGGCCACCGCCCACGGAAAGGATGCGATCGGCATTATTCTTTCCGGCACCGCCTCGGACGGTACCCTCGGTTTGGCCGCGATCAAAGGGGAAGCAGGCATCACCTTTGCCCAGGAGCCCACCTCCGCCAAATACGACGGAATGCCGACGAGCGCGATCGCGTCTGGCTGTGTCGACTTCGTCATGACCCCGTCAGCCATGGCTCAGGAGATCGCCCGCATACGGCATCACCCCTATATCGCAGATGGGCACAAGCAGGAATCGGCTCTGGTGGGCGATGAAAGTGATTTGGACCAAATCTTTCGCTTGCTGCGACGCATGACCCGGGTCGATTTTTCAGGCTACAAATCGCCAACCATCGCGCGCCGTATTCAGCGGCGCATGGCGTTGCAAAAGATTGATTCGTTGAAGAACTATGGCGCCTTCCTGCAGCGCGAACAGCCCGAATTGCTTGCGCTTTATCATGACCTGCTGATCAATGTAACCAGCTTCTTTCGCAATCCGGAGGCGTTTGAGGCGCTCAAACATATTGTTTATCCGGCCATTCTGCGGGCCCGAACCTCCAACTCCGGCCCGATCCGCATATGGGTTCCGGGCTGCTCGACAGGTGAAGAGACTTACTCGCATGCCATCTCTTTGGTTGAGTACCTGGGGGAGGCGCGCGCCGACATACCTATCCAGGTTTTCGGTACCGATCTGAGCGAGAGCGCGATCCAACGCGCCCGAGTGGGCGTCTATAAGGAAAATATCGGGGCCGACGTAACGCCGCTGCGGCTGCGCCGGTTCTTTCATAAAGCTGACGGCAGCTACCAGATCAGGAAGACGATTCGGGACCTCTGTATTTTCTCCACCCAAAACGTCTTCAATGATCCGCCTTTTTCCCGGATGGACGTGGTCAGTTGCCGCAATGTGATGATTTACTTAAGTCAATTACTGCAGAAGCGGGTTATCCCGATATTTCATTATGCGTTGAATCCCACCGGATTCCTCATGCTCGGCACTAACGAGGGGCTGCTGGGGGCGGGTTCGGAGCTTTTCGAAATGACTGACAAAAAGCAAAAAATCTTTCGCAAGAGGTTAGTGGCAAACCCGGTAGCCTTTGGACTTTCTGTTGGCAAGCCTGAATCGGAGCCGGTGAGACCGCAGGCCGCGGCCGCGCCCGCAAAGTCCCCCGACCAGCAAAAGATCCCGATGGAGTTGCAGCGGGAGGCCGACCGCTTGCTGCTCTCACGGTACGTGCCGCCGGCGGTGCTCATCAATCACCAGCTGGAGATTCTTCAGACCCGGGGGCGCACTGCTTCTTTTCTGGAACTGCCTCCCGGCAAGGCCAGCCTGAACCTGCTAAAAATGGCACGCCCCGGCTTACTGTTTGAATTGCAAAGCGCGATCGAAGAAGCCCGCAAAAAGGGCTTCGAAGCCATCCGGGAGGATGTGCGCGTTGATGACGACGGAAAGAGCAAGAATGTAACCGTCCGGGTTGTCCCTTTCAAGATTCCGTCGGAGAGCCAGTACAGCTTCCTGATTATTTTTGAGAATAGCTCCCCCGCACGCGGCTCCTCTGCCGGAGACCGGTTGGCAGCTCCCGTGGACTCGGCGCCTGCTTCTGCTCTCAGCGCAATCTCTCCCGACGATCAGTCTTCGATCACCAGGCAAATCGTCCAGTTGCGCCAGGAACTAGCCGCCACTCGGGAATATCTGCAGTCGATTATCGAGTCGCAGGAAGGCACCAACGAGGAATTGCAATCGGCAAATGAAGAGATTCAGTCGGGGAACGAGGAACTGCAGAGTACCAACGAGGAACTGCAAACTTCGAAGGAAGAATTGGAGTCAGCCAACGAGGAATTGCATACCGTCAACGAGGAAATGCAGCACCGCAACGAACTGCTAAGCCAGCTGAACAATGACCTCACCAACCTGCTCTATAGCGTCAACCTGCCGATCGTGATGTTGGCAGCCGATTTGAGTGTTCGCCGGTTCACGCCTCAGGCGGCCGCAGTTCTCGGTCTTGCTGCCAGTGATATCGGTCGCCCGATGCCGCGCCTGCGGCTCAAAATCGACATGGGCAATCTCGAGGGGAACCTGCTCGACGTGATCCAGAGGGTTCAATCGAAACAGTTTAATGTGCAGGACAGCGATGGCAAATGGTGTCTTTTGCGCATAGTTCCCTATCGTACGATGGACAACCGGATCGATGGCGTGGTGCTCAGCGTGGTGAGAGAATTAGGCAATCTTTCGGAGAAGCCAGAGGCAGGTGACGGAACAAAATCGGTGGCCCCTCCGCGGCTCAAAAAGGCCAGGAAGGCGGCCTCCCGGAAACGGTGAGTGCCGGAACGGCTTGTGAAGCGCTCGACTGGTAACACGCTTTTGCAGCCGTTCGGCAACCCCCGACCGGTTAGGGGACTCTACATAGACATGTTGCAGCACAGGGGACTGGCCATGAAGGAAACTGGATCGGCTTCACCGCCGCGCCACCCGCTGGGGGGTGACGAGCGGACCCTCCGTCTAGAGACCGCATTGCGCCAATCTGAGAAGCTCGCGATGGCGGGCAGGCTCGCGGCTTCCGTGATGCATGAGATCAACAATCCTTCCCAGGCGATCGCCGATCTTGTGTATCTCCTTGCAAGAGAGGCGGATCATCCGGAACTGGTTCGCTCCCGTGCAATGCAAATTGAAGAACAGTTAGTCCGGATTCAGTACATAGCCAGGCAAACGCTCTCTTTTTTTCGCGACACGCCACAGATGTTGACCAAGGACCTCGTTCCCCTGGTGGACACCGCGTTGCGCTACCACTCCGCACTGCTGCTGGAGAAGAAAATTGACCTGCGAAAAGATATGCCGGATATGTTGATTGGCTCGGTTTATCCAGGTGAGTTTCTGCAACTCGTATCAAACCTTGTGCGGAATTCCCTGCAGGCTCTTCCCGTGGGCGGGAAACTCTGCCTGCGCCTGCGCGCCCGCGGTTCGAAGGCCCGCTTGACTATCGCCGACAATGGGCGGGGCATTCCACCGCGCATCCAGGCAAGGATGTTTGAAGCTTTTCAGACGGATAAGGCTGAAGCCGGCAACGGGCTGGGGTTGTGGATTTGCAAGACCATCGTGGAAAAACACGGAGGACAAATCTGTTGGAGAAGCGCTACGGCAGGTTCCGCTCACGGAACAGCGTTTGTAGTGTCGCTTCCGCTCGATGATCCGATGGGTGAGGTCAGCAAACGCGGTCCTGCGTTCGTCGCCAGGTAGTCAGTTTACGCATGAATGACCTGTGAAACCGTAGCCATTTCTCCGCTGTGCTACTGCTTGGCCAAACCGTCAACCGTACGTAACAAGTCATTCACACCGGTGACCGGATCGAGCCACGCGTCGAAGAATTCTGGTACTTGTCCGGCATCATTAAGAGCGGTAAGCCGAAGCAATTTATCTGTGGGACGCGCTATGCGGATAGCAACGGCGAGCGGTACCACGTCATAAAATTCGAGGGTGTGGCAAAATACCCAGACCTGGGCAAGCCGGGCGTTTCGTACTTCCTTCACCGCTTGGTCAAGACTCATGGAATGAACGATATAGCCCGCGGAACACATCACCATCGCCCGCAGGCGCAGGAGCTCTTTGTCGCGGCCAATCTGGGCAACGACCTTAACCAAGCCGCTGGTAGGCTGCGAAGAAGCGTCGCGACTCGAGATCGAGACCACCCTACCCGGCAGCGACCCTCCGCACTCCCTGTAGGCAGAATGGGAGTCCTTAAGGCGGGAACCAGCGGTCGTTGGAACAGTTCCTGTCATTTGCAGGTCAATGCCCATGACGCCGAGCCTAACGGACAGGCGGCTTAAGCAAGAAGCGTCAAATGACGCCACTCTCCTGATCTTCTGGCTGCGCTACCTGGTTACCAGGATGTTCTGACAAGGTCTGGTTGCATTCGTGCGCGACCTGCAGGCCCTCTTCGGTGTTCAGGTTGACCGCATAATGGAAAGGTATGCCCACGGGGAACATCTCCGCTGAGGAATGGGAGAGCTTTCTCCATCGCGCCCCCGTCACTCTCGATCGAGCACGAGCAGCCGCTTCGCTGCACGACAAGCGGATTCTGATTACCGGTGCCGGCGGCTGGATCGGTTCGGCGTTGACGCATGCCATCGCCGATTTTGCGCCGAAGCAGCTGATTTTGCTCGAAGCAGCGGAGCGAAACCTTTACGACATCGACGCGGCTTTGCGGCAACTCCGCTACCCGGTTGAGCACGTGCCGTTGCTGGGCAGCGTCTCCGATGCCGTGCTCCTGGCAGAGATATTCCATCGGTATCGGCCTGAGATCATTTATCACGCGGCAGCATTCAAACATGTTCCCCTGATGGAACAGAATCCCTTCTCCGCGATCGAGAACAACGCAATCGGCACCCACCTGCTGGTTCAAGCCGCCGCCCACGCCGACAGCGAGCAGTTGATCCTGCTCTCTACCGACAAGGCCGTTGATCCGGTCAGCATCATGGGCGTGTCCAAAAGAATTGCCGAATTGACGCTGCTGACGCCCTGCGCTTCGGGCGCGCAGAGCAAGGCGGTCCGCTTAGGCAATGTGCTCGGTTCCGAAGGCAGTATCGTTCCCCTCTTCCGGAAACAAATCATGGCCGGACTTCCCGTGACCGTCACCCATCCTGAGGTCCGGCGCTACTTCCTCACCACATCGGATGCGGTCACGTTGCTGCTGCTTGCATCTTCCGCGGCCGCGGCGCCGGGCATCCTGGTGGGGGCATTGGGCGAGCCCGTGCCTGTGGTTGCGTTGGCACAGTATTTGATAGCGAATGGACATGGCTCCGCAACGCGCAAGGTCCCGATCGTCTTCACCCAACTGCGGCCCGGTGACAAGATGTCGGAAGTGCTGCTTTCCGGCCGCGAATCATATGCCTCTGAAGTAGACTCCGCGCTTTTGTTGCGATCTGTTCGGAGTCCCTCCCTACCTGCTGCGGTGCTCGAGGAAACGCTGCAGGAACTGGAGCGAGCGTGCCGCGAACGTTCGCTGGAGAGACTATTGGCTGCGGTTGTACGCGCCGTGCCGGAGTATCGGCCGAGTACGCTTCTTCAGGACAGGGTCCTCGATGACAGGCTTCTGGCTAACGCGACCAGCGATGGAAACAGCAAGGAATCCGCATGAAGCGCACCATCGCCGTGGTGACCAGTTCCCGGGCGGACTACAGCCATCTTTATTGGCCATTACAAGATCTGGCGCACCACCCCGATGTCGACCTGAAGGTGATCGTGCTCGGAGCGCATCTCTCGCCCCAGTTCGGTGAGACGGTGAAGGAGATTGAAAAGGATGGGTTCCCCATTGCGGCCCGGCTTGAGTGTCTGCTCAGTTCCGACACCGATGTCGGCATGGCGAAAACTCTGGGGGTTGCGGTACTCGCGCTGGCTGATCTGCTGGGACAAATGCGGCCGGATCTGCTGCTGCTGATCGCAGATCGCTATGAGATGCTCGCTCCTGCTGCGGTCGCTCTGACCTTACGCATTCCCATCGCGCATATTGAGGGCGGTGAGATCAGCGAAGGGGCCATCGACGATGCAGTGAGAAACGCGCTCACCAAAATGAGCCACATTCACTTCACCTCGACGGAAGAAGCGCGCGCCCGGGTGGTCGCGATGGGCGAAGAACCGTGGAGAGTCCACCGTGCCGGGGCTCCCTCGCTTGACCATCTTCGCCGCAGCCGATTGTTCGACGTCCACGAGCTCCAGCAGCGACTGGAGCTCGATCTCACTCGGCCGACGGTGGTGGTCGCGTATCACCCGGTGACGATTGTGCGGGATACGACGCAGGAAGCGGATTCCCTCTTTGCCGCCTTGCGCGCAGTCGCCGCGCAAATACTTTTTTGCTATCCGAACGCCGATGCTGGCAGCCATGCATTGCTGGAGCGGACGCGGGCCTTCCTCGCTACTCGCGACGATGCGAAGCTCTTCGTCAACCTGGATGCGGTGACCTATTGGAGCCTGCTTCGCCAGGCCACGGTGCTCATCGGCAACTCCAGCAGTGGCATTATGGAGGCCGCTTCGTTTGCTCTACCGGTGGTCAACGTAGGTTTTCGGCAAGAGGGCAGGGAGCGGGCAAAGAATGTGCTCGATGCTCGCCCCGAGGCGGAGGCAATCATCGCGGCGATTGCCCAGGCCCGCAGCACTGACTTTCGTCAATCGCTCGCGGGCATGACGAATCCCTATGGAGACGGCCACGCCGCGGAGAAGATTGTGCAGGTGCTGACAGCCACACCGCTCTCTGAGGCATTGCTCGTCAAGCACGCACCCACGGTGATTCGCTGATGAAAATTCCCTTGTCTTCCCCGGACATCACCGAGGCGGAGATCGATGCGGTGGTTGCCGTGTTGCGGACTTCGCGCCTCAGCCTGGGGCCGGTGACGGAACGATTTGAGGCCGCTGTAGCGGAATTCGTTTCTCTGCCGCATGCGATCGCGGTCAGCTCCGGCACTGCCGGGCTGCATCTTTGCGTCCGCGCGCTGGGCATCGGAGAGGGTGACGAGGTGATCGTGCCGTCGTTCACCTTTATCGCTGCTGCCAATGCCATTCGCTATGAACGGGCTGTCCCGGTCTTCGCCGACATCGATGCAACGACGTTGAATATCGATCCGCGAAGCATGGAAGCAGCGATCACGCCCCGAACGCGCGCCATTGTGGTGGTCCACACCTTTGGCATCCCCGCGGACATGCCGGCAATTCTCGAGATCGCCGAACGCCACCGATTGCTGGTGATCGAGGATGCCTGCGAGGCCATCGGGGCGGAGCACACTGGCCACAAGGCCGGTTCCATGGGGCATGCCGGTGTCTTCGCTTTTTACCCTAATAAGCAGATCACCACCGGCGAAGGAGGCATGGTCGTCACGCGCGATGAGGCGCTCGCCCGGCGTATTCGAGCCATGCGCAACCAGGGCCGGTATGAAACCGACGATTGGTTCCAACATACCGAGTTGGGGTACAACTACCGCATTTCCGAGATCAACTGCGCGTTGGGCCTGGCGCAGATGATGAGGCTTGAGGAAATCCTGCAGAAGCGAGCGGCTGTCGCGACCGCCTACCACCAACGACTCACACGCTATCAAGATCTCATTCTTCCGCCGCTTGCGTTCCCCGGCGGCCGCATCAGCTGGTTTGTGTATGTCGTACGTCTGGGCGACGGTTCCCCTCTGCAACGGGACCATGTGCTGCGTGGGTTGACCGCCGCCGGGATTGGCTGCGGCCGGTACTTCGCTCCGATCCATTTGCAGCCCAGTTATGCCGCGTGGCGAAATGCAGCGCATCTGCCGGTCACTGAGACCGTGGCGGCGCGCTCGCTCGCGCTTCCATTCTTCAACAACCTCGAAACCGCAGCGATGGATGAGGTTTGCGCTACCCTGGGTCACTTTCTGTTACCCGGTCAAGCTGGCTGAGCTGGTTTGCGACTCGGCTAAATCGAATTGAATCCGCCATTTGCAACCCTTGCGCCATGTTCTATAGTCGAGGGTGGATTCCAAGCAATATTGCAGCCGGAGCAGCATGCGTCCCCAAGTTCTTCTATCGTCCTCTCCCTTTCCTGATTTCTGGTTCAGGCGTTGCTTACGGTCGTCCCTGTCTTCAGAGCTCTGTCCAGAGTGCGGACCGTGGATAGCCGCTCGTCTGTGGCCAGAACGGAGCTTCACAGCAGCGCTTTCGACTTTCCTATTGTTCACTGCGGTATTGATCAGTGCCGCCGCTGTTCAGGCCGAGGTGACGCCGGCGAATAAGGCGGAAGCTGCCAAGCTGAACAACTTTGGCACTGCGCTTATGAATCAGCAGCTGCTGGATAAAGCCGCGGCGAAATTCGCAGACGCCTACCAGCTTGACCCAACGCTGACGCATGCCGAAGTAAACCGCGGTATCGCGTTGATCTACCTGCAGAAAATCCCGGAAGCGAAACAGGCACTGGAACAAGCGGCAACGCAGGATCCGAAAGACCCGCATATCTGGTACGCGCTGGGCATTTTGTACCGCATCGAAGCGGAGTATCAACAATCCCTGGAAAGCTTTCAGCGCGCCGCGGCGCTGGATCCGGACGACGCAGACACTCACTACTTTCTGGGCTCCGTCTCGCTGGAGCTGCACCAACAAGACCAGGCCCTGACCGAATTCCAGACGGCTTTGCGGCTCAACCCTACGCATGCATCCGCGCAGTTTGGTTTAGCCAAGGTCCTGCAACGCCTGGGCAGACGCGATGAGGCGGCCACGGCGTTCAAGCGCTTTGAAACTTTGAACCAGGAAAAGATCGGCTCACCCCTTGCGCACACGTATGGAGATGAGGGCCACTATTCCCAGGTGGAAAATGCCCTGGCCGAGAAGCCGCAGGTGGGGCCGATGATCCCGCTCACCTTTACGGCACAGAGCATTGGCAAGGCGTCCGCTGTCTCCGCTGCAAAGCCGACTGACCTCCCGCATGGCGGCGCATGCCTGGTTGCTCCTGCCGGCGAACATCCCTATCTCCTGGTGATGACTACGGGACCGGACGCGATCCAGACCTACGCCCAGTCTGGAAGCGGAAGCTTCGAGCTCGTGCCCAGCGCCCAGACAGGGCTTGCCGCCAGCGGCACCGGCGTAGCCTGCACAGTCGGCGATTTCGACGCGGACGGGCTGCCCGATGTCGCGGTGGCCATGAGCGATCGCGTGCTGCTCTTCAAGAACCATGGTGGTGGCAAATTTACCGACGTGACAGCGTCGGCCGGAGTGCAGCCTGCCAACCATCCCGCGGGTCTTACTTTCGTCGATTACGACCATGATGGCGATTTGGACTTGTTGGTCACCGGTCAGCCTGCTGCCGCAGGAGCACAACCGAATGTTCTGTGGCGCAATAACGGCAACGGCACCTTCACTAACTGGACGGAACAAGCGGGTCTTGGGGGCGAAGGCACAACCGTGTCGGCCACCCTGTCTGACCTGAACAACGATCGGGCGGTCGACCTGCTGGTTACAGGGTCCGGCCAGGCGCCTACGTTTTTTGCCAATCCGCGCGAGGGTCATTTCAAGGCGTCTCCTCTTTTTGCCGATGCCGGCCTATCCCCGACCCTGGGCGCCGTGGTGCTCGATTTCAACAAAGATGGTTGGATGGATGTTGCCCTTACGCACGCAGGCAGCCCAGGCATCAGTCTCTGGCGCAACGAGCAAGGTAAGCGTTTTGAACGTGTTCCTCTGCCGACAGAGGGTGTGACCGCCGGGTGGGGATTGACGGCGATTGATATCGACAACGATGGATGGCTCGACCTGGTCGCGGCCGTGGAAACGAAGCATGGGCCGGAACTGCGCGCATGGCGAAATCTTGGGCCGGCCGGCTTTGAGGACGTAACCGCTAAGGTGGGGCTCGACCAGGTGAAGTTAGTGGATCCGCGGGCGGTGATTGCAGCGGATGTGGATGGCGACGGGGCGGCTGATTTGATCGTAACCCAGCCCGACGGCAGCCCGATGATTCTGCACAATGAGGGCGGCAATAAGAATCACTCGTTGCTGGTCTCGATGAAAGGGGTTGCCGATAACAAATCGGGGATCGGCGCCAAGGTGGAGATTTTTGCCGATGGCATCTGGCAAAAGTTTGAGATCAACGGGGCATCCGGCTATCTGAGCCAGGGAGGGCAGCAGCTGCTCGCCGGTATTGGAACCGCTGAGCATGCCGATATGGTGCGTATCCTGTGGCCCACGGGTGTTCCTCAGGACGAGACGGAAGTGGGCACAAAGAGCTCTCTGACTGTTACCGAACTGGACCGCCGGGGAAGCTCCTGCCCGACCCTGTTTGCCTGGAACGGAAGGAAGTACGAATTCATCTCCGACGTAATCGGCGCCGCGGTCATTGGGCACTGGGTTTCGCCCACCGCAAAAAACAATGCCGACCCCGACGAATGGATCAAGGTGGAAGGTTCGCAGCTTCGTCCTCGTGGAGGCTATCTCAGCCTTCGTTTTGGGGAGCCGATGGAAGAGGTCAACTATCTCGACCAGGTGCGCCTGGTGGCGATCGACCATCCTGCCGCCACCGAGGTGTATCCCAACGAGCGCTTTCTGAATGAGCCCCCCTTCGCTTCGGGGCAGCCGGTGTTGAGCGCAGAAGCACATCCGGTTGCCGGTGCGTGGGATGACAAGGGCCGCGATGTAAGCGAGCTGTTGCGAACGCGCGATCATCAGTACGTTCGCGACTTCACCAATCTTTCGTTTGCGGGCTTTGCCAACCAGCACACGCTCACGCTCGATCTGGGCGCATGGACTGCAGCCAATCCTTTGCGCCTGTTCCTGCACGGCTTCATCGAGTATTTCTCAGCGAGTTCCATGTACGCCGCGTGGCAGTCGGACCTTACCCCCATGCCGCCCTACGTGGAAGCGCAGTTGCCGGATGGCAGCTGGAAACGAGTGCTCGACGATATGGGCTTCCCTGCCGGACTGCCGCGTACGGTCGTCGTGGATCTTACGGGCAAGCTCCCACCGAGTACGCGGCGCATTCGACTGGTCACGAATTTGCAGATCTATTGGGATCAGGCACTGGTTGACAACGGGCCAGAGGCGCCGCAGCTCATTCACCAGACCGAGCTTCGGCTGGCTTCTGCGCAGCTTGCTTTTCGCGGCTATCCGCAGCAGATCGACGGCAAGACGCCAGGCGATCTGACGTATGACTACCAGCACGTCAGCCAGACAGGGCCATTTACGCGCTCCCGCGGCAGCTACACACGTTACGGAGAAGTCGCTCCCCTGCTCCAGAAAGTTGACGAAGCCTTCGTGATTTTCGGCAGCGGAGAAGACATCGACGTCGAATTCGACACCGCTTCGCTGCCCGCGTTGAAGCCTGGTTGGAAGCGTGACTACTTCTTCTACGCGAACGGCTTCGTCAAGGATATGGACTTCTACGAGGCCAGTCCCTTCACGGTGGCCGATATGCCCTTCCACCGCATGAGCACATATCCCTATCCAGCGGCCGAGCATTATCCGCAGGACGACCCGCGCATTCAATATGAACTGGAGTGGAACGACCGTTTCGATTCCGGCCGCGGCGTGCAGAAATATGGTTTCCACTACGAGCCGCGGGTGACGCTGCCACCGGTGGTAAAAACCGCGCCGTGAACGGCCTTACCGTCTTGCCGGCGGTCGAACTTTTGTCGATGCTCCGGCGTGAGCAAATCTCTCCGCTGGAACTGGCGGAAGAACACATCGCGCAGATCGAGCGGCTGAATCCGCATTTGCATGCGCTGGTCGATTTTGACGCAGAGCGAGTACGCGTCCAGGCGCGTGCGTTGCAGGAGTCGGACAATCCCCGCGGTCCCCTATTCGGTCTGCCGATGACCATCAAGTCTTCCATTGCGACTGCCGGATACCGGTGCGAGATCGGCAGCCTGTTGCACCGGGGCAACAAACCACAGGAAAATGCAACCGTGGTGGAGCGCCTCAAGAGAGCTGGTGCGCTGATCCTGGGAACCACCAATTGTCCCGAGTTCCTGATGGCGTACGAAACCGACAACCGGCTCTACGGGCGCACCTGTAATCCATGGGATCTGGAGCGAACGTCTGGCGGATCCAGCGGCGGCGAATCGGCCGCCGTCGCTGCTGGGCTTTCGGCTGCGGGACTGGGTAGCGACAGCGGAGGCTCTGTACGCGAGCCCGCTCACTTCACTGGGATATGCTCGCTGAAACCCACGCCAGGCCGGATTCCGGCACGAGGACATATGCCCGCGTGTGACGGACCCTTTGCCATTCTGGGTGCGATTGGGCCTATGGCTCGTACCGTTCGCGACCTCACGCTGCTGTTCATCACTCTCTCCGGCCAGGATTCGCTGGACCCAGTGAGCCCCCCGGTCAGCCTCAAAAACGAATCGCTGGAAGATTTGAAGCGGGTGCCCATCGGCTTCTTTGAGGATGACGGAATCATTCCGGTCACCCCGGAAACTCGCCAGGCGGTGCAGGGTGCGGCCAGGAGTCTGCAGAGTCAGGGCTTTCACGTGCGCCCGTTTCGACCCCAGGCGCTGGAAGAGGCACGGCAATTGTGGTGGACGTTCTTTGTCCGCAGCGGGGCGATGTTGCTTGGTCCCCTGGTAAAGGACCTGCAATCGAAGTTGAGCCCAACCTTTCTTGACTTCCTGTCGATCGCGGAGCGCGAGCCCCCGCTATCTGCTCAGGAACTGCTCTCTGCATGGATGGACTGCGATCGAGTGCGCCGGAAACTGCTGGCAGAGATGGAGCGCTTTCCCATCCTTCTTTGCCCGGTCTGCGCGATTCCTGCCTTTCGCCATGGCGAGCGTTCCTGGGATGTGGATGGTCAGCAAGTGCAATATCTCGATGCGATGCGCTACACACAGTGGTTCAACCTGCTGGGCGCTCCGGCTGCGGTGGTGCCGGTGGGACGGTCGCCGGAAGGGTTGCCGATTGGCGTGCAGATCGTGGGGCGTCCGTTCGAGGATGAACGCGTGCTTGGTATCGCGGCCGCCGTAGAAGCGAGCTACGGATACATGCCACCCGAAAGTTCACAGCATGTTTAGCGATGCCGATTACGACGATAGATGGTGTGGACTTCAGCTTAGGGCAGAATTGATACAGGTCTATCACCGTCGGCCACTACGCAAAGACCAGGGGACGAAATGAGGACAGTTCTCGCAAACCCCGCAAAGATGATCGCTCGGGGTGCTCCCCGCGTCATACGCAATGATCAGGAGCTTGCAGCCTACACTGAGGCTCTTTTCGAGCTAACCGCATTAGTGAAGCCCTCTCGCTCTGAGGCGGCAGCAATCGAGTTGCTGACTATGCTGGTCGACCGTTATGAGCAGGAACATTACTCTGTGCCTGCTGCGGACGCCGTTTCGGTGGTCCGTTTCCTCATCGAACAGCAGGGCCTTGCGCAACGTGATCTGATTCCGCAATTCGGGTCGGAAAGGGCAGTATCGATGTTCCTGACCGGGCAACGAAAACTGACTCTGGATCAGGTACGGAAATTGAGTGCCCGGTTTAAGCTGCCGGCGGATGTGTTCATCGCAAATGGATAGAGACGGAACCGCAGGTCGTTACGCTCCGGGATGACAAATCTGAAGGCGAGTCGCTCAAACGGGAGTTGTTAGGGAGAAAGGCGCACAGCAGGTCCCTCCACTTCGCTACGCTTCGGTCGGGATGACAAGTCTGAGGTGAGTCGCCTTCCTTGGTGTTTGTTTGGGGTGGACTGAACTGCAGATCCCTCGGCTGCGCTCATAATGACAAATTTCAGGGTAGTTGCTTTCGTTGGGATTTATTGATGGTGGGGCTCATCTTCGAAACAGCTAAAAACCTCTCGCGTGCAGATAGAAGACAATTCCTGAGGCAAGCAGACAGTAGATCCCAAACAGGTACCAGCGGCCACTCTCCAGCCAACTGCTTAGCCATTTGAGGGCTACGAGTCCGGCGAGGAAAGAGAAACCCATCCCCAATACACTGAAGAGCAGCGAACCTTTCAAGTCAATCGGTGCGCCAGCAAGCAGAGCGGTGTGCGACGCGTTTTGCAGCCGCAACGCCTCCGCTGCCACCACGGCTGGTGTGATGACCA
>Ga0182015_10000889_pt1 | contig 41636 bp, 29 predicted proteins | sample 712P3MmetaG_FD_120478 | JGI IMG/M metagenome (GOLD analysis project Ga0182015, IMG submission 120478) | Permafrost microbial communities from Stordalen Mire, Sweden - 712P3M metaG | ecosystem: Environmental > Terrestrial > Soil > Wetlands > Permafrost | place: Sweden: Stordalen | collected...
CCCGAAGCAGCTCGCCAGTTGAACCGGATCGACATCTACACCATGACTTTGGACGACGTTCGCGACCAAATTATTCGAATCGTGGAGCGCGCCCTGATCTAAGCGTACACATATATGGAACCTATGGAACCGCAAATCGAAAGTGAAGTGGCTGCAAAAGAAACCCAACCGGACCCGGGCGCGTTCTCTTCTTCAGTCGCCCCTGCACGTCAGGAGCGGCGAAAGCGGCCCCGGACCTGGGAGACCCCGCCCGCGCCAGTTCCCGCGCCGCGTCTGGATGATTACAGAGGCATTGTTGGTGCGGCGGACATCGATGAATTGAGATTCCTCGCGCAGCAACTGAAGGGCAGGACGGTGAAAATGGTGAATTCCACAGCTGTCGGCGGCGGGGTCGCCGAGATGCTCAATCAACTGGTTCCGCTGCTCAATGAAGTCGAGGTAAAGACAAACTGGGAGGTCATCACGGGAGGAAACGACTTTTTCGAGGTGACGAAGGCGTTCCACAATGCGCTCCAGGGCAGCGATTACAAACTTACGCAGCAAGCTTGTGACATTTTCCTGATGCATAACGAGCAAAATCGCCAGCGCATCCGATTTTCTGAAGATGTTGTGGTAATTCATGACCCGCAGCCCGCGGCACTGATTCGAGATCGCCAGGAATCACCCCGGCGCTGGATATGGCGCTGCCACATCGACCTGTCCAGTCCCAGCCCCGAGGTGTGGGGCTTCCTCCGACCATTCATCGAACAGTACGATGCGGCGATTTTTTCTTCGCAGTCGTTCACCCGCCAATTGGCGATTCCTCAGTATTTGTTTTATCCCTGCATCGATCCGCTGTCGGAGAAAAACAAGGATCTCGAGGACAGTTTTGTTCAGCAGGTATGCGACGAATTCGGCATCGACCGCTCGCGCCCTATCGTGACGCAAGTCTCGCGCTTCGACCGCGCGAAAGATCCCGTGGGCGTTGTCCAGGCTTTCAAACAGGCCCGGAAGTACGTGGATTGCCAACTCGTGCTGGCTGGCGGAGGAGCCAGCGATGATCCCGAGGGTGCGGCGGTGCTCAAAGAGGTTAAGGAAGCTGCCGGTGAAGATCCGGACATCATTATTCTTGACCTGCCTCCCTGGTGCGCCCTGGAAATCAACGCCCTACAGCGTGCTTCGACCCTCATCGTGCAAAAATCGATACGCGAAGGGTTTGGCTTGACCGTAACTGAAGCTCTCTGGAAGGGAAAACCCACAATCGCGGGAGCCGTCGGAGGCATTCCCAATCAGATCATCCACAAATTGACGGGGGTGCTGGTGCACTCCGTGGAAGGTTGCGCCTACCAGATACGGTATTTGTTGACCCATCCAGATTTCGCCCGGCAACTCGGTCAAAACGGGCGCGAACATGTAAAAGAAAACTTCCTGATGACGACCAACGTCCGGCGCTGGCTGCTGCTCTTTCGAATCTTGCTCGCCGGAGGAGTTCGATAAGCTCCGGACCCGAAGCAAAACATTCACCCGTGCTACCTATCTGATAGGCCAATCAGCTGTTATCCGCGTGGCGCCCCTCGTTTTTTTCGCGCTGGTTCCTGTACTCGAACCAAAAAGACAATCTGACATCCTGATGGTCGCACCCTAAGCGTCAGCGGTTGCTGCCGCTGTCGGCTCTTTCGTTCGCCCGGGCACTATTAAAGGCGCGCAAAGACTTCGCCGCACAAAACTTTCTATTTCATATCCCGTTACGGGATACGGGATCCTTTTTATGTCCTTCCGTGATCTACCCTATTGACATCTTCTTAATTATGTTGTTGACAGCTTGACCCACTTTTGTCTCAAGAAGGATCCACTCGATGAAACACTCCTTGGTTTATTTTTGGCGCCCCCCGTGTGTGACAGCCAGGCAGGCCATCGCGAGGAAAGCGAGCGAAATGAGAATGTGCGGATATGCCTTTGTCTTCGGACTGCTAGCTGTGGCGGCATGCTTGCCGCTGGCGCCCAATGCGTTCGGCCAGATTCAGTCAACCACTTCTTGTCCAGCAGGGCACGGCTACTGGGATGTCTTAAGCGTGATGATGATGGACCCTGGACTGGCGGCCAACTACCACATGGAAGGTATCACCGCGGGCCTGCCTTCGTCCTACGTCTATACCGAATGGGATCCAAGTGAGTCCAAAGTGTATTACGTGAAGAATCCGCAAGGAAATCCCTGGGACGTCAATCTTTACGACTCAAATTACATCTACCAATGGGTCACAGAACTGGATACCTGGAAGGGCGTCAATCACTGGAACGATCCAGCCAGTTGCAGAAAATTCAACAGCGGCGGTCAAAGCAGCACGGCTGACCTGTCCATGCGCTGGGCCGCCCGATGTGCGGCTCCGGGAGGCGCCAACAGTTCGATCTGGAATCCCCCGCCGACTGCCCAGCCTAACAATACCAACTATTACACCTACGTGGACCAGGTATTGCAAAGTCCGGCTCAGAATCTCGGCTATTCCCAGCTGCAGGTGGAATCTCCAGGTACCATCACCATCACCGACCACCGCGCCGATCCGCCAAAGTCGTTTTCCATAACAACTTTACCTCTGGACTATACGTACAGTTGCAGCGTTTCGGGGAACGTTAACTCCTGCAAATTTCGTGAGATCTTTAACTATGGAGTGGATAAAGACGTCAATCCAGTCGACTATGTCAAGCACAGCTACGGATGGGTCAGCTGGCAATATTACGTCAACGCGACGGCAGGTAATCCAAATAAGGCTGCCGTCTGGGTGCTCAACAATACATCAACCTCTAATCAGTTGATGCCCGGACAGGTCAACATCAACTTCCAGTGTTTCTAGAACGCTAGTCTGGATTCATTTCGATCTGCCGGGGCGGTAAGGCCGGCAGATCGGGATGCTCCTGGTCCCGCCATATCACATCAAAACACTCGCCCTCACTTTGAGCGCGCCAGCTACTGCCATCCTCGTACTTCACCGAAGACGGAAAGAATACCCAGCCCAGGACGGCCTGGGCGCTGGCGGCACGAATGCCCGGCTTTTCAAGAGTCTGCGACTGGCCGGGCAAAATGGGTTTGGCCGATGACCACTCGGCATTGAACGGTCGGCGCAAATCCTGCGGTGCCAAAAACATCTCCGGCATGAGCCGCAAACTTGTAATAGTTTTGCTCCCAGTGTTCTTCACAGTCAGCGCGAACCTCTCCGGATCCTTCCAGAAATCTCCGCCAACAAACGCAACTGGGCAAGCACGCGTGGGCGGCGCGGCGATGGTGTAAACCGCCATCATTCCCGCCTCCATGTGGTCTTCCACATGGCAATGAAACATCCAGGTTCCGGGATTGTCTGCGATCATGTCAACTGTCTTCATACTTCCGGGAAGAAGTTCTATCACATCGGTGTTTCTGCCTCCTTCGGTGACGGTTTCGCCGTGCCAGTGCGGAGTGTGCAAGTCGATCTCGTTGCCCATTCCCAGCAAATACCACCGCACTTTCTCTCCTTGCTTCATCGTCAAGCCGGGAAGATTGCCAAAGATGAAGCCGTTGATGGCATAAAACTGTCCGGCCGGTTTTCCTCCCATCTCGTCGAAGATCATGAAGGAGGCAACAAATTCGCGGTCAACATCTTTGGGAGACCCATCGGGGTTCGCTTTGCCTTTGGCCGTAACGATGATCGGTCCGAGCAGACCGGCATTAATCTCGATGCCAGCCTCGACGTGGGCGTGATACCACCACACGATCGAGCTTGGCTGGCCCGGTCCAGGACCGCTGGCCGCATTGGCAAACCAGTGATACGTATACCGGGCGCCGGGAGCGACAAAGCCTCCTTTAGCCACCGGTAGGTATAAAGACCCTTCGTTGATTTTGTCGTAACGCAGGCCGTGAGGATGCATATCGTGACCGCGGTGGCTGCGATTCAGAAAATCCACAACCACTTCGTCCCCAACCTCGGCGCGAATCACCGGGCCGAGAATTCCCAGCCATACGGGTTGCGGTTTCGGAGCGGTGAAGGTGCCGTCGGTGTATTCGACGAAGCGTGTCTTCGGCCATTGCAGCTTGAGCCACGGTTGCCGGATGGGCGTGGCGGTGAGCAGATCGTGGCCGCTGGGGGCGTAGTTCCAGGTAACATCTTCGGCGGCGATGTAGTAGTGCCGAGTCGCTGCCGTACAAGAGGAAGCCGAGAAAAATACAAAACACAGCACCAACACCTGCTGGATTCTCACGAAGCCATTATCCCACTCCCAGGATCGCTTTCTGGATTAATCTGGCCCGACGAGGCCGAAGCGGGCCGGGTATCCGCGGCCCGCATCTATGGCCTATGGAGTGTACGCAACCCCGTTCGACATGCGGTTGATGATCGAGGACTGCCCGACCATCTCCACGTAGATAGTCCAGCTGCCCGCCGGGATCAGCCCCGTAAGGCTCAACGAGTCGCTGGAAGGCCCTATGTTGCTCTTAGCGAGGTGCAGATTGCCGTTTACGTCGGCGTACCAGACTGTGAAGGAATTTATTGTAGTCTGCATGGCATAAGTGCTCGACGCGTTGAGTGTCCAATTCAAGGTGTTCGTGCTCGAATTTATCGAACTGGTCACCGTGTAACAGTTATCTATGCCCGTTTCAATCTCTGTACCTTCCTCGTAGTCGTTCCAGGTCGCAACCTGCATAAACGAGTATGGGTCGACGTTGTGATTGAGAAAGCTGGCCGTATCCATCCAGACCTGCCCGCATTGCTGCGCAATGACTCGGTTCGTGCCCCAACTCGCATTGTTGTCGTCAAATCCTTTGTAGAAAACTCCAACCGTACCTTGCCTGTTGTTTGCATACGCGCTCTGGCCCTGGGTGTAAAGGTTTGTAAGATAGTCCGAGTAGTCCCAGACATACTGGTTGCTCGAACTCCAGGCTACCGGCTGTGGCCAGCCGAATTCTCCCTCCGAGTAGGGCTCTCCGAATTTCCCGAATTCGTCAAAGAGCTGTTCGGAATAATAGCCATAGTTGGATTGAAACCACGTGCTGACACTCGGCCAGATCGTGCCGTACCAATCGGCGTTGAAACAGGAGTAGCAAATAAAGAACCCTGTCCAAAGGCCGTTTCCCAACTGGTCATTGTCCAGTTGGGGGTAAATCCAATAGGGGCCACCAAAATAGTTTTGCCCGATGTATCCGAGGTCTGATAAAAGCGCGGATTGAATGCAAGAGGTTTCGTCGGCTCCGGCAGTGCCGCCACTTGACGAGGCAAAGCCGCCCTGCGTGTTCACATAAGTAAACGTTGTGCCGTTCACAACCGAAGCTACCGTCCAATTTCCGTTATAGCCAGAAATGGGAACTCCGACAATCGAGATGGAGGAGCCAGCGGTTGCCCCCGTCGCAGCTGAGGTTGCTACAGTCACTGTGTTACCGCGCTCGCTTATCGACGTTATGCCCTGATACGCCGGACAGGCGGCGTCCCAGGACCCCTGATCTTCCAGTATGGCGAAGAATATCGGATAGTCTGCGAAGTAATTCGGGTTTTCGCGGCTCTTAATGTCGGAATAGACAAGGTTGCTCGTTGTTAAATTGAACTGCTGAGCCGAGGAAGTGCCGTACCAATCGACGAGGACAACTGTGCAACCGCGCGCAATCATGTTTGTGACCTGGGCATGAACCGTAGCCTCATTGTTCTCGTTATAGCCGACGCTTTTGTGGCCTGAACTCCCGAACCAGGGCTGGTATTCGCAAACGGTGTTAGCTGCGGGCAGCGAGTAGAGCGACTCGGTCAAGGAAATGTGGCCGGCGGGCGAATCGACAACATAAGTCTGAAGCTGGCTTTTGGAGTTTTTCGTGTCGTCGAAACCATTGAAGTAGGCGGTACAGTACGATGGGTTATTCGTGGGATTGCTCGACGGCGAACACGCACTAGTGTTGTTAGCGGTTTCCAGGGCGAGAGTATTGGTTACCGTGAAAGGATACGCGTTGCTACACGCAGTCGGGCAGACCATAATTGTCCCACTCCCTTGGGCGGCCGAGTTCGGAACTACTACCTGAATTTCTAGGTTCGTCCAGTCACTCGTGGGGTAGGGATATGCATTGGCACCATTGATGCTTAGCGACTCCTCAAACCCGTACGAACCGAAATTTGTTCCTTTAATTGTGATGAGTGTTCCAACCGGGGCGGAACCCGGCGAAACACTGGTGATTTGCGCGGCTTGTGAGGAGGCAAGTAGGGATGCGAAAACGACGAACGACACCAGCGCAAGCGAATACCGGACGCCTTGCATAGTCACCTCTGCTGATTTGATTTTCCTGGGGCCCTGCGAACCGTTCGCGTCCTACATATATCGGGGGAAGCGTGGAACAGGAATCCGGTTGATGGTGTAGTCAGCTGAGGATTAAGCCCTACAGCCTCGAAGGCTTTGTGCTGCTCGTCAACTGAGCTGGCTCGGCTCAGTTAACCGGCGTGGCCGATTAGTGCGTCACTCCCGAGACGCTAGCCGCCGCCGGCGCGCTGGTCGTGAACGTCGCAGTAACCGACGTGTTGGCAGTGACCGTGACTGAACAAGTGGCAGTGCCGCTGCAGCCTGCGCCGCTCCATCCCGTAAAAGTGTAGCCGCTGCTCGGCGTCGCGGTGAGGGTAACATCGGTGCCATTGGCAAATGAGCCAAAACACCCTTCCCCCCCGGGCCCGCACTCGGCGATATTGCCAGGATTGCTCGCGACGGTCCCGGAGCCTGTAGCGCCCGAGACTGTGACCACCAAAGTTGGGGGGTCGTTCCAACTGGCTGGCGGAACGAGGCTACACTGACCGTTAGTTACTTGATTGGGCGGCGTTGGAGGAATAGCCCAAGGCTTGTTCACAAAATCAAAAAACTCGGTCATGTCCATTTGAGAGCCATCGCGCTGGGTGAGCGGGGGCAGGCCGAAGCGGGTCTCAACCATCTTGAGTACTGCTGTGGTATCGCGAACATTGTGAGAGACGAAGTTCTTCACGGAATAAGGTGAAATCACGATCAGCGGCACCCGATACCCGGTCCACGCGAAATCGCAAGTTCCTTGTCCGAGCTCCTGGCCGGTCTTGGTGCAGATATCGCCGAGAGCAGGCACCAAATCGAAGGGCGAGAGATAGTCGCCCGGCGGCGTCGCCGGTTGTGGCGGCACATGGTCGTAAAAACCACCCCATTCGTCGTAGGTGAAAATCATGGCCGAATCCGTCCAATTGGGGCTGGCCATAAGGTCGCTGATCAGACCGGCTGCGTAATTAGCTCCCGCCTGGACATCGGCGGGGTTACCAGTGTCAATATCATTAGGATGCTCATCGAGCGATGCGGCCGAGGCGGGTTCAATCAGCGCGAACTGGGGCAAGGTTCCATTCGCCGCGTCGACCGCAAATTGTGTCACGGGGACTATGTTTTGCAGCAAATCCGGGTTCTGGCCAGCGCTATTGATGATGGTATTTTCGTAATCGAAATTCTGGATATAGGAGCTTTGGATCAGGCATTCAGCGTTCTCATCCGTCAGATCGTTGTTACATGCGGCTCCATTGTTCTGATTAATGGTGGCCTCAGAGTTGACATAAATCTTCCACGAGATGCCCGCATTCTGCAGCGCCTCAAAAATAGTGGTTGCTGTGAGCTGCTCCCCGTTGTTGTTCCCATCGCCGATGGGATAGGCGTGGCCTTGGGACGTTGCAGCGAGCATGTACATGCGGTTGATCTGGGTGCGATCCATCACCGGAGCAAACCAGGTATCCGACGTCCCAAAATTGGAGGCCATGAAGTAGTAGTAATTCAGGTCCGTCCAGTCAAAATAACCCATGGCTCGTACCCCGTTGACATCCATAAGCGGGGGGACCTGCGCTTCGGCGTCATAGGCGGCGGTGAAAACGAATCCGTCCAGCGGAGGAGGATTTTCGGCGGGTTGATCAGCTTGGTTGTTGTAGTCCCAATCGTTGTGGGCTTCATTCCAGAAAGGGCTCTCCTCTTCCTGACACTCGGATGCGAAATGAAAGGAGGTAACGGGATAGTTAGGGTTCGGCGCAGTGCATATCCCATCGACAACAGTCGGATCGCAGCCCGGGTTCGTAGGTGGCGCCGGGGTTACGCCGTTCACCGGCGGATTAAACTGCGGCAACCCATTGAAGGTTTGACCGTGAGTGCCATATCCATTCGCCGACCAGTATCCCAGCATTGCGCCAAAGTAATGATCTAAAGACCGGTTCTCCTGGGCGAAGAGAATGATGTGATTCAGGGCAGCGTAAACATTACCGGGGCTGAAGGTCGCAGTCACGGACTCCGCTGCGGTCACGGTGAGGCCGCAGGCTGCCGCTCCCATACACGCACCGGACCAACCGGAAAAAATACTATTGGCTCCTGGAGTTTCGCTCAGCACAACCTGCGCATTCGGCGTAAAACTCGCAGAACATGTAGTCGGACAGTTGATCCCGGCCGGGGTGCTGGTAATGGTGCCCGTACCCGTCCCCGCCATGGTCACTGTGAGGGCGTAACTGGGGGAAGCGGACCCGAAGGTCGCGGTCACGGAGTCCGCTGCAGCCACGGTGACGCTGCAAGTTGCCGCGCCCGTACACGCGCCAGACCAACCGGTAAAAGTAGTATTGGCTCCTGGAGTTTCGCTCAGCATCACCTGGGTATTCTGCGTAAAACTCGCAGAGCATGTGGTCGGACAGTTGATTCCAGCCGGGGTGCTGGTAATGGTGCCCGTACCCGTCCCCGCCATGATCACTGTGAGGGCGTAACTGGGAGACGTGACCGACGTACTCGGCCTGAGCCCTACGCAACCCACCAGCATAAGGCTCGACAGGACAGACAACAACGTCGACCAAAAGCTATATCGAAACTTCATTGGCGCGCTACTCCTGCACAGAGTCCGAACTTGGATGAAAGTGAGTAGTAGGATGGTTGTTTGTTGTCACAATAAGGAAGTGACGAAGGGCGTCCTTAAGTGGCATGGATAATATAGATGCTCATTACTCCGGTGCCTGAGTTACCATAGCGAGGGCTAACCTCTTCTTCTATCCGGTGGACACTGTATACGAGAGCCCCGGTTCGGGTAGCCAAAACAGTTGCGGTTCGAAATTGCTTCGGGAAATCTAAGGCATTTTTCGGCCAGATGTAGACTTTGACCCAGGACCATCGGCATCTGCTTGATGCCTGCGCGTTTCTTCAGAAATGCTTGCGCCACACCCCAGAATTTTTGCATCAGAGCTTGACACGTTCGTACCGAACACAGTGTTCCATGGAGTGTAAATGTCAACGGATGAACAATCACCAATCCGATCTTCCGCTCAAATCCCGTCCTTTCATGAAGTTGCGCCCAAGAAAAATGGTGAGCCTGAGATGATGCGTGACCGCGGGCCGCTGCTCAGCCTGGCTCGCAAGTTACACGAGAATGAGACGGCACTCACCCTCATGCGGAATGCATTTCGCATGTTCCAGCGCCTCGGGATCACCGTGAGTCCGAACCACTACTACTGGCCAGTGCCCGATTTCCGCGAACTCGAGTCCCGGAAATGGCCCGCTGAGGAAGAGCCCGTGGGGCTGGATCTTGCAATCGGCCGGCAGTTGGATTTCCTGCAAACGGTGGTTCCGCAATATCAGACCGAATGGGAATCGCCATCGTCGCCGTTTTTCAGCGTGAGCTACAACTACAGCAATGGCTTCTTTGAGACCGTTGATGCGGAGATCGCATACTGCCTGGTGCGCCATTACAAGCCGCGACGGATCGTGGAGGTGGGGGGTGGCTATAGCAGCCGTGTCATGGCGGCTGCCCTCGATCTGAACCTCAAGCTGGATGGAGTCCGCGGCGAGCTGGTCACCATTGATCCATACCCGGATCGATTCCCACAAAAAGCGCTGAGCGATCGGGTCCATCTCATTACCCAAACCGTGCAGGATGTGGACCTCGATGTATTCCTCAGCCTGCAAAGCGGCGATTTCTTGTTCCTGGATTCAAGCCACGTAGTCGGGATCGGCAGCGATGTTGTGCGCGAGTATCTCGAGATAGTTCCCCGCCTAGCCCCCGGCGTATTGATTCACGCCCATGACATCTTCATCCCCGCCGATTATCCGCGCGAGGCGGTCTTGCATAATCTCGCCTTCTGGTCCGAACAGTACCTGCTGCAAGCTTTGCTAACGTTCAGCCCGCAATTCGAAGTGCTGTGGGGCAGCAGCTGCATGCAAAGCCGCGCAACGGCGGAGCTCGATAACGCTTTTCCACACTGGCAGCACAGTTATCGCAACATGCCCTCGGAGAAGCGCAGCTTCCTTCCCACGCGCGATGGCGACCGCGTCTGGCCCTCCAGCTTTTGGATTAGGAAGCTGGCTTGAGTCGATTGCGATATCAGATGACTTAACTGGAAGCGAACGGCGGCAGTCGTGGTCGACCCCCGCTGGCGCGAGACTACCAAATCCCCTTGTCGTCTCCCGTAATCCGCAGGTTGAAGAATGCGGCGGCAGCCAGTGCCGGCAATAGAGACAAGCGAGCCGCAGCGCGAAAGTGCCGCGCCGCTCCCGTTCCGATGAGTTGCTGCAGAAACAGTTGCGAACCATGGGGCAACATAGGCACGCGCAAGAACTGTTCCCCTACGTATGTGACTTCGGCCCCGAAACGTGCCGAGCGCACCACAAACTCGGGCAGCGGGAGCGGGCCAACGCCCACGCGTTCGTTATAGTCCGAAGCGATCTTCAGCAGAGTCGCTACTCCCGGCCAGATCGACCAGCGCTGGGCGGAGGTTCGCAGCAGTGCAAAATCCAGGCGCCCTGCCCGCACCAGTCCCGAAAGGTTCAGCAGGTCGGTCAAACGAATGTAGAAATGGCGATACATCCTTTGCAGAGTCGCGAGCGCGATCTGTTCCTCAGCAGCCGGAACGCGAAAGCGAAAAGGACCTGCGTCGCGCAGCACGCTGGTCTCTTGCAAGTGAGCCGGTAGCGCGTCCTGCTCGCCGGTTTGTCCGAGGCAGCCCACGTGGATCTCTACCAACCGGGGAAGACTTGGAATCCTGAAGTTCCATTTGTGCGCCAATCGATCGCCCCAACTCTGCGGCTGCGGCTCGGCTTGCAGTTCGCTCTGCATCGCGCGCACGGTATCGGCTTCGGTGGCTGCGATAAAGAGATCAAGATCGCTGCCTATATCGGGCCAATGATCGAGAGTTTTGATCACCACGGGGGAGTGCCCGGTCAGTTCGAGGGCGCGCACAACCTTGTTCAAGGCCTCGATCGCATTTTCGTTCTGCCGTTGCTCGATTCGCGCGAGATCCTCAAGGCCCTCGAATCGCGGCGCGACCGCACCAGCCACGGTCCATTTCTCTAACAGCTGCAACGTGCGAAGGCGTACGCGCTGCAGTTCCGCAAAACCCAGAAAGTCGGACCATTCCTCCTTGGACATACGTTGCAATCCCGGGAGCACCCGTTCGATCTGCGGGCTGGCTTCGCCGCGCTGCCCCGCGGGTGTGAGCGCGTGGAGATGTAAAACCGCCAGCATCTCGAACATCTCGGCCGCGCGTCCGCTCCCCCTCGTCATGGACGTCCTCCGTGCGTGTTATCTGCCTTCGCTTCGCCACAGTGCGGCAGCCCGCGCTCAATCGCCGTTCCCTCTTCGTAATCGTTCCAGGTAGCAATCAGCACAAACGGAATAGGATGCGAGGGTTCGTCGTTCTCATGGAACAAGCGCAGGGTGTCTTCAAAAGTCTGCCCGCACCGCGGATCGATGTGCCGGTTCAAACTCCAAGAAGCTTTCGTGTCGTTGAAACCCGGCCAAACTCCGCCCACTGTAACTTCGTCCGGATGTTTGGTTCGCATCTTGGTGTAGAAATCGGTCAAGTAATCTTCGCCCCACGCTTGGCCGTCCGCAGTCCACCCTTTGTGTCCGGGATACACCCACGCATACTCGCCATCGAAGTCTTTGGCGAACTGCGCCGGCGGGTCATCCTCATAGAGCAGGATTGGCGGCGATTCCCACTGATTCACCTGCTGCCGTACCTGATTCCAATCCGTGTGGCCGCGCTTGGGAAACACAAAGATGACAGGCTTTCCCTGGTACAGCAGGTACGCATCGCGACCGACGGCCCCAGGCCCGATGTATTTCTTATAAGCCAGGTCCATCGCCTCCATGGCGTCGTCAGTCGCGTGTCCGTTGTCATCCTGGGTTTCGTCGTACATGAGCGCAATGTGGAAGTGCTGTTCGCTGGCAATTCGCTGCAGGAGCGCAGTACTTCGATCGAGAAAGGGATGCCGCGGACCATACCAATCCACCACGAACGCATAGATGCCCATATTGCGGGCATTCTCAATTTGCTTGCGCAGGACGTTCGGATCCTGGCTGTTATAGCCAACGTCGATGTGGTCCGGGTCGCCGAACCAGGGTTGGTAGTCCGCGAGAATCTTGGGATTGCCCGGCGAGGCAGGAATATCCTTGAGCGCAAGATTCCGCGAATTCGCGTGCGTGCACGCGCTCGGAATGGAGCTTACGATCACGACACATGCAAAAAGAGCATAATGGTAAAGTTTCATCCACGATTTCCTGCTCTGGTTACGATGAGACGGCGCCGCCAAGAGTTGGCTCGGAGCAGCCGTTCGCAGCAAGGCCTTAGAAGGATTTGGCAGAGACTTCCTCGAGATCGCGAACATACCAGCGATCTGCCCCGGGGGTCATGAGAACCATGTACTCGTGCGTCGCATTCTGCGTATCCAGCAACTTGCTTCCGTCGAATGTCTGGATCTCCAACTGGGCTTCGTCGACAAGCTGCATGGCAGCCCCATCCGTGGAATAAAAGACCGCCTTCAGATGGTGGCCGTGATCCACGATACGAACGTGCATGCCAGCCTGATTTTGCTCGGAGATTCTCTGCGTAAGGCGATCTTTTGCGAATCCAACGAACTCTTCGCCGAGCCCCTCGGCCCGGCCGGATTCCAAGGCTCCCGCCAGCTCACGCCATGCCAGCGCATAATGGCGCGCTATTGTCGTTCCCGTGAGTTCTTCGATGGGACGCGGCGCAAGTCCGGCAGCATCAAGGTGGACCTCGGGGAGTTGAGTCTGGGGAGATGATTGGGCGATCGCTAGAACACAAGCTGCAATCACGAAGGTCGCGGCTTTGACAAACCGGGGCGAGATCTTCTTGAACACGAGCGTCAGGTCAGTCATGCTCCTCATAGTTTTCCGTTGAGGGCGACTTCATTGCCCAGTACAACACCGCACGCCACGCTGATTTGCGCCGGCCCGCGGACGCTGAACTGCACCCGCGCGATACCTTTCTTGATCGGCGTGTCCACCGTGCTCTTCCCCTCCCTATCAACCTTGGTGAATGAAACCACAGTGCCATCGGGAAGCGCATTGCCGCTGCAATCGCGCACAGGATCGGTTTCGAGGGTCACCATATTTCCGTTGGTCACGGCTTTCATGCGCAATGCGCAGGCCTCCGCTGCCACCTGCTGAATCACTCGCTCCTCTTCTGCTTTGCCAAGAACTGCAGTCACCTGAACCCGCCCTTCATGTGGCGTCGAGTCCATCCGCATCCAGGCCACGCCGTGCCGCGTGGAAACTTGCCGTGACAAGCCCGCCCCGCTGGCTGGCGTAATCCGGAAATCCACTGCGACCGGGGTCAAAACCAGGTTGAAGTACTGATCAAACACAAACGCAGTGGCATCGATCGAATCGGGAGTGGAGACGGGCACGCGCGAAGGATGCAGAAAAAAGCTCAGGTGCGCAGGTTGCGCGGCCTTCACCTCGAAGGTTGCCGAAGTGCATGATGAGCCGCAGAGGATTACCTGGTAGAGACCCGCAGCACGCACATCACTCGATAAAATCCGCAGATCGCTCCCTAGACTTACGGTGCGTTTCACAACATGGTCAGGTCCCACGAGATAGAAAGTGGCTTGCCCGGAGCCCTCGACGGGAATCGAGAAAGCTTGGCCTGCTTCCACAATGGCGGGCACGTGCAGTTCGGCAGCCCTCGCCCAAGCAGGCAGCAAGCACAACAAGGCCAATATGGTGAGGCACCTGCACAATGCGAAATCGCTGCGGATATTGCGCTTCATGCTAGTTGCTCGACCGCGAATAGTGATTGACGATAACGCGATAATTCTTCAGCCGTCCCGCAATGTCATCCGGGATGTCGACAGCAAACGGTACGGGCACCTGCGGCATGAGCGCCTGATCCACATAACCATCGGAGACCCAGATTACTTTCCCGGAGTCGTCGTAGTAGGCTGCCAGGACTTGCGCGATGTTGACCGGGCGTCCACTTTGATTCACCAATTCACCCTTCAAAACGTTCCGGCCCAATCCGTCTTTGTTGAGCGTCTGGTCGCTGACCGCAATCACGGGATCGGCGCTAGCCGGGACTAGAAGAGCGCGAGCATCCATGCGCACACTCTTGACCGCATCCATGCGCACCCCCGGAAAATCAATACGATAAGGCGAAACCTGCTTGGGGAGCAGCACGTGCGAGATCAGGTCGAAGCTGCCTTCTTCCTCAATGGGAGAACCGTCGGCTTTCAGCAGCGTCGCATTCACGTTCAAATATGCGGGAACGGTGTCTTCATTCTCCACTTCCCCGAGAATTACCACGCGACCGGGGCGCGAGATTGCGTTCATGGACGTGATGCGCACTTTCGGCGAATCCACGTCCTGCGCACCCCAGTTCTGCGAGGTGTTGCGGCCGATGACGTCCCACTGCAGGTAGTTCACCGCCACCACCTGCGGGGGCACGGTGGAAAACGCCGGTTTCGGCCAAACCACGCGCCAGACCGAACCATCACGGCGCACGTGCAAATCGCGCACATCATCGAGTGATCCCAGCGCGCTCGACCAATTCATCCGCACGCGAACCAAGGCCTGGTCATGATCGGCGTGCAACGGCGAAACCTCCGCAGTCTGCAGTGAGGAATACGTGCGCAAGCTGCCATCGCTTCCCGCCATATCGCGAGTGAAGGATGCAAGATCGATATCGCTGCTGCGATCGAGCGAATCATAGGCCCGCTGATAGTTGCGGGCCTGAATCTGGTTCATCAGAGCCTGCACAGCTTCTTCCGGAGTTACGGCGGTAAACATCTCATGTTGCTTCATCCCTCCGGACTGCAGCCACGCAATGGCAACCAGCACTACGGTAGCGATGGCAAGAAAGGCAACCAGCCCCCATTTCATGAGTGCACCCCGCTGGCGTACACGCTTTCCGGCGTCTCCGTGGGAAGCGTGATACCTTCCTGCACTCTGCGCGGCTCGGCCAACAACCACACAAACAGAATTGCCAGGATGCTGCTGCCGATGGGCAAAACGCCCCAAATCCAACCTTCCCACGGAGCCGGCACGGCATCTGACGGGATTACCCGCGCGGGAGGCGCATCATCCTTGGACCACACGGTAATGGAACCGGAGTCATAGCTCTCGACCTGGCGCCAACCGCCGAAGACCAACAGAGGCTCATAGAACGGGTCATGCACAAAAATGAATTTCAGACCGTAGTGGTTGGCATGCTGGAGCATGGCCCGAAGCGAATCCATGCCGGCGACTCCGAAGAATTTCGCGCTGGTCAATTGCGCTGCGCCGTAACGCGTCATCTCGGGCAGCAGGCGGGCCGAGTTGTACTCACCATCTATGCTGTTCGCCGTTGTATAAGTCGAAACCTTGGAGAGAGCGTTGCCGAAGCCGAGTGTGAGATAGCGATATTGATCGTGGCCATCGCGATTCAGGAAAGCCGTGACCGAATCTACATTGAGCGAACTGAAGGTTCGAAAGGGACTCCATGACAGCCACCCCAGCGCCAGCGCCAGACTGGCAATGGCGGCCGTACTCACGCCGATCGCACCCCAGCGCGGGAAACGGTCGATCACTTGCTCCACTAACAATCCCACAATCGGCAGCGCCAATACCGTCGCCCAAAGCGTAAAGCGCTCGTAGGTGAGAATTTCAAAAGCCCGGCCGAAGATCCAGCGCGGAACCGGCGTTGTGCCGCCCAACGCAATCAGGAAGGTGACCCAGAAGGCAAGCAGCAGCACTCGTAAACGAGGATTCGACGCACCTTTGATCACAATGAAAGGCAATGCCAGGAGCAACGCGCCATACGGAACGATGAAGTAATTCATTCCGTAGACCCAATTCATCAGGAAGTTCGAACGGCTCGCGTGCGGAATGGGCATCTGCTCGATGGGATGCCGGATGATCGCAATCCAGTAAGGCAGCAGAACGACCCCAACCCCCACCGCGGCAATCGCGGCGAAGACGAGACCGCGCCCGATGATTGGAGCGCCGGCTTGCTCCTTCTCGCGGCCGTCGTACCACACCAGCCACAAGACTGGCAAAGCAAAAAGGACAGAGCCGAAGATGAGCGTGACGTGGTGGGCCGATGCGGCGGCCAGCGTGAGAGCAACACCCTTCAGCAGAGATCGCCAACTTGCCGATCTGCACCAGGAATAGAAATAAGGCAGCGCCAGAAAATACAAAGGCGCTGACATCGTGGTTGGCAACTGCCCTGCCGAATAGACAAGAAATGCGATACTGCCGGCAAACACAGCCAGCACCCCTGCGTAGCTGGCTGCGCGGTCATCCACCCAAAGCTGCGCGAAGCGGTAGGTGCCCACCGCCAGCAGGACGACCGCGGCCAACTGCACCAGCATGAAGGCCTCGGTGAGCCCGACGATATACGAGAGTAGTGCAATCCATTGGTGAGTCAGCGGCGGGTAGGTGGTTTGGGAGAAACCTCCAAACCATTTTTCGTTCCAGGGATTGAACCAGTGATGCGCATAGTGCGACGCAAAAAAGATGTGCAGGTTTGCGTCATAGGACGTTGTCGCCGGCAACTGCATTACCAGCAAAGGGCCATGAATCGCAAGCGCCAGCAAGATGATGGCGGCAACGGGAATCGGGCGTTGCCAAAAGCTGGTTTGAGTCGGCAGCACAAATATTTCCTGGCGGTCTCTCATTGAGTCGAGTGTCTGATACCGGAAGCCGGGCAAAGGTTGGCAGGTATTTTTGGAGGTGCGTGCCCCTGGCGTGACGAAGGTGCGCAACCAGAGCGGGCGGTTCCGGCATCTGAGCCACGACGGAAGGGTAGGTGTGTTCCCCTACGCCAGCATCCGGATTATCAGCCAGGAGGTTGAGGAGAGGAATCGTGAAATCAGCGTTCAAGGGATCGGTTCAGCTGGCAGTCCTGCTTGTGGCCACTGTCGGCTCTGCCCAAACCTTTGATGTAAACGGCCAAACCTCTTCCCCGTCGCCCGCGCCTTCGAAAAAGGCAGCCGCGAGTACGAGTAATACGAGTAAAGAGACCGGGATGGGCTGGGGCGCAAGTATCGAGGTGGCGCGCGAGGCGCGCGCCGCGCAGACCGCGCTGCAACACGGAGACGCTGCAGGTGCAACTACGCATGCCCAGCGCGCGGTGAACGCAGCTCCGCAAAATCCCGATCTCTGGTTTACGTTGGCTTACGCAGCTCGGCTAAGCGGAAAGTATTCGCTCTCTGTCGATGCCTATCGTAGGGGTCTCGCTCTGCGACCATCTTCTGTGGAGGGACTCTCTGGTCTGGCGCAAACCTATGCCCGGATGGGGCGCACTGCGGAGGCTCAGCAAACGCTAGAAGAGGTTTTAGCCGCGAATCCTAGGAGCGATATGGATCTTCAGCTCGCGGGCGAACTGCTGCTGACCACCGATCCGAAACAAGCCCTCGAATATCTGCAGCGCTCGGAGGCTGTAAAAGCGTCGCCGCGAACCGAACTCCTGCTGGCCCGCGCCTATCAGCGAACTGGAGACAGCGACGCGGCACACAATATGCTGGAAAGAGCGCGCCGCTCAGCTCCAACCAACCCCGAGGTGCTGCGAGCGGTTGCGTCCTACTACCGCGACACCGGCCAATACGATACTGCGATCCACATTCTGGAAGACTTGCACGCGAAAGACGTGAACACGCTCGCCGAGCTGGGATATTCCTACGCGCTGGCCGGCAACCCGCACGCGGCGGCGCGAACTTATGCCGTGGCTGCAAGCCGGGCGCCGCGGGACATTGAGATCCAACTCAATGCTGCGCAAGCCATGCTCAATGCCGGCGAGTTCGACAAAGCCACGGCCCTTCTGAGCCAGGCTGCAACGCTGAATCCCCAACACTATCGCGTGTATGCCTTGCGAGGAAGGCTCGATGCGGCTCAGCATCGCAATGAGGATGCAATCCGCGAATACGAAGCGGCGCTGCAGCACCTGCCCGATGGTGTGCCAGAGGGTGTTCTCTATCCAATCTCATTGCGGGTGGATCTTGCCCAGATTTACCGCGATGCAGGCGACACCGCGAACGCAGATCGCGTCACCAAAGACGCGACGACCGCAATCAGTGCCATCGATCTGGCGGGGACTGCGCGGCCGGAATTTTTGCGCTTGCGGGCGGCAACCGAGGTGGCCGCGGGCAATGTCGATTCCGCCGAAAAAGACTTAAAAGAAGCCCTCCAAATCGAGCCTCGCAATGGTGTGCTGCTTCTCAACTACGCGAATCTTCTCTGGAAGACGGATCGAAAGGAAGAAGCCCGGAAGACCTACCTCGAGGCGCTGGCCATCGATTCAGCAAATGCGGGCGCATTAGGCTCGCTCGGCTTCCTGTCGCGCGAAATGGGCGATTCCGAGGCCGCCCGCAACTACTTTCTGGAATTTGCCAAGAAGCATCCCGACGACTATGTACCCTATTTGGAGCTGGGTGATCTGTATAGCGCGAACCGTCAATTCCCCGAAGCTCAAAAAAGCTACGAGCAGGCCTTCCAAAGGTCACCGAACAATTCGCTGATTATTTCCGGCGCCATGAATGCGGCGCTCGAAGCACATCACACCGCCCAAGCCAAGGAATGGCTCGCGCATGCATCGGAGGCAGCGCGACAAGATCCGCAAGTCATGCGGGAGCACGAGCGCTACTTGACGATGACCGGGAACTACGCGGAGTCGGCAGATCTCGGATATCAGGTGATCCAGAAACTGCCCAAGGATCGCGAGGCAGTCGACTACCTTGCTTATGACCTTCTGTTTCTCAAGCGCCTCGATGAAGCGATGAAGATCGTAGACCGCTTTCAACCGGTTCTGGAACATGATCGTGACCTGGCTCTGATTGCGGGGTACGTGCACGCCAACCACGGCGAACACGAAGCCGCCGTCGAGGATTTCACGCATGCCCTGGAGATCGATCCTGACATGGCGGTGGGTTATATGAACCGAGGCTATGTCTATAACGACATGCGCCTGGCCACGAAGGCTGAGCAGGACTTCCGCAAAGCCCTGGCGCTGAATCCACAGTACGGCGAAGCGCACCTCGGACTAGCCTACGCCCTGCTCCAGTTGCGGCGTTCCACGGCAGCGCTGAAAGAGGCTGAAATAGCCAGCCGCTTGCTTCCGGAGTCGGAGAGTCTGCATCTCGTCAAAGCTGAAGGCTACCGTCAGCGAGCCATGCTGGCTGCCGCGGAACGCGAATACAGGCTAGCTCTGAAAATGAATCCGAATGCTCCGAATTCCTACCTCGCACTCGCCGATGTACAGTACCGGGCGCATAAATATGCGGCCTCGGCCGACACTTTGCGCAGTGCGCTCGCGGTCGTGCCGGACAACGCGATGATTTCAGCGCAGCTTGGAAGATGCTATGCACAACTTCGCCGGCCGTCCGAGGCTATGCAGGCGATTGATTCCGCGGAGCGCATCGGAGGGGCGGATTACAAAGTCCTGCTTGTGACCGCGGACGCCTTGCGCATCCTGGGCCATCGCGACCAGGCCATGGCCAGGTACGTGCGTGCCCTGGAAAGTTCCGACGAAGATCGTTTGCAGGTACGGCTGGCTTTGGGCCGGCTGTTTGCCGAGGAAGGCAAAACATCCGACGCGCAACAACAAGTGGCGCTCGGCTTTGCCGAGGCGAGAGTCGCGCCCATCGATGTGACCTCCGCCGAAGACTACCTTAATGCAGCCGACATCCTGATGAGTATTCACGAATATCCGCTGGCGCAGCGCATGTATGGGCGTGCCCAGGCGCTGGGCGCCGATGACACCGCGGTGGCGGTGGGTATGGCAAATGCGTCGCTGGCCCTGGGCGACACGCGTAGCGCGGAATTACAACTGGCCAGCCTGCCCGCCGATCCGGAGCGCAAGAACAACTATGATTTCCAGGTCACTCAGGGCAACGTCTACCGGCAGCGTGGCGAGTATGATCGTGCGCTCGCAAGCTTCGTGGTCGCCAATCAACTGGATCCACAGGACCACGCGACCCGTACCGCGGAAATGGAGCTGGCCGAAGAAGAAGGCCGTCCCATCACCGACCGCCTTGGCATAGGTTCTGACGTGCGCGTAGATGCGTTGTTTGAAGATGAAAACATCTATCAAATGGACGCTCGTTTGCTCGGCGTGCAAAACATCGGATCCTTGTTACCACCCCCACGGCGTTCGATCGAGACCTTCGCCGATTCGCGCTTTCAATTCCGGCCGAATTCGTTTCCTCCAATTCAAGGTTTTGTCGCTGAGCGCAATGCCGAGGGCAGCATCTCATTTCCCAGCCAGCTCCTGATTCAGGATCGCAACACGTTCGACACAATCTTCAATATCGACGTGGCGCCCGTGGTGCAACTGGGCAACGTAAAGCTGAGCGTCATGCCCGGACTGCAGTACACCGTACGGCGTGACACGCTGGCGCCGGTGCCCATGAATCAGAATCTGTTTCGCCAGTTCCTTTATGTGGCCAGCAGCCCGATCGCCAATTGGCTCTCGTTTTCCGGCAATATGATTCGCGAAGCGGGTCCGTTCACGGAGCAGGATCTGCACTCGCGGGAGTTATCCGGTGCTGTCGATTTCCGCGTGGGCCGGTCCTGGGGCAAGACCGCGCTGCTGACCGGGTATAGCGGGCTTGATCTGCTCTTCGGACCATCGGTACACGAGTATTACCAAACGATTTCCTATGCCGGCCTGCAGCGTGAGTTCGGTTCCCGCATCCACGTGTCGGCGGTGGCGGAATTTTTGCGTGCCTGGAGGGTCGAAGGCAATGACTACGCGATCGCCCAAACTCTTCGTCCGCGTTTCGGCATGGACGACAAGATCAACGAGCACTGGACCCTGTCCGCCTCGGGCGCATGGTCTTCGGGACGAAGCTTTCACGCCTACGACAACGTGACGACGAGTTTCATGCTTTCCTACACGCACGAACGGGCTTTGAACAGGAGCATAGGCTCGGAGACGGCATCGGTCGCATACCCCATGAGATTTTCGTTCGGTGTGCAGCAGCAAAGCTTTTACGATTTTCCTGGACAAGGGCGCACTCAAGTCATTCCGTCGGCGCAGTTCACTTTTTGAGACAGTCGTTCCGTCGACGCCGACTGCGAGAGGACCGCAACTTCGTTATGACGACACCTCTGGCAACGCAAGTAACGGCAAACCTGCGTGGGCACGTAGTGCGGGGCAGCGCCATCTTATTGCTGAGCACCGGACTGGTGGCCGCAACCAACCTGCTTTACAACATCTTGCTGGCGCGGATATTAGGCGCTTCGAGCTTCGGCCACGCCTCCGCTTTATATACGCTGCTGATGCTGGTAACGGCGATCACCTTATCGTTCCAGATAGTAACTTCAAAGTTTATCGCCCGGAATTCCGAGACCCTCGTCCGAGGGCAAATCTACGCCAGCATGTTGCGCCGGGCCTGGCAGGTGGGCCTGGGGGTTGCCTTATTACTCGTCGCAGCCAGCTCCTACCTCCAGGCGTATTTCAACCTGCCGGCGCAGCGTGACTTAGTGTTGCTGGCAATCGCCGCTGGCGTGTATATCCCAGTGGGAGTACAGCGCGGAAGGATGCAGGGCGCTTACAACTTTCGCGGTCTAGCCGTCAATGTAGTGGTAGAAGTGGCGGTCAAGCTCGGCGGGGCCCTGCTCTTCCTGCATTTCGGGATGGGCGTGACGGGCGTGATGATAGCGGTGCTACTCTCAATCGTCGCCGCCTACATCGCCGGGGAGCCGCGGGCCCATCAGCGGGCGAAACCGGGACTGATCAAGATCGCGCCTTTTGGCGAGGGCATGCAGGCCGTGCTGTACTTCATCGGGCAGGTGATTCTCAGTAACCTCGACATCCTGCTGGTAAAGCATTTCTTCCCGCCGCCGGAAGCGGGGATCTACGCGGCCATAGCTCTGGTGGGGCGCGTGGTCTTCATGTTGTCGTGGTCGGTGGTGAGCAGTATGTTCCCGGTCTCCGCCAGCCATGCGCATCGCCGGCAGGGGCACTCGGTGCTGTACACTGCGTTACTCCTCGTTGGAACTCTCACCTCCGCATTCATCGCAGCGGTGGCGCTGGCACCGGAGGCCGTATGGACCATGCTGCTAGGGAAGGCATTCCTGCTAGGCACGGTGGCGTTCCACGCGCTCCTGACAAAGTATGCGGTCATGACCGGCATTTATTGCATTGCAGTGGTCATCATGATGTATGAAATCTCGCGGCGCATCGGCACCGCGGCATGGTTTCAGTTGGGCGCCAGCGTCTTGCTGACGGCAGCGATCTGGCGTTATCACGAGTCCTTGTCTCAGGTAATTCTGGTGCAAGTGTTCGTGATGTGCGGATTGCTGGTCGCCGTCACCATCCCGCTCTTCCGCGAGCACGACGACTCGGAGCCTTCTCCGACAATTTCGGAACCTTTGCGGCGTCTTCGGCCTGTGCCGGAGGAGGAGATCGTTGCGGAATTCTTACGGGGCGAGTTCTATCACCCCGAGTTCGATCCGTATCGCCGGGACTTCAAGCATCTTGTGGAGCAGGCCGATCTCGATCATCCTCACGAAAACTTCATCCGGCGCTCGTTGCTGTTCCTCCGGCGAGGACGCCTGTGGCGTGAACTGCCTCCCGATACCGAGTGGTGGGAGTTTGAGCTGACTGCCCGCGATTTGGCGCGCATACGGTTATTTCCACGTAACGAGTGGAGACGCTTTGCCGGCGGCGGGTTCTACCTGACGGAAATGATTAGCCGCATCGAAGCGGAACTGGCTCGTGGGCAGCACAGCCGATTCCTGAAAAAGCTCGGGGCGATCGCAGTCGATCTTCGCGAGAGCCGTGTGCCAGACTCCGTGTTGCTGATCGGCATCGATGAGCATCACCCGCTGACGATTATCGAGGGAAATCACCGCATGGCGGCGGCCATGCTGACGATGCCCGAATCGGCTCACCGCCGCTTCCATTTCTATTGCGGTTTGTCTCCCAACATGAACTCGTGCTGTTGGCATAAGACCGACCTGCGCAGCCTGACGCGCTATGCACGGCACACGATCCGTTACATATTCCACGATGTAGATTTCTTCGTCTCGCGAACCCTGCGCGAGAAGCTCGCCCAGATCGAAACTTCATGAAAGCTTACGGAAAGCGCATTCGCGGGAGTAGCAAGACCTTATGGATTGCGCCGCGCGAGGGTAACGGTACGAACGTTGTAGCGGTCTCCGTCAAACTCGGCCTGAATATTGACGTCGGCGCCTTCTTTCAAAAGACCGAGACTGCCGGCATCCAGCGAGCCAATGGCCAGCTCGCGAATGCTCTGATCGGAATCGTTGGACAGGGCCAGGACATGCGAACGCAGGTCCACGGAAACGATTCGACCCTCAAATGTGAAAGAATTCCCGCGCTCGGCGAGAATCTCAACCTTACTCGCCGCATTTTGTGCCGGAGAGAACCACACTCGCACCAGCATGCCAGGAGCAAAAGCCTGCGGCGAAGCGGGCTGGCCCTGGTTAACAACCGTTGTGCTGGAAGTGATATGCAGCGAAATACCCTCCGGGCTTATGGGATCGCGCAGGGTAAGTTTAGATTTAGTTGCGTCATACCGCAGGACCTGCCCATTTAACTCAGCCGCAGTGGATGAACCTGTTCGCACGGAGCGCGCAAACAGCTTTCCCCCGTCGATCACCGTGTCGACTGACACCACAGATCCGAGGGGAATGCTGGTCAAATGCGTGTGCGTATCCTCCGGCAGAAATTGAGTCCGCGCATCGAAGGCAATCCGAATATCGCCGCCCCCGAATGCATGAATCACCAGCTGATCGTGGATCGGATCCAGTCTCTTGACCACACCACGCACCAGGCTCACCTTGCCACGGGGTCCGCCCGGTGGGGGAGTATCTGAAGCCGCAGCCGCTTGCTGTCGGCCGGCATCGTCTGGTGGTGTGGTAGCAGATGCGGCGGGCACGGCCACCTGCGCCTGTGCACAGCCGGCTATTAGGATCGTCGCCCAGAGAAACCTTGTCATCGGCGCTTAGATGCTAAATGGGGACCTGGGGGATGGGGTCGATCGGCATCGGGTATTTACTGTAGTCAACCGAAGGCGCGCTTTCCGTCATCATAGTAACGGCAACATAAGTACCGGCAACCTGATGGATCAATGGACCAAATGAATTTGAGAAAACTGGGAACACTGGCTGTGATTCCGGGTTTGCTGGCGATGCAACTTCTCGCCGGGACAAGCCAGGGATTCGCGCGCGATTTGCAGGTTCCTATTCCGCAGCGTGGCGTGTCTACACCAAGCCAGAAATTGAACCGTGATGGTGTGGCCGAACTCAAGCACGGGCATCAGAAAAAAGCCAAGCGACTCTTCTATAAGGCCTACTTGCTGGATCCGGACGACCCGTTCACGCTGAACAATCTCGGATACGTCGCCGAACTGGAGGGCGATGCCGATCGCGCCCTACGCTACTATGCACTGGCCGCGCGGGATCGTACGCATGCGGTAATCGACCAGTCTAGCGAAGCGGCCCTGAAGGGCCAGCCCCTGGATGCCGCATTGCGGCAGGTGCAAGATTCCGATCAGGAGGTCAGCAGGATCAACGAGCGGGCGATTGTACTGCTGCAGGATGGGCACGTGTTTGAAGCCAGAAACCTGCTGCAATCCACCCTGCAGCGCCATCCCCGCGATCCGTTTCTACTCAACAATCTTGGCTATGCACTGGAGGCCGTCGGAGATATCGACGGGGCGTTACGGTGTTACTCCGCGGCGGCCAGCCTGCATTCGACGCAGCGGGTTGTGGTGACTCCGCGAGCGAAGTGGCGCGGCCGCCCGATCAGCGAGGTAGCCGCGGGAAATGCAGCGGCCGTCAGCGAGCAGATCGCTCGGGGCGAAGGCGTGGAGGCAGCGACCGCTCGGCTCAATCTGCGTGGAGTGGCGGCCCTGAACGACAATAATCCGTCGGTTGCACGGGGATTTTTCTTACAGGCATACCAACGCGACGCTCAGAATGCGTTCACCCTGAACAATCTGGGCTATGTCTCCGAGCTGGCAGGTGACCGGGAGAGCGCCGAAATGTATTACCAGGCAGCGCGCTCCGGACGGGACGCGAGTGATCGAGTGAGCTACTCCACGCGTCGCGATGCCGAGGGACAGAAGATAAATAACGTGGCCGACAATAACCAGTCGGATGTGGACGCCGCGCTGAAGGCGATTCAAGAGACGAAGCGCCGCCAACGAAGACCCATCGAACTTAAGATTCGCGACACGGCGTCTGCGGGCAGCGAGCAGGATGCGTCACCCGTGCCTCCGATTGGGATGCAGGCCCCGGCTCTCCCAACCCTGCCGCCTCCGAATTCCGAACCAGACCGGAATGCGACGCCAAGCCCGCAGCAGCCCCAGAATCCAAAATAGAACTAGGATTCAACCCAGATATAGATACGGATTATCGCAGTGTTAGTCTGCGCCTAGTTCAGCAGACTTAATACAACCCTAAGCAGAGGGCCTGGCGATCTCGTCTTCGTCCTGCCATCTTTGAATTTTCTCGCCTACCGTGCGAGCCAGCCCGTCCGCCCTTTGGAATTGTCCGGTGCGACGCAGGTCGGCCGCCAATTGCAAGGTCTTGATGCGCTCGTGCTGGCGGAAATTCCGGATGTATTCCCGCACCACGAGCGGCATGCTCATGGCTACCCCGGCCGCATAACTCCGCCAAGCCATCTCTTTCAGCTCATCCGGAGAATTCAAGGCAAGGAGCAGTTGCTCGACTAAGCTATCCACATCGCCGGATGTGAAGAACCGCATGGCAATCCCCTCATGCTCCGCGAGATCCCGAAAGTCTTGGATGCCCGAGGCGATGACCGGGACCCCGTACTGCGCCGCGAGATGCGCCACACCGCTGGAGCCCGCAGACGACGTGTACGGCATCACTGCCAGGCTCGCCTCACGAAACAGGTCGGCAATCGACTCCTCGGGTACATAGCCCAGAAATTGAATGCGATCGCTGGCATGGCGCTGCGCCATCGAGTGCACATAGCCGGGAGTCTTGGGATGATCTCCGCCACCGATTACCAGCTTTACGTTGGGGAACTTCTTTGCCACTTGATCGAACGCCTCGATCAGCAGTTCGAGACGCTTATAAGTCCCCCACTTTCCAAATGCAAGAATGCAATGGGTAGGATTTCCACGGCGTGCAAAGTCTGGAGGGTCCGGCCTCCCGGCGAAGATCCCATGCGACCGCACACTGACCCGGCCGTGCCGGTACTTTTCATCCAAAGTTCGACGATAGGCAGGCATGAGTACGGAGAGCGAGTTCGCGCTTAAGAGTAGATGCGTCGCCAGCCAGCCTCCCGCCCGGTACAGCCGGGGCGAGCTGACCGCGGCATCTTCCAAATCGACCGTCTCGAAGAGTTGGTGCAGTGTAACGTGGGAGTGCACTCCGTGCAGTCGCGCCGCAGCTGGCGTCACCAGACCCAGTACCGCCGAAAGGGGACGGTCACCGAAGCTGGCGAAACCCAGATTAAACCAGGCCACGTCAGGCTTCACCCTCCGGATGGCGCGCAGCAGGCTGGCTATGTTGCCACGCCTTCCGAAACCCCAACAGCGAACAACTTTGAAGCCAGGCAGTTCATCGGCGGGCGTGGGGAGATAATCTCCCAATACCGTCAGATCGACACACCGCTCCTGCCGAAGCTGCTCCGCCACGTGGAAACCATACTCGTTGAGTGCATGGCGACTCGGCGGAAACGAGGTGATGAGCGCAATCTTCATGGCTCGCTATGGCTCGCTCGAACGCAACACCAAATCCCGCGAGAGTCGACCGAGAAGATGCAAATAGTGAAGGGCGACAGTCGCATTGGCCTTGCTTCTGCCTGACCGGCGAAGCCCGAAGTGGAAAGGAACCTCCCGTGCAAGCTGGATGCGCCCGCGGACCAGGATCTCAAGCAAGAGTTTGAAGCCGGTGGTCTGGAAAGTTAACCCCTCGATGCAGCGGCGATGGATGATGAAAAACCCCGACATCGGGTCGGTGACCTGGAGGTTCTTCTTGCAGATCAGAGGCGCTGCCGCGAGCGTGCTCAGCCGGGAAACGGCGGCGCGCAGCGGGTTCCAACCTTTCGTTCCGTGATTCTGCGCGTAGCGGCTGGCAATGGCGATATCCGCCCGTTCGGCTGCCTCCAGCAGTTCCGGCAGCAACTCAGGGGGATGTTGCAGGTCAGCGTCGATCACGCCGAGCAGGTTCGCTCGGGATTGACTCCAACCGAACAGCACCGCCCCTGCCAGGCCCCGTTCTCCCGCGCGTGAGATAAGGCGGATGCGGGCATCTCGTTTTGTCCAGTCACGAACCTGTTCCACCGTTCCGTCGGTGCTTCCGTCATCGACTACCACGATTTCGTATTCATATCGGGTCGCGCTCAATGCAGCGGTGATTCCACTGAGCACTTTGTCGACATTTCCCGCTTCATTGAGGGTCGGTACGACCAGGGCAAAACGATTTTCAGAAACTCCGGGTATCATTCAGGGCCTCCGCCGCTTGCGGTAACACGTAAGCCTTGGATGGCGCCGGGACACTTGCCGTTGGCTCGTTTCGCACGCTACAGGAACTCTGCGGACGGACTACTGCGCTGGCCACGGCAACGTCAGTCTTTTCCTCAGTTGAAGCGCGCTCTGCGAGCCGCGATTGGCTGATGTGAAAATAAATTTCACTTCTCACGTCCTCCGCCGCGGCGTCAGAAATAACGATCAGCTGGGAAACAAGTTCGCGGAGGCGCATAAAACTCTGACGATTTCGATATACAAATTCCAGAGGGTATTCCGGCTTCCTCGCAAAAGCTGCGGCGGGCGATGTGTCCAGGACGAAAGCCAGGTCGGGAGCGGGCGCCTGCTTCAAGAGAAGCTTGCCATAGATGCGAGCTGCGATTGATTGTGAATAAATATTCGCGATTTGATCGTAAATATAGCGATCAAAGATCACGACGTCAGAGTTTCTTACCTGCTCGCTGGCAAGCAGGCGGTGCAATCGGGCAACATCCAGCATGTAGAATCCCGCCCGGGCCGCGGTCAAATACCACTTGCGAATGTGTTTATTGTTTTTGGGGGAGAATGAATGTTCAGCCATCTGGTCCGCTCGGCCAGGGTCCATCGCTCGGTGGCCGATTCCGGTGCGCATTCCCGACCAGACTGCAACGTCGTCCCAGAAGCTAAGCCGTAACACGCGAAGGCCCTGTTTCTGCAGGCATGACGAGAGGTACTCGATTTGCGTGGTCTTCCCCGCTCCGTCGATTCCGGAGAAGGTAATTAGGAACGGACGAGTGGCAACGGCCTGTGCATCTGCTTTGTCGGGAGCCATGGATTGAAGAACTCTGTGGTTCATGGACGTGTGGATTCTGCAGCTCCGGGCGGCCGGTTTGGACTTCTCTCAGACAACGCGACAACTGCACCGACGGCTAGTCCAGCTCCCACCACCAAACCCACCTTGATCAGGAGTGAGTGATGCCCGCGCTGACGGGCCGGCGCCACTGCGGCGCCCGCTGGCTGGGCCACCGGTGCTCCTTTGGCGTTGGCGGCTTTCGCTCCAGCAGCTCCTGAGGGAACGGTTGCTGGCTGCTGGCTCGGCGTCTGTGTGGGCTGGGATTGCGGCGCATCCGGCAATGAATCGTCCTGCTTCTGGCCGGCAGTGTTGGACTGGCTGGACTGGGGAGGGCTGGCAAAAAGGGGCATCTCGCTCGACATCAGAAATGCGCCTGCCAATATGGCAATCGAGAAGCATTTTGAATAGGTGCGGCCTGTCCGATTCATTTACGCACTCCAAAGTCTTTGAGATTGGTTCGCGCGTCGATCTTCAGTGTCTTTAATGTCGTTCTCTGCCTCTGCCGCAATCTGCGGATAGGCAAGGGCTTCTTTTACCGAATTGAACACCATCACGAGCGAAGAAATGCGGGTCACTTCGAGGAGCACTCGGTTGGCGCGAGAGCCCGCAACGAAGAGCACCTGCGTATCTCGGCCCGCCACTTGTGCCACGCACTCTAGGAGCAAGTCAATGTCTTCATGATTCAAGGTGGGACAGCTCGAGAAATCCACAATCACTGGAGATCCGGAAACGCGCAGAGCGCTTAGCAAGTCTTTCCGTGCCGCACGGCGATCTCCGGAACTCAATGCGCAGGGAAAGGGCAGGATGGGCCAGGCAGTCTTCATAGCTGTACCTGAAGCCACGGTTGCGGCGCGGTGGAGGGTGGAACAAAGTCCCACGGGAAGGCGCTGTCCGCTCGCGAGAAAATATTGGTCGCCGTCTCTTTGAATGCTTTTTTGCGCGATTCACGCCGTTGGATTCTGCTTCCCAAGCCTGCCGGCTGCAAGTCTGCGACTGCCCCCCAGCCCAGATGTTCCAAATACCCACCATCGACCAGCCCATTCCGAATGAGCAGACCCGGAGCCAGGTAGGTATACGGTAGAACCGTGGATCGCTCCACAGTAGTTCCACAATCCACCACGCAGTCGTGCTCCACCGACGCAAAGGGACCGATGGTCGCGCCAGCGCGGACGATCGTGCGCGCTCCGATATAGGTTGGACCGACGACTCGGGCGGAATCGGCGAGACTCACGCCTTCCCCGATCCATACCTGCTCGCGAATCTGTGTCCCCAGCGGTCGCATCGCGCAGGCCCCGGTCAGTGCATCTCCCACCAGTTCCTGCCTTTCGCTCGCCGACACAATCCGCTTGGCATATCCGTTAAATTGATAAGCAGGTTGCGCCTGGTCGGTAGGAGTGCTGGAAAACTCTGGTTTCTCCCCGGTTGCGTGCATCGCGCGATGATCGAGGAGGGAAACTCCCAACTGACCTCGGGCATCGTGAGCCTCGGTCACCGGGCTCAGGCTCTCGCAATGAAAGCGCAGTAAATCGGCAAGATCTATCTCCGCATACGACTTGAGCTTAATCATGAGAAGTCGCTCGACTCCCTGCCGGGCAAGCCCAGCCAGCGCAGAACTGGCCACGCTCCCATCGTGAAGCGCGGAAGTAAGCCACAGGCTTTTCACTCCCAGCTTGCGGACGCGCTCCATCCACGACTGCACGACGTAATTGCCGAGTATCGGCATCCGCGAGGAATAACGCGGCTGCGGATTTTCAAAAGCTGCCAGGGTACGGGGTTGAACCTCATGCATTGCCGTGAGATCTTCCCGGCCCGGAACCACTACGACTGCACCCATCTCCACGCGCTTACTCCCTTTCCAAAATCGCCCGTCGGATAACTAAAGGCACCTTGCCGACCCCCTCACCGCGATTGTTCGTTCGGCGTAATTGAGGTGTCACTGAGATGTGAAAGCTATGTTAAGAAGATGCTAAGTAAATGAAAATGCAGTATCGCGGTGCGATATATCGGTGAAAACCCCTAGATCTAGCGGATTTCTTGCAAGGGCGAATTTAGGATTCCTGCCGGCCCATGTACCTCTGATTAATTTTCCCTCACAATGTCCTTGAGCGGGACACGCGATCTACGTAGAATCCATGACAATCCATCCCAAAACCCTGTAGATACCGTCGCGGCGGTACTCTACGACCGGAGCAACACTTGATGAGAAAGTTTGCCCTCTTATTACTGGCACTAATTTCGGGAACGCTGGCCTTTGGCAGCGTCACCGTTTCCGCGCCCGCCAATGGAAGCCAGGTGAGCACAACCGTTCAATACGTCGCGAGCGCTACGACCAGTTGCGCCGCCGGAGTCTCGGCGATAGGCATCTATTCCGCGCCCGGCGCCCTGGCTTACAGCACCAGTGGAAGCAGCCTTAATACCGAGTTGTCTTTCAGCCCAGGCGAGTATCAGACCGTGGTGCAAGAGTGGGACAATTGCGGTGGTTCCAGCAGCACGCCAGTCACAATTCACGTTTCTGGGGGCTCCTCCCAGGTGCAAGTCATAGCGCCGACGAGTAACTCGACCGTGCCCACAAAAGTTCAATATGTCGCGAACTCGACAACCACTTGTTCCAAGGGCGTGTCAGCAATGGGGGTTTACACATCGCCGGGTGTGCTGGCGTACCAATCTCAGGGTGCAAGTCTGAGTACCGTCCTGACGTTAAACCCCGGCACTTACCACTCAGTCGTGCAGGAGTGGGATGGTTGCGGAGGCAGTGCCTATACCCCGGTCACGATTCAGGTCAGCGGTCCCAGCAGCGGCGGGCAAGTAAGCGTGAGCGCGCCGCAGACCAACACCACCGTGGGTTCGACGGTGCAGTATGTGGCGTCGGCGAGCTCTTCTTGCGCCGGCGGCGTCGCCTCCATGGGAATCTACACCGCGCCCGATCAGCTCGCCTACCAAACGCAAGGCGCCCAGCTCAATACCGTGCTTACTCTTAGCTCCGGCGTATACCACACGGTAGTGGAGGAATGGGATAAATGCGGCGGAGCTTCGGTGGCTCCAGTCACCATCACGGTCGGAGGAGGCGGCTCAACTTCGAGCGTGTTCAGCAGTCTTCAGAAAGAGGCAGGATGGACCGGATATGCCCTGCTGCCCCCGGCATACGATATCTGTGCTTCGTGCACCCCCTCGGGCCCGCAGGCCACCTGGGCGATGACTCAGGACGTATCGTCGCCATCGCTCAGCGGAAGCTCTTCGCTCATGCAGATTGGCGGAAAGACCGACTACGCGGATATCCTCTGGAACAACCACCTGATCGGCAACTTCTCCTCGCAGGGTATGCCCGATAATAACCAGACAATCGTCCCCACCCTTCATAACTTCACCTACGATGTCTATTTTTATGCCGACGATATCAGCGACTCTCAGGCGCTGGAGTTCGATATCAACCAGTTCGTTGGTGGCTACTCCTACATTTGGGGGCATGAATGCCGGATCGCCGGCGGCAATGAGTGGGACATCTGGGACGATCCCGGTCAGGTATGGCATCCAACCGGCATTGCCTGCAATCCGCTGTCAAATGCCTGGAACCACCTCATTCTCCAGGTCCAACGCACTTCGAGCAATCAACTCCTGTTCCAATCGATCACTCTCAATGGAGTGACTTCAACTCTCAACTACTACGAAAATCCCACCACGACGACGTGGTACGGCATAACCATCAACTATCAGCAGGACGGCAACTCCAAGCAGACGCCCTACTCCGTCTGGCTCGACAACCTAAACTTCAGCTACTGGTAGAAACAAACTAGCCTCTTGCCCCAAGAGAAGGCGAAGCCTCGCTCCCTGCGGCCTTCCTCACCCAATTTCCAACCAACCCTCGGTCCCTGAAATTCATCTAGTCCTAAGTTAAAGGGGACCTACGGCCTGCTGCTCACTACATCTGGAGGAACGGAGATGGCTGCGAGTCGATGCAGGGGCGTTACCGGGATCTCGAGACTCTTAGTGTGCTTGCTGACTCTTGCCAGTCTCAGTGCGGCCCAGAACTCAAACCCTTCCTCTGCACCGCCGGCTACCCCACCACCGTCGACCAGTACGCAAGCGCCCAATACCGTCTCGCCCCAGACCGTCTCGCCCCAGCAGACCTCCCCGGCCCAGGCAGATGACTCCGGCGGCTTCGTCTTTAAAAAGGAAGTTGAAGAAGTTGTTCTGCATGCGACCGTGGTGGATGATCAGAATCACCTGATCACCGGCCTGGCCCGCAACCAATTTGAAGTGTACGAAGATGGCAAACTGCAGCAACTGACTTCCTTCCACACGGAGCATGTCCCGGTTGCGCTGGGAATTCTGATCGATAACTCGGGATCGATGTTGCCCAAGCGGGCGAAGGTCAGCGAGGCTGCCCTGCGACTAGTGGACGCTAGCCAGCAGGAGGATCGGGTGTTCGTCGTCAACTTCGGCGAAGATGCGTTTCTTGACCAGGACTATACCCAGGACGTCGGTAAACTAAGAGCAGCTCTACAGCGGGTGGAAACGCAGGGCAGCACTGCCCTCTACGATGCTATCGTTGCAGCCGTCAATCATCTGAACCAGACTTCCCCATTGCAAAAGAAAGTTCTGTTGGTTGTCACCGACGGCCGCGACAACGCAAGCCAAACAACGTTCCAAGAGGTTCTGCACAAGTTGCAATCGAAGAACGGACCGGTCCTCTACACCATCGCACTCGAACAGAATGAGCAGCGAGACGACAATTCCCGGCAATCCCTACGCACCCTCTCCGAGCAAACTGGTGGTACGGCGTTTTTTCCATCCAGTCTCGACGAGGTCCAATCGATCGCGAGTGCGATTGCGCAAGACATCCGGAGTCAGTATGTAATCGGCTACCGCTCTTCGAATCCGCACACGCCGGGCGCCTACCACTCGATTCGGGTTCAGGCGCTCAACAGCTCCACTCCGCTGCGCGTCGAAACCCGCGCCGGGTATTATTCGGGAAATATTGGAAGCGACGACTCGAAGCGATGAATTGAAGTGATGATTCGCTCTAAGGGATGGACACGCTGCGCGCAGGTTGTGCAGAATCACACCAAACGCAAAACATTCACCAGTGCCGGCTATACGGTAGGCAGATCGGCCGTCACCAGCGTGCCGCGTTCGTTCGAGTGGACAGTCAGCACGCCGCCTAATTGCCGCACTCTTTCGCGCATTTCCTTGATCCCCACGCCGGAGCGGGCGGTCGAAGGCTCCATCGGCATCCCTTTTCCCAAATCACTCACTTGAACGCAGACGTGGCCCGAAGACTTGCTGAGGCGAATCGTCGCGGTTGGGCTTCCCGAGTGCTCCTGCACATTGGCCAGAGCTTCTTGAATGACTCTAAAGACCGCGATCTCCTTCTCCCGCGAAAGGCGCCCGAAGTCTTTCGGGATTTCGAGTGTGACATCGATATTGCTGCGCTTCGCAAATCGCTCGGCATACCACTGAATGGCCGATGGCAGCCCCATTTCGTCCAAAGTGGGCGGATGCAACAGATGCGAGAGCTGACGGACCTCACCCAGCAGGCTATCCACCAGGCTGGCGCTCTCCGTGATCAGCTTCGACTCGCGGACGTTGACAGCCCGATCCGCTTCCGCGAGCACGCTTAGGTTCATGGCCAAAGTAGCCAGAAGTTGTGCGGTACTTTCATGGAGGTCGTGGGCCACGCGGCGGCGCTCTTCGTCTCGGATCAGCATCAACTGGCTCGTCAGTGTGCGAAGGCTGGTTTCGGCATCCTCGCGCCTCTTAGCCTCGTCCAAGAGCCGTATGTTCTTGCTTTGGAGTTCGGCAGTACGAGCCTGCACGTGCAGTTCAAGTTCTTGCCGGAGCCGCCTGTGTTCCCCCACCTCGGTCTCCAAAGCTTTTGCCTTTTGCTGCAATTGCGTGATAGTGCGAAGACGCTCGTCTTCGCTGCCCAGATCCATGTAGCCTTCCGTCGGAATTACCGCGGAGTGTTCGTTGCAGACTTTCAAGAGCAGCCCTGAATCTTCTTCCCGGTTGAAACTGCTCATCGGATATGCACAGAAGAGCGAGAAAGACTTAGCCCAGGCCAGTTCATTCCAGAGTTGCTCCAAACGGATCGCAGCGTCGGCTTTGCCATCCGCCCACAGCAACGCGACCATTTCACCGAAGATTGCAACTCGCGGCTGCACGCTGGTAGCGCAGGCCAACGCTTTCGCAACGATCGCCCCAACTACATCCTTAAACTGCTCTTCGTTCGGCCACCCGTCCGACATGAATCTGGCAAGAAGCTGCGCCGCATCTATGGCAACAAACCGCCCTTGCTCGATGAGCGGCGCAATGTCCAAACCTTGAGCCTTCAACCATTGCAGCAGGCCGTTACGGTGCGCGTCCGTGGCAACCACAACGGCCGCATCCCCAGTACGCAGGGCACTCCCAATGTATTTGCTCAGCTCCTCGAGCAGGAACTTATCCTGGGAATAAAACTGGACTCCGTGCTGGTGGTCGCCGTGTTGGGACCAGGAACCCTTGCTTACCGGCGTCTGCGAGTAATCTGCGCCACCGGTCGTTGTACTCTGCATATTTCCCCACCCGTTACCGGCCCGTTCACGCGGGCAGTCCTTGGCCAGTCGAAGACCCACTCTTCGCCCTATCCAGAATGCCTTTTGCGCGACCCTGAAGGTATACCGTGTTCCCTGTAGGGAAAAACCTTACCTCAAGCTGGAGCGAGATTCCATCGGACGCCCCCGCTGCAACAATTATGGTCTTGAAGCATCTGGGGTCCTGGTGTCACTCTTGGCGGTAGTTGCCGCTGCGTCCGCTTCAATGGTAACTTCCACATCGGCGCCTGGCTTGAGGCGCACCTTGTCGCCATTCTCATCGATCAGAGCATTCTCGATGCGGATCTCCCGAAAGAGGTGGTCCGCCCCTTCCACAGCGATCTGGACTTTCTCGGGCACGCTCGGATGGGGAGACTTGATGATCTTCTCTACTGTTGCGGGCAGGGTGGTACTTGATTTTTCGCTCATGGGGTCTCCAAGGTTAGCAGGCCAGCAGGCCAACGAACAATCAGCGTTGCACCCCAATTGTACCGCGTGGGATGCTAACGCTTCGCCACGCCAGCAGAAACATCCTTCCACTTCCCGTATCGCACACGGACCATTTCTCTACTATTGGTGGTTCGATCCTGCATCGCCACTCTTCCCGCTATTTTCATGGTCATCCTTGTGACCAAAATCCAGACCGAAGTGCGGCTCCGATTTCGTGCCGGTGATTCTAATAGGGACTTCCGTGCCTGCTCCGTGTTTGTTGAAGAACGGATCTACAGGCTTAAGCAGGATTGACTTCCATCCGGTAGTCATTTGTGAAACTTTCGCATCCAGCCGCACCGTCCCACGGAAGTCGAACTCTTGCCCGTCTAAACTGTAGTCACCCGTCATGTCGACATGCGTCCCCGGGATCAGAAAATGAAGCAACGAAAACGACAGCACTCCGTTCTTTAGCGTAAACACACCCCGCAAATCGACCGGTACATCTTCTTCGGTGTGCTCCTTTGCCTCCTTGGGCTTCCCCTGGCTGCGCAGACTCAATGAGTCGATCTTCCCCTGCACTTTCTCGTTTGAGAAGTGCCCCTGCAGCACATGAAAGTTACCGGCTAACTTCAGTCTGTCGGCCACGCTTTCATCGCCGGGAACGAGGCTGAGCCGCGTCTTCATTTCGACTGGACCGGTCATGATCGGCGGGTCGGTGCGCACGCCCAATTGGAGCAAATCTTCAATCCGCGCATGTTCCATGACAACGTCAAGTTCGATATCGTGACCATGCGGCGTGCTCACGCGGATCACCGAGCCGCTTGCAGTGAAGGAAGTGTGAAGGAACGTTGCCTTCACTGGCTGGAGATACGTGTCCCCGCTGGTCCCGTCGACAATGGCGTGAAACTCCGTGTGCAGTGGCACCGGATGCCCGCTGATCGCAATTCGAAAGTCCGGCGTATCGGTTTTTCCATTAACGCTGATATTGCCCAGAGTTCCCGAGTATTGCCCGGTAGACGAGAGCATGCCTCCGATGCCCTTGATCGTGCTCAGATCGGCGTTGCGGAAGGAATAGTCTCCTTGCACCGGTGTGTCCCGGGGACTGTCCTGCTGCCAGGGTCCAAACAGACCGCTCGACTGAATATTTCCCACCGGCTTCGGATTGACTAAGGTGGCATTAAACGGCATGGGCTGGCCGGGCCCGACATCCTTCATCCTCAGGTCTCCGATGGCAAATTCCAGCGGCGGCTTACCGGGTTTTGAAGTGTTGATCAGCAGCTTTGTATCTTCGCAAACGAACTTGTCGACGATGATCGTCATCTTGCCGGTTCCTGAACCCATGCTCTTCATCTCCCCGCGATCTTCCTTGGGCGGGATATTCAGCTCGAGGCCTTTCACATATACCGTCTCGACGTGCATCGGAGTACGAAACAGGCTGGGCAAAGCGGTTTGAAAGCGGAATTCCTGCACTTCGATCAGAGGCTGGACTCCAGGTTCATAAGGATTGGGATCCGTTTTGCCAAAAATCTTCAGGCCGCCCCCAGAAACTTCAATCCCGTTAGCCAGGGAAACATGAAAGCTCGCCAGTTCCACTTTGCTCTGGAAGCGATTCGATAACGTCTCAATCACTCGAGCCTTAAGAATGGGTTCAGCGCGAGCGATTACAAGCCGCACCGCCACTACTGCGCCGGCTAAAATAATAAGAACGGCAATGCCGATCCACTTCCACAGTAGCGCGTGGCCCGCATTCTTCGGAGTTCGTTGGGAAGAATCCTGCACAGTCGCCATTTGAACATTAGATCGGCCATCCGCGATAGAGGTCTATACAGTAGTCCCTGCAAATTCTGAGGGAGGCTCCAACAACTCAGAGGTCGTGATTGCACCTGGGAGCGCGGCCGCCGCAATTTGTTCATGAAGCGGATGGACTGTCGGCGAAACAGTCGCGTAAACTGAGCGGCAGTTGCCCATTGTGCATCTGCGGATGCATACTCAACCTTTTCGTCGCAGACGCTAGATCGCGCTGCGCAACTGCCATCGCTCCGGAAAGTGGAGGAACTGAATGCACCCTTTGACACGTCGTCATTTCATGCGCATCGGAGCTGGCACCGTGGCTGCCGGAGCCGCGGTGAAGACCACCCTACTGGAGCCGTCCGCACTGTGGGGTGCAGGCCGAACCGTAGCGCCGAGCGATCGAGTAAGATTCGCCTCGATCGGCACCGGCACGCGCGGATGCGAACTGCTGCAAGCGTCGCTCGCCGTGCCCGGCATCGAATGCGTCGCCGTATGCGATCTCTACGACAGCCGTCACGAGGCGGCTCAGGAAACTATCCAGAAGCAGGTTCCGGCGACGCGTAGTTATCGCGAAATCCTGGACCGCAAGGATATTGACGCTGTGATCGTCGCCGTCCCTGATCACCAGCATCGCCGCATTGTGGTGGATGCCTGCGCCGCCGGCAAAGATGTGTACTGCGAAAAGCCAATGTCGCACACGGTAGAAGACGGCTTCGCCATGGTAGACGCTGTGCGCAAGAATAATCGCATCCTGCAGGTGGGTAGCCAGCGCGTGAGTTCCATCGTCTATGAGAAGGCGCGCGAGCTCTTCGCAGCCGGGGCGCTCGGCGACGTGTTCTTCATCGAAGGCTCGTCCGATCGCAACTCCGCCAGCGGCGCCTGGGTCTATCCCATTCCACCCGACGCCAGCGAACAGACCATCGACTGGAATGAGTTTCTGGTAGGCGCGCCCAAGCGCCCGTTTGATGCGGCGCGCTTCTTCCGCTGGCGCTGCTTCTCCGATTACGGCGAAGGTCTCGCAGGCGATCTGTTCGTGCACCTGCTCTCCGGAATCTACTTCATCTCGGGAACGAATGAAGCGCCGCAGCGGGCGCAGTCAAGCGGCGGACTGTTTCGCTGGAAAGACGGACGCGACTTTCCCGATCTCATCGAGACGCTCTTTGACTATCCAAAATTCCGCGTGGTGCTGCGCTGCAATCTGAACAACGCAGGCGGCGAACCGATCAAATTCCACGGCACCAAAGGCACGATGGAAATCAACGGACAAACGCTGATCTTCATCCCGCAGGACTCAGATCCCAAGCCGGAAGGATATTCGCTGAAGGGCTGGCCGGCACGGCTGCGCAAAGAATATCTGGCGCAGTGGGCCGCGGAACATCCGCAGCCCGGACCACTCGACTATCAAGCGGTCGAAGCGGAGACTTTCACCGCGCCGCCGGACTACAGCGATGTCTCAGCCCACCAGGCAAATTTTTTCAACGCGGTTCGCACCCGCAAGCCGACCGTTGAGAACGAGGAGTTTGGCAATCATGCGGCGATCGGCTGTCATCTGGCCAACTACGCCTATTTCAAGAACACCATCGCAACCTGGGACGAGAACGCGAAGACGATCCGGGGATAAATCCTCCCGGCCGTTCTTAACCAGTTCTTTAGCGAGAAGAGGATTCGAAATCGAGGGTTGAATATGCATCGGATTTCCCGAAGGACTTTTCTGCAGACCGCCTCCGCCTCGGCCGCCTGCGCGGCATTATGGAATAGCATACCCAAGGTATTAGCGAACCCTCTGGGCCTGCCGATCGGACTGCAACTGTACTCCGTGCGCGACATTCTGCCCAAGGACTATGAAGGAACGTTGCGCCAGTTGTCGGCGCTGGGCTATCGCGAAGTGGAGGCCGCGGGCTTCTTCGGCCACAGTCCCAGCGAGGTGAAGCAAGCGATGGAGCACGCGGGCCTGCGCTGCGTCAGCGCGCACTACTCGCTGAAGGATCTGCTGCCGAAGGTGGACGAAACCATTCAGTTCGGCAAGGATCTGGGCCTCCAGTACATCGTTTGCGCAGCGCCCATGCTGAAGGATCAGGCGCACGCCAAGGACGCCGGCTCTCGCTCCGCCCGCGAATCGATGATGCTCGATGATTGGCACTGGAACGCCGAGCAATTCAATCGCATCGGCGAGCGCACGAATGCAGCGGGGATCCGCTTCGCCTATCACAACCACACACCGGAGTTCCGCTCGGAAAACGGCGTGGTGTTTTACGACGAACTATTGCGTCTAACCGATCCGGCAAAAGTCACCATGGAGTTGGATTGCGGCTGGGCTGTCGTGGCCGGCCAGAACCCGGTGAACCTCCTGACCCGCTATCCAACGCGCATTTCCATGCTGCACGTGAAGGACTTCAAGATGACTCCCACGGTCACTCCGGCAAACGCGCCGCCTTCCACAGAGTTGGGGCATGGCACCATTGACTATCATTCCATCTTCGAAGCGGCGAAGAAGGCTGACATCAAGCACGCCTTTGTGGAGCAGGAAGAGTTCGACATGCCCGCGATGGAAGCACTGAAGATCGACGCAGACTACATGCACGCGCTGACGGTATAGTTTAGTAGCGCTGGCGTCCCGCCGGCCACCAGCAGCGCTTTTCACGTCAGCCCGGGGGAAGTGCACGCGGTTGCGTACCCATTTCACCGTACTCTAGCGCAACGCGCTCTGTATGGCCAAGTCCAAGCCCACCATCAGCACGGCAGAAGCTGGAATCACCAACAGCGCTTTCTTCAGCCGCCGCGGGTCGCCGCCTGCAATAGCGCCGATGATGCGCGAACTAACCGCGAGCCCTGTCCATCCACATGTAATCACGAAGCCAATCGCAGTGCCCGTCATGCGCGGAAACGCATCGCCCACAATCGCCAATGTGGTGGGAAAGACCGGCGCCATCGAGAGTCCAGCGAGAAAAACCAGTACGAATGCGGCCCCAGGCCTGTTGGTCCGCAGCATCAGAAAGGTCGTAACCGCCATCGCGGCCGATGCAACCAGCGTCACCGTGACCGGCGGCACGCGGATGAGAATCGGCGAAACCCCGAGACGCCCGATCAGCAGGCCAAGCGCAAACCCCAGCGAAAGAATATTGAGCGCGCGCGATTCCGGGATGCCCTGCGCGATGAGATGACGCGGCAACCAGTTCCAGATGCCCACTTCGCAGGTGATATAGAGAAAGAGGAAGAGTCCAATCAAAAAAAGCAGCGGTCGGCCCAGCACTGGAGCCGCATCCCGCAGCACAAATCGCCCGGCGCCGGTGGGCGCAGGCATTTTCGTAACCGCCTGAATCATGAGCGTGACCACGGTGAGGGAAGCAATGGTGTAACAGAGGCGGACCCAGTTCCGCCCAAAAAGATTGGCAGCGATAAAAGGCGTGGCAAGTCCACCCAGGCCGAAGAAGAGATTGGTCAGGTTCAGTGCGATGCCGCGATGGGCCTCGCTTGCATCACTGACCAAAGAATTCGCGCCAGTCACAACAATGCCGCTGCCCACTCCGAGCACGAACAACAGAACTATAATGCTGCGGAACCCCGATACCCGAGGCAACGAGAGCAGCGCAATAGAAATCAAGGCGAGCCCGAGCACGAGACCGAGCTTCTTGCCTTCGTTGTCGAGCAGCGGGCCGACCGCCAGCGACGCGAGGATGAGTCCCAGCGCTTGTGCAAAAGCAATAGTGCCATTCTCGCTGGGCGAAAGGCGGAAGCGCTCGGAAAGGTCGGGCAAAATTGTGCCCAACATGGCGGCGATCATCCCATAGAGAAAGAAATCGATAATGGCAGCGAATATCAGCATGCGGCAGCGTTCCTTTCAATTGCCGGGTTCATTTGTCGGAATCAAGCGCGGGGACATCGACCCAACCTCGTGCCCGATGGCTCTCGAGCTCAGCCCCGAGAATGGTTAGTTGCCGCAGTCCATCAACGAACTGCGGGTATTCAGTGATTCCGCCCCGTACGCCAATCGATGCATAGAAACGCCGGAAGACCTGTTTGAATGTGTCGTCATAGCCTTCACTGTGCCCGCCGGGAAGATCGGCGTAGCTCCGCGCCGCTGGCTTAAGAAGAGATGGATCTTTCACAAAAATCTGATTGGCGGTATCGCGGTGTCCTGCCCAAAGTTCGTCGGGACGCTCCTGGTCCCACGCCAGGGAAGATCGCGTGCCGTAGATCTCAATGCTGAGCCGGTTCTTGCGTCCAGCTGAAACCTGGCTGGCGACGACGCTGCCGCGCGTGCGCGCCCCCATGCGGAAAATCACTGCGCCAAAGTCTTCCGTATCTACGGCGGTTTCAATGTAATCTTCCGGTCC
>Ga0182015_10000890_pt1 | contig 41607 bp, 44 predicted proteins | sample 712P3MmetaG_FD_120478 | JGI IMG/M metagenome (GOLD analysis project Ga0182015, IMG submission 120478) | Permafrost microbial communities from Stordalen Mire, Sweden - 712P3M metaG | ecosystem: Environmental > Terrestrial > Soil > Wetlands > Permafrost | place: Sweden: Stordalen | collected...
CGGCGCGGTGGCGCGCGATTCGTCGATCGGCTGAACGTTCGCCGTCTGGCGCTGGCGAGCGGCGGCCTTGTGGCCGCGGCCGTGGCCTTCACGATCGTCATCTCGAGCGGCGTGTTCGCCGGCAAGACGGTCCAGAACGGGGTCGCCCTCGGGGGCCACCCGCGCTCGGGTGTCGCAACGCTCCTCCCGGCCGCCGGGCCGCGCGCCACGTCGACGACACAGGCACCGGTCGGTACGACGAGCGGCCCCACGGCCGCGACCGGTCAGGCGGCGCTCGGGGGCGCGAACTTCTCGGCGACCCTCGCCCCGAACGCTCGCCTCGTGCACCGCGACTCGACGCTGACATTGGCCAGCGCACCGGCGGCGATGCAGGGCGTCGCCAACCAGATCGTGCTCGCCACCGAGCGCCAGGGCGGCGTCGTCGAGACCTCCAACGTCGCGGTCCAGGGCTCCAACAGCCGCGCGAGCTTCCGCCTGCAGGTGCCAAGCGGCCGCCTCTCCCGGCTGATCGCCGCGGTCTCCTCGCTCGCGAGCGTGCGCGCACTGAACCAGAACACCAACGACATCACCGACGGCTACAACCAGGAGCAGGCGCGCCTTGCCGACAACGTGGCACTGCGCGCAGCCCTCCTCACACAGCTCGCGGCGGCTCCGACCCTCACCGCGCAGGCCGCGATCCAAAAGCAGCTCAACCGTGTGGAGGCGCGTATCACAGCCGAGCATGGCGAGATTGACAGCCTGCTCACGCAGGGACGCGAGGCGACGCTGCAGGTCACCGTCCTGCCCGGCGCCGCCGTCAAGCACGCCGCGGTCGCCGCCGGCCCGTTCACGACCGCGTTCAACCGCGCGCTGCATGCGCTCGAGGCGATCCTGGCGATCGCGCTCGTCGCCTTTGCGATCGTGCTGCCGTTCGCGCTGACCGCGCTCGCCCTGTGGTGGGGCGCGACGAGCGTCCGCCAGCGCGCCCGCGAGCGCGCGATGCGAACCGCGTAAGGCACGCGGCGGCCGCGCAGCACCCGCGAGCGCGCAATGCGAACCGCGTAAGCGACGCGGCGGCCGCGCAGCACCGCGAGCGCGCGATGCGAACCGCGTAAGGCACCCGCCGCAGCGCCCGCGAGCGCGCGATGCGCCCCGCGTAGGCGAGCGCCCCACCCCGCCGGACTCCCCCAGCCCGCCCCCGCACCGCTACCCTCAGCCGATGGTGGCGCCCGAGCAGATCAGACCCGGCCTTTGGCGCTGGAGCGCGCCGCACCCCGCCTGGAAGCCCTCGGCGCAGCCGGGAGCCTGCGACGACTGGCCCCAGGAGGTCGGCTGCGTGCTCTACGAGACCGCCACGAGCGCCGTCCTGATCGACCCGCTGGCGCCACAGGAGCACGCCGACGCGTTCTGGGCCTGGGCCGACGAGCGCTGCCTCGGCCGCGAGGTCAGCGTGCTCGAGACGATCCCCTTCCACCGCCGCAGCTGCGAGGAGGCGATCTCCCGCTACCAGGCGCACACGACCGCGCCGAAGGGCGTCGAACCCCGCCCGCTCCCGGGCCTGCCGGAGACGCTCTATTGGATCCCCGAGCATCGCGCGCTCGTGCCCGGGGACTCGCTGCTGGGCACGGACGACGGCGAGCTGCAGCTGTGCCCGCAGTCCTGGCTGGATGAGTTGACGCCCAGGGCCACGGTCGCCCAGCTGCGCGACGCGCTCAGAACAGCGCTTCGCGACCTCGACGACGTCGATCTGGTGCTGGTCTCGCACTGGGAGCCGGTACGCCGCGACGGCGGCGCGGCGCTCGAGCGCGCGCTGCGCGCACCGTGATCGAGCACCCGCTGCAGCGCGACCTCGGCCAATCGCTGCGGGCGGCGCGCGAGACGCGCGAGCGGATCGCGCCCCACGTGCGCCACACGCCGCTGCTCGAGCTCGAGGGCCCGGGCCCGCGCCGCCTGGTCAAGCTCGAGACCCTGCAGCGCACCGGCTCCTTCAAGGTCCGCGGCGCAGCGTCGGCGCTGACTGCCGGGCCGCGCCCGGCGGAGGTGATCGCGGCCTCAACCGGCAACCACGGACTCGCCGTGGCCGCGCTCGCGGGCTCGCTCGGACTGCCCTGCCGTGTCTTCGTCCCCGCCGGCGCCAGCGCGGCGAAGCTCGCGCGGCTGCGCGCCACGGCTGTCGGGCTGATCGAGGTGGCCGGCGACCCGCTGGCGGCCGAGCTGGCTGCCCGCGAAGCGGCCGAGCAGACCACGGGCGCGCTGCTCGTCGCGCCCTACAACGACGCCCAGGTGATCCTCGGGCAGGCCACGCTCGGGCTCGAGCTGCTGGACGATCTCGCGCAGGAGCCAGATCGCCTGTTCGTCGCGGTCGGCGGCGGCGGGCTGATCGGCGGCGTCGCGCTCGCGATCAGGGGACGCTGGCCGCGCTGCGAGATCGTCGGCTGCCTGCCGGAGGCCTCACCGGCGATGGCCGACGCGGTTGCGGCCGGGCACGTCGTGCCCTCGAGGCTCGCGCCGACGCTCGCCGACGCCACCGCCGGCAACCTCGAGCCGGGTTCGATCACGGTCCCGCTCTGCGCCGCGCTCGTCGATCGCTTCGAGCTGATCGGCGAGGCGGAGATCGCCGCCGCGATGCGCGTCGCGGCGCTCGAGCACCACCTGGCGATCGAGGGCGCCGCGGCGCTGGCGCTCGCGGCCTCGCTGCGCGAGCAAGGGGGCGCGAGCCACGTGATCGTGCTCGGCGGCGCCAACGTCGGCCCGGAGACGCTGCGCGCGATCCTGTAGCCCCGCGGCCGGCGCCGGCGATCGCGTAACGACCGCGCACCGCCACGCGCACCCGCAAAGACCGCGCACCGCCCCGCGCGCCCGCATCCTCGATCGTCATCATCCAGGTGATGGACTCGGTCGAGGTGCAGGTCGCCGGTCGGCGCCCGTGGACGCTGCGTGCGTGGCAGCGCGTGAGTCGGCGCGCCGACGGCCGCGCGCCGCTGTGGATCGAGCTGCTGATCGTCGCCTGGCTGTTCTGGCTCTACGACGTGATCAACGACCTCGCGCCGCTGCGTCGCTCCCTCGCGTTCGCCAACGCCGGCGGCGTGCTGCACTTCGAGCGCTCGCTCGGACTGGACCCCGAGCTTTCAATCAACCGCTGGCTGGCTTCGCACGCGACGCTCTCGATGCTCGCCGCCTACGACTACTTCTTCGCCCACGCAGTCGTCACCTTCGGCGTGCTCGTGCTGCTGTGGTGGCGCGCGCCGGAGCGCTACATCCGGCTGCGCACGCTGCTCGTGATCGTCAACCTGATCGCCTTCGCGGTCTTCTGGCGCTACCCGCTGGCGCCGCCGCGCTCGTTCCCCGGGCTCGGATTCATCGACGTGATCGCCCGCGCGCACGCGCTGATCTCGTGGCACAGCGGCGTGCTCGTGCACGATGCCGATCAGTTCGCCGCGATGCCCTCGCTGCACGTCGCATGGGCGGTCTGGTCGGCGGTCGGGGTCTGGTGCCTGACGCGCCGCAAAGCGATCCGCGCGCTCGCGGTCGCCTACCCGATCCTGACCTGCTTCGTGGTGCTCGGGACCGGCAACCACTACCTGCTCGACGTGGTGGCCGGGGCCGCGAGCGTGGCCGTCGCGTTCGCTCTCCAGACCGCGCTCGCGACGGCGCTGGCCGCGGTCCGCCGCCGCCGTGCGACGCCCGCGCCGCGCGAACACACCGTCAGCGGCGTCCCCGCGCAACCCTGAACGGCGCGCGCGGCGCGCCACCCAGACACGCCGCTCAAATGATGTCCGGGCCGACGAAGCGGCTCGAAACGTCGGTGAGGATCTGGCGCATCGCCGCCGCCGCCGCGGTCAGGCGGGTCCCCTCGGGTGTTGCGGCGACGACCTCGCGCACGGGGCTCGAGGGCGAGAGGGCGCGGATCGCGATGTCCTCACGCGCACCCGCGAGCGCGAGCTTGGGGATCAGCGCGACGCCGACGCCCGCGGCGACCAGGCCCTGCACCGTTTGGTAGTCGTCGCTCTCGAAGGAGACGATCGGCTCGAAGCCGGCGGCGTGGCAGGAGCGCACGACGTGGCGCGCGCAGGGGCTCGAGGCGGAGGTCTGGATCCACGCCTCGGCGCGCAGGTTCTCCAGGCGCAGCGTGCGCCTGCTCGCCAGCGCATGGTCGGCAGGCAGGGCGAGGAACATCGGGTCCTCGAACAGCCCGAGGCGGTTGAGGTCGGGCCCGAGCGACTGGCTGGTGTCGGCGAACTCGAACAGCAGCGCGATGTCAAACTCGCCGGCCGACAGCCGCGGTGCGATCTCCTCCGGCTCGCCCTCGGCGAGCGTCAGCTCGACCTCGGGGTGCTGCGCGCGGAAGATCGCGATCGCCAGCGGCATCAGCGTGGCCCCGGCCGTCGGGAAGGACGCCATCCGCAGCTGGCCGCCGCGCAGCCCGGCGATCGCCGCCATCTCGGCCTCAGCGGCGTGCAGGCGGGCGATGATCCCCTCGGCGTAGGTCAGCAGCACCTCGCCGGCCGGCGTGAGGCGCACTCCGCGCGGCAGGCGCTCGAGCAGCGTGACCCCCGTCTCGGCCTCGAGCGCCGCGACCTGCTGGGAGACGGCCGACTGCGTGTAGGACAGCGCGTCGGCCGCGGCCGAGAACGAGCCGCTGTTGGCGACCTCGATCAGGATCCTGAGGCGGTTGACGTTCAGCATTAGCCCGGCTAATACCTCATATCACAAACGTTACTTGAACTGATGGCAGGAGAGTGGGATGCTGGGTCGTAGAAAGACACTACATCCAGCCCGGCCAACGTAGCGCTCGCCCGCCTGGCAACAACCCTCTTCAAGCAAGGAACCACAATGCAAACCCATGTGATCGTCTCCTACGATGGCACCGACAACGACACCGACGCACTTGCCCTCGGCAAGATGCTCGGCGACGCCGGCGCACGCGTATCGCTCGCCTACGTCCGCCACAGCGAGGAGGCCGACACGGCCGCCGAGCAGGCCGCCCAGCAGCACGCAGAGGAGCTGCTCGAGCGCGGCGCCCAGTGGCTCGGGCATGCGGAGGTCAGCCGCCACGTCATCCTCAGCGCCTCCACCGGCGAGGGCCTGCGCGCGCTCGCCGAGCGCGAGAACGCCGACCTCGTCGTGTTCGGCTCCGACTGGCACACCGCTCCGGGGCATGTCCAGCCCGGCCAGTCCGCCCTGCGCCTGATGGACGGCGGCCCCGTTTCCATCGCGATCGCGGCCGCCGGCCTGCGCAACCGCTCCGACGCCTCGCTTCGCACGATCGCCCTCGCCGGCGGCGAGGTCGATGAAGCGGCCCGCACGACCGCCGAGCAGCTCGCTGCCCGCGCCGGCACGGCGCTCGCCCTGCCCTCGCAGGACGGCGTCGACCTGCTCGTCGTCGGCTCGCGCCCCGGCACCCCGGTCGGTCAGGTCGGCGTCACCGCCGCCAACGAGTACGTCGTAGAGACGACGACCTCGAACGTGCTGATCCTGGCCCGCGGCATCGTCTTCGACGTGCAGCAGTCGGCCGACCGCACCCCGGCGGCCGAGCACGCGCACCAGCAGTAAGCCTCACAGCCCTTCAGGCAGCAACCAACGAGCCGGCGCTCCATCCACGGGGCGCCGGCTCGTTGGCATAATCGCCCGATCGTGAGCGCGGACGCAGATCACCCGGTCGTGAGCCCGGAGGCCAAGCCGCTTGACCCCCAGGCGCGCGCCTTCCTGGAGCGCGCCCGGGCGCTCGGCGGACCCCCGCTGCACCACCTCACCCCGGCGCAGGCGCGCGCGCAGTCGAGGGCGAACGCCGCGGCGAATGGCGCGGGCCCGGACGTCGCGGAGGTGCGCGAGCTGACGATCCCCGTGAACGGCGCGCAGCTGCACGCCCGCCACTACCAGCCTCACGGCGCGCGCGGCACGATCGTCTGGTTCCACGGCGGCGGCTGGGTGCTCGACGGCCTCGCGGCGACCGACGCGATGTGCCGCCTGCTCGCCAACTCCTCGGGCGCGACGGTCGTCAACGTCGACTACCGCGTCGCGCCCGAGCACCGCTTCCCCGTCGCGCTCGAGGACTGCTTCGACACGCTCACCTGGGTCGCCTCGCACGCCGACGCCGCGCCGCTCGTGCTCGGCGGCGACAGCGCCGGCGGCAACCTCGCCGCGGTCTGCGCGATCCGCGCCCGCGACCGCGGCGCACCCGAGGTGATCGCGCAGGTGCTGGTCTACCCGATCACCGACAGCGACCTGGAGACCCCCTCCTACCTCGCCCACACCGACCCCGAGCTGCCGATGCTCTCCAAAGGCGAGATGGCCTGGTTCATCGACCACTACGCGCGCGACGCCGCCGACCTCTCAGACCCCGAGCTCGCGCCGCTGCGCACCCCCGACCTATCCGGCCTGCCGCCCGCGATCGTGGTCGTCGCCGAGCACGACCCGCTGCGCGACGACGCACTCCTCTACGCGCAGCGCCTGCGCGAGGCCGCCAACGAGGTCACGCTGCACCACCACCCTGACCAGCCGCACGGCTTCTTCACCCGCGGCAACGTGATCGACGCCGGCAACGCCGCGGTGCAGGCCGTCGGCACGCGCGTTCGCGAGCTGATCGCCGCACGTCTGTAGCGTTCGTGACCCCGCGCCCGCGGGCGGCACTCACAGACACAGGAGAGCAGCGACATGCAGACCTGGGACGCGATCCGCGCGCGACGCAACGTGCGCTCCTACACCGATCAGCCGATCGAGGCCGAGCAGCTCGACCAGATCCTCGAGGCGGGCCGCCGCACGCCCTCCTCGCGCAACTGGCAGCCCTGGGACTTCGTGGTCGTCACGGGGCGCAAGGAGCTGGAGGACCTCGCGACCGTCTGGCAGGGCGCCGGCCACATCGCGACCTCGGCGGCGACGATCGCGCTGGTCACGACGGCCTTCGAGACCCCGCGCGAGCTTGCGATCGCCCAGTACGACCTTGGCCAGGCGACGATGTCGATCATGATCGCCGCCGCCGACCTGGGGATCGGCAGCGGCCACTCGGCGGTCGGCGACCAGGACCTCGCGCGGCGTCTGCTGCACCTGCCGGCGGATCGCATCTGCTCCTACCTGATCGCCCTCGGCCACCCCGCCGATCGCCCGCTCGCGCCGCTGACGAAGATCAACCGCCGGCCGTTCGAAGAGGTCGTCCACCGCGGGCATTGGTAGGGATGATCGCGGACGCGGCGACCCCGGGTGCGGCCTGATCGAGGCCGCAGGGGTAGGCTTGCAACCCATGGAGCAGATCGCCCCCGGGCTGTGGCACTGGGCCACGATCCACCCGCGGATCGAAAAGCCGGTCCACTCCTACTACCTCCAGCCCGAGCGCGTCGCGATCGACGTGCTGATCCCCGGCGAGGGGCTCGAGTGGTTCGAGGCCCACGGCCCGCCGGCGCACGCCCTGCTGACCAACCGCCACCACGACCGCGACGCCTGGCACCTGCACGAGGCCTACGGCACCAGGGTCCACTGCATCCGCGCCGGCCTGCACGAGCTGGCAGGGCGCGGGCCGGTCGAGGTCTTCGACTGGGGCGATGAGCTGCCCGGTGGGATCGTCGCCCACGAGGTCGGCGCGATCTGCGCCGATGAGACGGCGCTTCACATCCCGGCCCACGACGCGCTCGCGGTCGCCGACGGCGTCGTGCGCTGGCCGGGCGTCGAGGGGCTGACCTTCGTCCCCGACCACCTGATGGACGACCCCCCGGCGACGAAGGCCGGCCTGATCGCCGCCTACACCCGCCTGCTCGACGAGCTGGACTTCGACATCCTGCTGATGGCCCACGGCGCACCCGTCGTCGGCGGTGCCAAGCAGGCGCTGCTCGAATTCGTGGAGCGCTGACCTGACCCGCTGTTGCGGTCGGCGCATGCGCCGACCGCCAGAACGGCGCATGCGCCGTTCTGCCGGGGGCGCATGCGCCCCCGGACAAACCCTAAAGCGGGTCGCCGTAGCGTTCGGCGTAGGCGAATTCTGAGACCGCGTGGCGGCGCAGCGACGCCGGCCAGGGGTCAGCGCGGTGCCCGGCGGCGATGTGGGCGGCGATCGCGAGGTCCGCGGGGATCGCCAGCAGGCGCTTGATCGCGGGCTCGGCCGGGACCATCAGCGTCGTCAGGGCGGCGCCGAGGCCCTCCGCGCGCAGGCCGAGCAGGACGTTCTGCACGAATGGGTAGATCGACGCGCCGCCGACGATGCTCGGACGATCCAGCGCGCCGTCGGTGATCAGCATGTCGGCGATCCGCACGCAGACGATCAGGTGCAGCGGCACCTCGTGCATGCGGTCGGCAAAGTCGTCCGCGCCGCGCACCATCGCGACCCTCGAGGCGTCGTGTTCGACCGGCTTCGCGAGCACCTCGGCGGCGCCGCTGTGCTCGAAGTAGGAGCGCCAGTGGGGCTGGTAGAGGTCTCGCAGCGCCCGGCGCGTCTCGGCCTCGCGCACCGCGATCACCCGCCAGCCCTGGCGGTTGCCGCCGCTCGGCGCAAAACGCGCCGCCTCGAGCACCCGCTCGAGCACATCGGGCTCCACCGGGTCGGCGGTGAACCGGCGCGTCGCCGGGGTCCCGCGCATCACCTCAAACAGCTCCATGGCGACGACGATAGCGCGCCGCGCTCCGTAGTTTGCCGCGCAAGGTCGGCGGGGTACTGCGAAGGGCGAAACCCGCGATGCGGGCTACGGTTGCACATCGCCCCACGGACGGGATGGATCCGCCATGAGCTTTCCCCAGTCGATCGCGATTCCCGGCGCCGCGCGCACCACCCCGCGGCGCTAGTGGCGGCGTTGGCGCAGCTGCGGTGCACGCGTTGCGGGGACGTGATCGGGGTGTATGAGCCGATGGTGGTCGTGCGCGGGGCCGATGAGGCGCGTGAGACCTCTCGTGCGGCCGACCCGGCGCTGCCGCTCGTGGGCGCCGAGCACTTCCACAGCGAGTGCTACGCCGCGATGTCGCGCGCGTAGGCGCGCTGAGCACCGGATACGCGCGCGCGGGGCCGACCGGGGGGAAAAGCACCGCCCGATGTGATGGCGCCCGCGTTAGGCTCACGATGGGCCGGGCCGATCGGATCAACGTGTGGGCGAGGTGCGCCGTGCGGATTGCGGGCAGCAGGGCAGCAGGCTTGACGGGGGCGGCCGGCCGGCGGGCCGGCGCGCTGCTCATCGCGCTCGCGCTCGTGGGGTTCGCGGCGCCGGCGGCCGCGCAGGCGGCGTTCTCGTGGTCGGCCCCGGTCGCGCTCGACACCGACGGGGGTCCGCCGCTCGAAGGCATCGCGTGCCCGTCGAGCACTCAGTGCACGGCGGTTGACAACTTCGGGCGCGAGATCACGTTCAACCCGACATCTTCGACCGCTCCGCTCCCGGTGACGATCGACGACGGCAACTCGCTCGGAGCCGTCGCGTGCCCCACCACGAGCCAGTGCACGGCCGTCGACTCCGACGGCTTCGAGCTCACCTTCGACCCGGCCTCGCCGCTCAGCCCCGCGCCGACCCCGGTGGCGCTCGGAAGCGGCGGCATGACCGCGATCGCCTGTCCGTCGACGAGCCAGTGCACCGCCGTCGACGCCGTCAGTCAGGTGATCACGTTCAACCCCAACTCGCCAGGCGATCCGAGCAGGACGCAGGCGCCTGTTGACCGCATCGCCGGGCTGGCGTGCCCGTCGAGCACCCAGTGCACGACCGCCACCGGGTGGTTCTCGGACGGCGAGATCACGCTCAACCCGCAGGCCCCCGGGACCCTGAGCGTCGGCGCGACGCTCGCGGGCTCCGACTACCCCGGCGGCGTGGCCTGCCCGTCGCTGAGCGAATGTGTCGTCGTCGACTCGGTTGGGGTCGAGTTCACCTTCAACCCGGCGTCGCCCGGGACACCGGCCGCGACCACGATCGCGAAGAACTACCCGTTCGACGCCGTTGCCTGCCAATCCACGACCGCTTGCGTCGCCATCGACACCGACGGCGACGAGGTGGCGTTCAACCCGATCTCCGGCGTCGCGATGAGTCCCGTGACGATCGACAAGGACACCGCGCTGAGCGCCGTGACGTGCGTTCCCGCAGGGGGCTCGTGCACGGCGGTCGACGCCGTGGGGCGCCAGGTGACGTTCGACCCCGCCGCGCCCGGCACGCCGAGCGTCAACAGCATCGACAGCGGCAACCTGCTGACCGGTGTCGGCTGCGTTCCAGCGGCGAGCCAGTGCGCGGCGGTCGACGACATCGGACAACAGGTCGACTTCAATCCAGCGTCGCCGGGGACGCCTGCTCCTGCACCTTCCGTCATCGACACCCAGCCACTTAATGCCGTGGCCTGTCCTGCGAGCACCGAGTGCGTCGCGCTGGACTCGGGCCGAAGCGAGGTCGTGACGAATCCAGGCTCCTACTTTCCGCCACAGAAGGAGCCGATCGGTGGCGAAGGTCGGCTGGCGTCTATCTCCTGTCCTGCCACAACGCAGTGCACGACGGTGGACAACTTCGGCGCACAGTTCACGTTCAACCCGAGCATTGGCGGTTACAACTATTTCCAGAATGTCGACGGCGACACCCCAGCCGGCGCCATGACCGCCGTGTCGTGTCCATCGACGTCGCAGTGCACGGCCGTCGATGGCGGCGGCCGCGAGATCACCTTCGACCCGGACACATCGAGCCCGTCGACGGTGCAGACGCTCGACGGCATCAGTTTCGAGGGCGTCGCCTGCCCCTCCACGACACAGTGCACCGCCGTCGACTATTTCGGCCGTGAGGTCACGTTCGACCCCCTCTCACTGGCCACGCCCGCGCTGGTCCCGATCGACCCCCAGGCCGAGCTACTCGCCATCGCCTGCCCGTCGACGACGCTCTGTCTCGCGGTCGACTCCGCCGGCCGCGCCCTTGAGGGCAACCCTTTGGCGGGCGGTTCCTGGACGATCGAGCCGGTCGCGGGGATGAACTCGCTGGAGAGCGTGTCGTGCCCGTCCTCGGCGCAGTGCGTCGTCGTCGACGCCGTCGGTGACGTGAGCGTCGCCACCGCCGGCGGGCTCCCAGGAAACGAGTCGCCGCCGACGATCTCAGGGGACGCGGTCCAGGCCGGCACGCTGACCGCGAGCCCCGGCGTGTGGCCGGGCGCCCCAGCGCTCACCGACCAGTGGTACGACTGCGACCCGGGCGGTTCGAGCTGCTTCCCGATCGCCGGGGCCACCGGGTCGAGCTACACGCCGACGGCCGCGGATGTGGAGCACACCTTGAGAGTCGAGGAGACCGCTTCACCGTCGGGGTACTCCGCGCTGTCGGCCCCGACCGCGATGGTGACCGCCTCCACCGGCCCGCAGCCCGCTCCGGTCGACAGCTCGCCGCCGACGATCTCCGGCGCCACCACCGAGGGCCAGACGCTCACGGACATCAACGGCGCGTGGTCGGGCAGCCCGAGCGCCTACGCCTACCAGTGGGAGGACTGCGACACGAGCGGCCTGGACTGCCAGGTGATCGCCGGCGCGACCGGACAGACCTACACGCTGTCCCCGGGCGACGTGCACGCGACGATCCGCGTCGTCGAGACGGCGAGCAACGGCGGCGGGGCGGGCAATCCGGCGACATCGGCGCAGACAGCCGTCGTGGCCGGTCTGAGCGGCGCTGCGCCGGCAGGCGGCTCGAGCACAACGGGCGGTGGCGGCGGCGGGGTCGGCCATACGGCGCTGGCGCCCCCGGACGCCGAGCTCCTCAAAGCGCAGATCGACGCGGCAACCCACAGCGCCACCTTCCACTTCAAGGCCAGCGGCTCCTCGACCGGGTTCGAGTGCGCCCTGATCCGCGAGCCGGCACGCAGAGGCGCGAAGGCGCACAGGCCGGTGTACGCGGTCTGTGAATCCTCGAAGACGTTCAGGCACCTCGCGGCGGGGAGCTACGAGCTGTTCGTGCGCGCGGTCGGCCCCGGCGGGGCGAGCGTGACGCCCGCGACCCGCAGGTTCACGATCGCGTAGGGCGGGGCGGGCCGGGAGGCGCTCAGCGGTTCGCGTGCGCGGCCTGCGCCGCGGCTGCGTTGGGCTCGAGGTCGGCGAGTGTGAGCGGATGGCGCGGCGGCTGCTCGATCGCGGTGTGTGAGGTGAGGTTGAGTTTCGCGTCGACGTGCAACAGCTCGCCGGAGTGAAGCTCGCGCCAGGCGGGGTCCTCGTCCATCGGCTCGCTGGCGATCACGACGGCCGCGTGGTCGGTCAGGTCCTCTGAGCGCACGTGGATCGTCTGGGCGGGGCTTTGGTGTTCCAGGCGCGGTTTGCCGCGAGGACGCTGCAGCACATAGAGGCCCTGCATCTCGGGGTAGCGCAGCGCCCAGAGCTCATCGGGGGTGGTGATGATCACGTTGAGCGCGAACACCGGCAGCGTCTGCGCGACCCAGCTCGCGGCGGCGGTGAGGCCCGCGGCGACGTCGCCGTCGTGCTCGTCGATCTGCTTTGTGACCAGGGCGAAGAAGCGCTCGGAGTCGGTGTCGCCGCCGACGAGCGATCGGTAGCTGCCGAGCTGCGCCTCGAGCGCCGGCAGCTCCTCGATCACGCCGTTGTGAGCAAAGAGGCGCCCGTGCTGCTCGAAGGGGTGCGTGTTCTGGGGGGTGAGCGCGCCGGTCGTGGCATCGCGGACGTGCGCGACGAAGGTCGTCGACTCCACGTGGCGCGCCTCGCGGGCGAACGCCCGGTCCTCGAACGCGGCGATCGGGCGCTTGTCGATCCGCGGCGTGCCGTCGGGCTCGAAGTAGCCGATGCCCGTGCCGTCAGGGTCGCGCCGGCTCTGGGCGCGGAGACTGTCGGGCGCCTCGATCAGCCAGAAGGTGGCGCGCACGCGGTGCGGTGCGGCGGACATCCCGTAGAGGCGGCACATCGGTTGAACATAGCGCGGCACGTCGCAGACCGTGCCTGAACGAGCCGGCGAGAGCGACTCTTTAGGATCACGGGGTAGCCACCTCCCCTGGGGGCTGCGCCGCCGGTTTGCACGGCGGGCGCACGGGGGAGTGACGGCGGGTGGAGCATGTTCAAGCGAGCGATCTGAGGTTGGCCGTGGACAGCAAGTGGTGGACGCTGGTAGCCGTTTCGATCGCGACCTTCATGCTGCTGCTCGACATCACGATCGTGAATGTCGCGCTGCCGCGGATCCAGTCCGGACTGCATGCGAGCTTCACCGACCTGCAATGGGTGGTCGACGCCTACGCGCTGACGCTGGGCGCCCTGCTGCTGACGGCCGGGTCGCTCGCCGATCGCCTGGGCCGCCGCATGATCTTCACGATCGGCCTCGTCGTTTTCTCGATCGCCTCGCTGGTCTGCGGGATCGCCCAGTCCCCGCTCATGCTGAACGTCTCCCGCGGCATCCAGGGCGCCGGCGGCGCGATGATGTTCGCCACCTCGCTGGCCCTGCTCGGGCATTCCTACCGCGGCCGCGACCGCGGCATCGCGTTTGGCGTCTGGGGCGCGGTGACCGGAGCCGCCGTCTCGATCGGACCGGTGGTGGGCGGAGGGCTGACCCAGGGGCTCAGCTGGCGCTGGATCTTCCTGCTCAACGTCCCGATCGGCGCAGCCGCGCTCGCGCTGACCCTGTCGAAGGTCGCGGAGTCGCGGTCACCTGAGAGCAGCCGCCTCGACATACCGGGTTTCGTCACCTTCACGGCCGCGCTCGCGACCCTTGTCTTCGGCCTGATCGAGTCGAGCCTCGACGGTTGGGGCAGCAGCGTGGTCGAGGGCTGCCTGACCGCAAGCGTCGTGCTGATGATCGTGTTCGTCGTGATCGAGCGGCGCACCCGCGCACCGATGCTGGACCTCGGCCTGTTCCGTGTGCCGGCCTTCGCCGGCGCCTCGATCGTCGCCTTCGGAGTGTCGGCGTCGATCTTCTCGATGTTCCTCTACCTGACGCTCTACCTCCAGGACGTGCTCGGCCTCTCCCCGCTCGCCGCCGGCCTGCGGTTCCTGACCCTCTCGGGTGTGACCCTGATCGTCGCCGCGATCGCCGGGCGACTGACGACGGTCGTGCCGGTGAGGCTGCTGATGGGCGTCGGCCTCGTGCTCTCCGGTGTGAGCCTGATGCTGATGCGCGGTCTCAGCGTCAGCTCCCATTGGACCCACCTGCTGCCCGCATTCCTCGTCGGCGGCGCCGGCGTAGGCATGATCAACCCGCCGCTGGCCTCGACGGCGATCGCCGTCGTCCCGCCCCGCCAGGCCGGCATGGGATCGGGCATCAACAGCACCTTTCGCCAGGTCGGCATCGCCACCGGCATCGCCGCACTCGGCTCGATCTTCACGAGTGAGATCCGCACACACGTCAGCGCCGGCCTTGCGGCTCTGCACCAGAGCGGCGCCGGCGCACTGACGAAGGCGATCTCAAACGGCGCGACGGCCCAAGCGATCGCTCACCTGCCCGAGCAGGCACGGGCCGCTGTCGCCGGTGTGGCGCGCTCGAGCTTCATCGCGAGCCTGAACGACCTCTTCCTGATCGCGGCGATCGTCGCGTTCGTCGGCGCGGTGGGGGCGCTGACACTGATCCGCTCGCGGGACTTCGTGGCGCAGGGGACCACGCAGGGCGGTGGCGAGGGCGCCGTAGCGACGGCCGGAGAGCCTGCGGCGGCGTAGCGGGCGTGTGGGCTTGCTCGTCGTCGCCGTCCGCCGGCGGCGCGGGCGATGTGCACGGCGGCGAGGACGGTTGCGTTCACCCGTGCCCGGACAGCGAGGGGGCCCGCAAGCGCGGGCCCCCTCGCTACAACGAACGACTTCTGAGTGCTAGACCGCGACGAGCTCGCGCGTCTTGTGCACGACGACCTTGCCGCCCGTGATCTTCGGCGGATTCGGGAGCGCCTTGTCGAACTTCTCGTCGCGAACCCAGGTTGACGCGACGCGCGTCGACTCCTCGGCATGCGCGGCCGTGTCGAACAGGCCAACGGAGCTGAACACGCCGTTGCCGGCCTCAATCAGGTAGTAGCCGTTGAAGCCCGGCAGCTCGCTCAGGCGCGGCAGCAGGGTGGTCTCGGCCTTCTGGATGAGCTCGCTCGTGCGGGACTGGTCGATCGCTTCATAGCGTCGAATGGTGGCATGCATATTGATGCTCCCATCTCTGTTTCATCAGATTGGGACGGCTCGGTTGGGTCGTCCCGGAGCGCCCGGCCCTGAGTGGCGTCGCGGAAAGCTCTGGGAGCTCGGCGACGTCGGCGGGGGGCATTTGGGCGCTGCATGGAACATATCACATCTGCCGCTATTTCGCGTTCCGGTACCGCCAAACAACGCGACGCTTAATGGTGCAGTGCGCGCCGATTATCGCGCGGTTTTTCGTGATAGCGGCCGATACCAGGGAAATAGTCGACATATGTGATCGGCTGTCGGCGCCGCGACTTAGCAGTTATTTACGTAACAAATATTTGACGAGCCGTTGGTTTGTGGCAAAAGGCACCCAAAGCGAGGTCGAGCGGCGCACCGGTGGACAGGGAAGCTGCGGTTTGGGCCATCTCCCGGGCCCGCCGACCGCTACGATCCGCCTGCTTGCGTGTGGCCTTTGCAACATGCTCGGAGCTTCGCGACGGATCGCCGGACGACCACGCGGCGGGCGCGCTGCTCGATGCCGACTACCCCGTCTGGGACGACCCCTCGGTCGACTGGGATGCCTACGACCGGGTGATCCTGCGCTCGGTGTGGGACTACACGCTTCGCGTGCACGAGTTCCTCGACTGGTGCCGGCGCATCGGCAGCGAGCGGCTTCGCAACGGCGTCGAGATCGCCGAGTTCAACGCCGACAAGCGCTACCTGTCGGATCTGTCGTGCCCGACGGTGCCGACCCTGTTCGTGGCGCCGGGGGAGCGGCCGCCGGACTGGGATCGCGAGATGGTCGTGAAACCCAGCGTATCCGCGGGCGCACGCAACACCGGGCGTTTCGCTCCCGAGTTCGCGCCCGACGCCCAGGCGCTGCTCGAGCGAATCCACGCCAGCGGCCGCACGGCGCTCGTCCAGCCTTATCTGCGCTCGGTCGACGAGCTCGGCGAGACCGCGCTGGTCTTCATCGCCGGCCAGCTCTCGCACGAGCTGCACAAGCGGCCGGTGCTCGCTCCCGACGAGGTGGCGCCCACCACCGAGGACCGTCTCGCTGTGGCAAAGGCGATGCTCGAGGCCGACCTCGTCGTCGCGCGGGCGGCGCGGGAGGACGAGCGCGCTCTTGCGCGAGCGATCGTCGCCGAGATCTCGGGGCGCTTCGGCACGCCGCTGTATGCGCGCGTCGATCTCGTGCGCGACGACGAGGGGCGCCCGGTGCTGCTCGAACTCGAGCTGATCGAGCCGAGGCTCTACTTCGCGGAGGCAAGCGGGGCGGCCGAGCGGTTTGCGGCTGCAGTGCTGGCGAGCTGAGGAACTGCGCAGGTGTCAGGACCTGCTCTCGGCGAGGACGGCCGACGCCCCGCGCCGGGCTCCAGCCGTGACGGGCTCCCACGTGCCTGTCACGAGCTGAACGGGCTGGCGCCGCGGAAGTCGCTCGCGAATGTCCTCCCAAGCTCACCGACGATTGGCGGGTCGGAGGTCACGATCCCGAGCTCTCGATTGTCCCGCAGCGAGGTCTCCGAGAAGTTCTGCGACCCGACAAACGCCTCGCGACCGTCGACGAGGATCTCCTTCGCGTGGATGTACAACGGTGCGTCCTCCGCGTAGGTGCGGACCTGGACGCCACAGCCCGTGAGCTGGGCGAACGCCTCACGCCAGCTCTCGTCGTAGGTCATCACGACGCTGACCTTTACGCGGCGTCGAGCGACGTCACACAGGGCGCTGGTGATGTAGTCGTCGTCCATCTCTTCGTTCTCGACATCCACGCTCGAGCGGGCGCTCTCGATGAGCGCGATCTGCTCGCTCTCGGCGCCAGGCGACCAGACGAGGTCACCACTACCGGCGGAAGGGGTGATCGGGGTGTGGCTCCAATCGGCGTCAAAGACCTGTTCGATGGCCGCGACATCGGCGGGCTGGGTGTCGAGCACCGCGAAGTCGCGGCTGGTGGTGTAGTAGCGCGACGTGAGGTTCAGCGTCATCACCAGCGATGTCCGATCGTCGATCGTGATCGTCTTCTGGTGCGTCAGCGCGAAGGAGGCGGAGCTGGTTCGAACTGCGACCCCGTTCGCGCGCAGGTAGCTGGTCGCGTCGTCGTTCTCGGAGAACCCGCCGCCGTAGTAGCCGCCGTTGAGGAGCACGCGAACCGCCACTCCGCGGCGCCTGTCGGCAACGAGCTCCGCCTCGATCGTGGTGTCGTCAAGCTCGTACATCGTCATGTCCACGCTGTGCCTGGCGGCCGCGATGTCGCGGTCGATCTGGCCGAGACCCTGGTCGGGCTCGACAATCAGGGAGAGCCCGCCGCCGCTGGACGCCGCGCGCGCGACCGGGTGACCGCCGGCGGCGTGGAAGGGCGCGCGTATCGACGCGCCCGGACCAGCGCGGCCGGGGCCCGCGGTCCTGGCGGACGCCGCGCTACCGGCTGGCACCGCACACAGCGCGGCCACAACGCCGGCGCCCGCGAAGGTGAGTGCCAACGTCAATCGACGTCGATAACTACGACCAATAAGCCGCCTTCGGCGGCATGATGACCGGTGGGGGATAGCCGAGGCAGGCATTGGCTTGCTCGTCGGAGCGACCGCGGGTCAGCCTTGCCTCGTCGGACAGCCGGCCGACGAAACTGCCCAGGCGGCAAGCACACGGGCCGGTGGGCACGTGAACGTGTTTCCCGCGCTCGGCCCAAACGGTCCGGCCACCACCTCGAGCGCGCGGTGCGGCCGGCCGAGCTCCCACGAGAGCGACCAGCGATCCTTGAGCGTCTCGGCGATGAAGCGCTCGCGAGCCAGGCCGGGAAACGTCAGTGACCTGGGCTCCGCTGTGAACGATGCATATCGGGAGTTCACCGTCGAGATCCGGATGTGGCTGACCGTGCACGAGGAGATATTGAGATTGGCCGGCTGCCCGTCGAGGCAGAGCCGCTCCAGCTGGGCGACGATGGCGCCCAATTTTGAAATCGGTGCCGCAGCGCGTTCGGCAGCTGCGGCGTGCGCGCCTGCGAGGCCAGCACATGCCGACACGATGGCCAGCGTCGCGGCAAGCCTCGCGCGTCCAAGACGATGCCTACGGGCGCGGTGCCTCACGCTGAGCCGTCCGTCTTCCCTCCGAGAGGCCAGTCGGAGCGAGCCGTGCCCACGAGCAATCCGCCGCAGCATCTCGTTCGCTCTTTACTCTCGGCCGGTGGTGGTGTCAAGGGTGGGTTTTCTGGGACTCGTCCCCGCGCGGCCGAGACAGCCCTTCGACCGTGGTTCCAACAAGTTCCTGGCGCGTGACCTCCAGCACGCGGGTGGCATAGGCTTCTCGCGTGCCGCTGCCTGACGTCCTTCACAAGCTCCTCACCGCCGCTGGACCGTCGGGCTACGAAGCGGCTCCCGCAGCCGTCTTCGCGGAGGCCGGGAGGACCTTCACCGACGACGTCTCGATCGACATCATGGGCTCGGCCGTCGCCCGCGTCGCCGGCACGAGCACCGGCGCTCCACTGCTCGCGATCGTCGGCCACATCGACGAGATCGGCCTGATCGTCACTCACATCGACGATGACGGCTTCCTGCGTTTCATCGGCGTCGGCGGCTGGGACGCACAGGTTCTCGTCGGCCAGCGCGCCGAGCTGATCACGGCGAACGGGCCACTGCCCGGAGTCGTCGGGCGCAAGGCGATCCACCTCCTGCGCGAGGAGGACCGCAAGAAGGTTCCCGAGCTGCGCGAGCTGCACATCGACATCGGCGCGAAGGACGGCGAGGAGGCGCGCGCGCTCGTGCGCATCGGCGATGTCGCCGTTCTCGCCGGCGAGCCGCTCGAGCTCGCCAACGACCGCTTCATCTCCCGCTCGATGGACAACCGGCTCGGCGCCTTCATCGCCCTCGAGGCCGCCCGGATCGTCGCCGAAGCCGGCGGCGCGCCCGGCGAGGTCGCAGCCTGCGGCGTCGCGCAGGAGGAGATCGGTCTCAACGGCGCCCGAACCCTGGCGTACGGCCTCGCGCCCGATGTTGCGATCGTCGTCGACGTCACCCACGAGACCGGTTCACCCGGCGTCGAGATCAACGAGATCGGCAACCACAAGTTCGGCGAGGGACCGGTCATCGGCCGCGGGTCGATCCTGAACCCAGTCGTGTTCGAACTGCTGCACGACACCGCGAAGCGCGAGGAGATCCCGTTCACGATCGCCGCCTACGCGGCCCGCACGAGCACGGACGTGGATTCCATCCACCTGACGCGTGCGGGCATCCCCACCGGAAGCATTTCGATCGCCCTGCGCTACATGCACTCCCCGGTTGAGATGGTTCAGCTGGACGACATCGACTCATGCGCGCGGTTGATCGCGGCGTTTGCGCAGGCGTTGAGCGCCGAGACTTCGTTCGCGCGCTGAGCTGGGCTGACGTCGAATCAACCACGCCGTGAACGCAACCGTCTCGAGCGGCGGTGGTGAGCGAAATCGCGTGGCTTCGGGGCGATCGCAAGCTGGCGATGTCGGACCGACTGCGGTGACGCCTCCCTGTTGGGGCCTCACCGCAGCTCATGTCCGTGTCTTGTTGCGAGCTGGTGATCCATCTGGCGGGCGTGTTGGTGCGTTCTTCCTCGACGAATCCGCCTGCGCCGTCCGGTGTGACGCGGCGCTGTTCTCCTTGTCCGACATGGGCGTGGCATCGGCCACGCGAGGGTGCTGGCGACCGCACGGCGCGGCGGCCGGCGGATCACGTCGGGGCTGACCCGAGCGTGACCGCTGGGGTTCTCGGCTACGAGCGTCGGCCGCGGCGGTTGTAGCCGTATCCGCCGCCGGACGCCAACAGAACGATGATGATGATGAGAAGGATGATGAGCATGGTCACCTCCCAAAGCTGGACTGAGTTTGCTCGCGCATGGGTGTCTGCTTAGTGCTTCTTGCCGCCGGCGATGGTGTCGACGAGCTTGTCCGCGGCGTTCTTGACTGAACTCTTGGCCTGGTCGTCGCGTCCCTCATTCTTCAGGCGCTGGTTGCCGCTCAGTGCCCCGGCGGCTTCCTTGACGCGTCCCTTTGCCTTGTCAACGTTCTTGTCGCTCATCAGTCCTCCTGATTACGGATGGCGAGCGCCCGAGTGGGCGATCGCGGTGGCGTACGGCCGGGTGGCCGCACTGGGGAAGTTGTTTCGCCGACGGAGGGTCCTCGCGGCCGCCGTCCGGCGAGGATCGCCGGGCGGTCGGCGGGACGGATCGCTTGAGCGATCAGCGGGCGACCAGCGCGGGCGGCGCGTGGCGCATCCAGCGGGCTGCTCCGCAACCGGGCCCTGAATGCGGCCGTGACCGCTTGCATGCGGCGCGCGGTCGAATCGGTGGTAAGCAGCAGGTGGGGCATCTCGACCTCCGGGCTCGTCAGAGCAGGACTCGGAAAGTCAGTTGGTGTTGCCCGCCCGCGCTGCGAGCCGACCTCACCTTGAATGCCCTTCTCAGTCCACTCTACTCCGTGCGAGCACCGTAAACAACCGGCCGCCGTGCGAGCTTCGCAGCCTCTTCGTGTCAGTCAGTCGGGCGAGGGCCGCGTCGGCGGCGATGAGCGTCGGCCGCTAACGGACGTTCGCGAGGTCCGTCGCGCGTCCCTCAGCCGCCGATTTCGGTCACGGTCACGGGCAGGCCGAAGCGTTCTTCGATTTCCTCGGCGGTGATGTTTTCGCGGTAGGACTGCTCGGACGCGGGGTGGATGAATAGCGCGACGCGGTCGGCGGGGAATCCCTGCAGCGTGTCGGCGATCGCAGCGAGCGGCTCGGACTCCCCGGTATCGCCTTTCGCGGCGATCCCTTCGCTGTCGAGTTGGTCCACGCTCTCTCGCTGGACGCTTTGAGCCCTGGCGATCGCCTCGTCGGCGTCCGACAGCCAGAACCGCAGGGCCGACTCATGCAGTGCTGGGGCGATCACAAGCACCTCAGCGTCGTCGGCTGCGTCGGAGCCGACGGCGTCGCGAAGATGATCGGCGGTGATCGGCTCGCTCGTGATGACAAGCAGCTTCATCGTGCGAGCTTAGCGCGAGGCCGAGAATTCGCGACCAAACGCCGCCGAGGTGCTGTCGGGCAGCCACTCCATGCGACCAGTGTCTGGACACCGCGAACGCCGATCGAGGGCCGCCTAAGAAGCGCTGTTCTTGATGAAGTGGTCGTGGATTGCTTCGGTCAGTTCAGTGTTCTCGACGACCAGCTTGTGGGTCGTTACGCCGAGCTGGTGGAGGTGCTCGACCTGTTTGTCTTGAACGTTTCCCTGGGCGTTCTGCGCGACGAGAATCGCGATCATCGCGAGCCACTGCATGATGCCGCCGACGGCGAGCAGCATGAGGTTGAACGGATAGTGGTCGCCCGCGACGGTGACCCCGAGCCCGGCCATCCACACGGCGAAGCCGATGATGCTGGCATAGAACATCCACATCGAGCCGACCGTCGTCGCGATGATGTTCGCGACCTTGTCGTTGAGGCCGTGGCGTTCGGTGGCCAGCTTGGGTGGCTTTGGATGCCTGACCGTCTTTCGACGCTGGCGCGGCTGGGGCATTGACGTCCTCTTCGAGGCGACGGTGGCGGGTCCTGCCATCGAGGTTCGGCAAGGTTCGCTGTACCGCAGGCTGCGCCCGGTCGGCTGCGATCCCGAACTGCTGGGCTCGGCCTGTTCAAATGGAACCCGGAGGCCCCGGGTGCTGCGCGCCGTAGTAGCCGCCGAGTTCGCTGCGGTAGCTCTCGTCCTCGTGGCGCTCCTCGTGATACTCGGGGGCGTTCTTGATGTTGTCCTTCGAGCGGTTCACGTGGACGACCTCGGCCTTGTAGTCGATGCGTTCAATCACGCCCGCGGGCAACATCACGGTTCTGCCCAGAATCCACGGTCCCGTCGCAACGATCAGGTAGGCGCTGCCTGTCTCGGCGTTCGCCTTGTCAACCCTGCCGATTTCCCCATCGGTGGCTTCGATCGAGAACCCGACGATGTCGTCGGTTGGCGCAGCGCCGTCGCGAGCGTGCCACATGTCCGCCGCGCTGGGCATGAACTACCTCCTGTACGTCGTCTGGGTGGGCGACTTGGGTACCGGTTGCATGGTACGCCCGGCCGCGAACGCTTGAGCGCTCGCCTTCCCCGCCGCGGTGACGCTGTCTCGGACGAGTTCTCTGACGCTCGACATGCTCGCCCCCTCGGTCCAGTCGAAAGCGGGTGCGGGGAGAGGTTCCGGCGCACAGACGTGTCGTCATACGCAGGGGTGATGATGTTGGCATCGAGGCCTTCGACGTGATCGTGATTGGCGCGGGACCAGCCGGGGAGGTCGCCGCCGGGGATCTCGCCGGGCAGGGACGTGAGGTCGCGGTCGTCGAGGCGGCGCTCGTTGGTGGTGAGTGCGCGTTTTACGCGTGCATGCCGTCCAAGGCGCTGCTGCGCCCCGCCGAGGTCCTCGCCGAGGTGCGGCGGGTACCGGGGGCCGCGGAGGCGATCACCGGATCGTTGGATGTCGCGGCGACGCTCGCACGCCGCGACGAGGTGATTCACTCGTTCGACGATAGCTCGAAGGTCAGCTGGCTCGATAAGCACGGGATCACGCTGATCCGCGGTCATGGGCGCCTCGCCGGCGAACGATGCGTGAGTGTCGGCGATCAGCGCTACGAGGCGCGTGGCGCGGTTGTCGTCGCGGTCGGGAGCGCCGCCGCGGTCCCGCCGATCCCGGGTCTCGAGGAAGCGAGGCCGTGGACCAATCGCGAGGTCACGACCGCACGTGCGATCCCCGCGAGCCTGATCGTGCTCGGCGGCGGTGCGGTCGGCGTCGAAATGGCGCAGGCCTACAGCGAGCTCGGCGCGAGCGTGACGATCGTGGAGGCGCTCGATCGCCTCGTTTCGGGCGAGGAGGCCTTCGTCGCAGAGGAGTTGGGCGCCGCGTTTCGCGCCCTCGGCATCGACATCCGCCTCGGCGCGAAGGCGGAGTCGGTCGCTCGCGCCGGCGGGATCGTCACGGTCGAGTTGAGCGACGGCCAAAGCATCGAGGCGCAGGAAATTCTCGTCGCGGTTGGGCGCCGGCCGCTCACCGACGATCTGGGTCTTGAGAGCGTCGGCCTCGAGCCGGGCGAGACGATCGAAGTCGATGACACGCTCCGGGTGCCGGGTCTGTCGTGGCTGTTCGCCGTCGGCGATGTGAACGGACGCTCGCTACTCACGCACATGGGGTCCTACCAGGCGCGCGTGGCCGCGCAGGTGATCGCCGGCCACCAGGCGCAAGCAACGCGCGACAACCACAGCGCGCCGCGCGTGATCTTCACCGACCCGCAGGTCGCCGCGGTCGGGCTCACGCTTCAGGGTGCCCAGGAGCGAGGAATCAACGCCCGCGCATACGACGTCGCGACGTCCGGCACCGCCGGCGCGAGCTTTCACGGCCGCAACACCCCTGGCACCTCACGCCTGGTGGTTGACGAGGATCGCTCCGTCATCGTCGGAGCGACATTCACCGGCACCGAGGTCGCAGAATGGCTGCACGCCGCGACCATCGCCGTGGTCGGCGAGATCCCAATGGCCCTGTTGCGAGAAGCCATCCCGGCCTTCCCGACGCGCAGCGAAGTCTGGCTGCACCTGCTCGAACGCTGGAGCGCACAGACAGGGCCCGCACGGTCGCGGCCTACCGGCCAATGAATGCGGAGCTGCGTTGCCTCGTCGATGGTCTTCGTCGGCGGCGGTAGCGCGCCTGTCGCCGTGGACAGCCGCGCTGGCGGAGGCGATGGTGCCGTTCGGCGTTCAGCTGGCGAAGTGCGCTTCGGTGCTGCAGCGGACAAGCTCGAGCGTTACGCCGGGTTGCAGTTCCACCAGCACCATCCCACCGCCGGTCGGGAAGTCGAACACCGCCAAGTCGGTGATCAGGCGGTCCACGACACCTCGCCCGGTCAGCGGCAGCGTGCATTCGCGCTTGACCTTCGACTCGCCGCTTCGGGTCAGGTGCTCCATCATCACGACCACGCGCCTCGCTCCGACGACGAGGTCCATCGCACCGCCCATCCCCTTGACCATCTTCCCGGGGACCATCCAGTTGGCCAGATCACCGTTCTCGGAGACCTCCATGCCACCGAGAATCGCCAGATCGATGTGCCCGCCGCGGATCATCGCGAACGACTCTGCGCTGTCGAAGAACGAGGATCCGGGCACGGCTGTGACCGTCTCCTTGCCCGCGTTGATCAGGTCCGGATCCTCCTCGCCCGCAAGCGGGTAGGGACCGATGCCGAGCAGCCCATTCTCTGACTGCAGCAACAGGTCGCGACACTCTGAAGCGTGATTGGCAAGCAGCGTCGGCAGGCCGATCCCGAGGTTTACGTTCATTCCGTCGCCCAGCTCACGCGCGGCCCGCCTCACGAGCCGGGTGCGCGCGTCGCCGACACCCTGATCGGCCGCCACGCTAGGCCTCCCTCACCGTGCGCCGCTCGATCCGCTTCTCGTAGCCCGAGCCTTCGAGGATCCGCTGGACGAAGATGCCCGGCGTGTGGATCTGGTCGGGATCGAGCTCGCCCACCTCGACCAGCTCCTCGACCTCGGCGATCGTGATCCTGCCGGCCATCGCGGCCAGCGGGTTGAAATTGCGGGCGGTCTGGCGGTAGACGAGGTTGCCCAGCCGATCGCCTCGCCAAGCCTTCACCAGCGCGAAATCCCCGCCGAGCGCCCGCTCGAGCAGATACGTGCGCCCGTCGAACTGCTTCGTCTCCTTGCCCTCCGCAACTGGCGTCCCCACACCCGCCGCCGTGTAGAAGGCGGGGATCCCCGCGCCGGCGGCGCGCATCCGCTCCGCAAGCGTCCCCTGCGGCACCAGTTCTACCTCCAGCTCTCCCGAGAGGTACTGCCGCTCGAAGACCTTGTTCTCCCCCACGTAGGAGGACACCATCTTCGCGACCTGGTTGTTGGCGAGCAGCAAGCCGAGACCGAAATTGTCCACGCCACAGTTGTTGGAGACGATCACCAACTCACGCGAGCCCTTCTCACGCAACGCAGCGATCGCCCGCTCCGGGACGCCACACAGCCCGAACCCACCGACAACCACCGTCGCGCCGTCCTCGATATCCGCGACCGCAGCGGCGAAGGTTTCGACGAGCTTCCCCACACTCACCGCCAACGCCCCCGATCGCACACGACAGCACCCGCGATCGAGGCGGTCGAGATTGGACTGACCATTCCGCTAACCCTACGACGAGCGCACCCCATGGCGCTCGACCGCGCCGGGGTCGAGATCGGAGGGGTCATTCCGATCGATGCCAGGCGCAGGCGAACAGCCACAGCGCACCGCTCGGGTGTGCGCCACGATCGTGCGAAGCTCGATCGGTGCGCCGGATCCGCGCGGTCCGTTTCAGGGTTCGGACGGCAGCGCCCCACGTGGCTTTGGACGAAGCTCGCGCGGCCGCGTATCCTGGAGCTATGGCCGACAAGCGCAGTGCCTCGCTGGGCGAGTTCATCCGCAGCCAGCGCGAGTTGTCGGAGGTGTCGATGCGCCACTTCGCGGAGCTGGTGGGGATCTCGAATCCGTATCTGTCGCAGATCGAGCGTGGATTGCGGGCTCCGTCGGAGGCGGTCGTGCAGTCGATCGCTGAGGTGCTGCAGGTGTCGGCGGACACGCTTTACGATCAGGCGGGCGTGCCGCGCGAGGAAGGCGGGCCGTCGAAGGTGGTTCAGGCGATCCGCGAGGACCCCAGGCTGACCGGGCGCCAGCGGCAAGCCCTGATTGAGACTTACGAGGCGTTTGTCGGGGTCGGAGCGCGGCCGCGGCGAAGCTGAGGGGAACGCTCCCTGCGTGAGCGTCGTCGCCGCGTCGGGCTGTTCGCTCAATCTGGGCTCGTGCCGAGGAAGGCCGCGACATCGTGGTCGGCGCTCGGCTCGTCGGTCGGATACAGATGGGCCGCGCCGGGCAGCTCGAGCAGGCGCGCAGCGGGGATGCGGCTGGCGAGCAGCCGGCCGTTGGCAGGCGGCACCATCAAGTCCTCCAGACCGTGGACGATGAGCGTCGGCGCGTGGATCTGCGCGAGGCGCTCGTGGGTGTCGTGTGCGAGGGCGGCGGCGAGCTGGGCGGCGTAGAACTCTGGCTCGATCGGGTAGCGCAGCCGCTGGCTGATGTCCCGCGCGATGCGGTCGCCATGCTCGGCGCGTGTGTGCGTCGAGTAGTTGTAGGGGACCGACGCCCAGACGGCCTCCAGCGCCGTCATCTGCCCGCGGCGCTGGAAGAACTCGAGCGTCTGGCGGTCGGCAGCGGTGGCGCCGTCGCCTCCGGAGGTCGTCGCGCCGAGCACCAGGCGCGCGACCCGCTCGGGGTGTCGCAATGCGATCTCCTGGGCGATCATGCCCCCGAGCGAGATGCCGTAGACGTGTGCGCGCTCGACGGCCGCGGCGTCCAGGACGGCGACCGCGTCGTCGGCCAGCATGGCCGTCGTGTACGGTCCGCGGGGCCGCGCGCTGCGTCCGACGCCGCGGTTGTCGAAGCTGAGTACGCGCAACCCGGCTGCCGCGAGCACCGGCACGGTCCGCCACCAACCTGTCGCGTTCATGCCCAGGCCCATAACAAGAAGCACGGGCGCGCCAACGCCCGTGCTCTCGTAATGGAGGGAGACCTCCCCGATGCGCGCCCTGGGCACGCGACTGCGGCTAGGCCGTGATCAACTCGCGTTCGCCGTGATCAACTCGCGCGCGGCTGAGACGCTCGCCTTGACGACTTCCTCGGTCAGCTTCGCGTGCGTGTCGAGGAGGCTGGCGACGACCTCGACCTGGCTCTGCTCGGCGACCTTGCGCTCGAACTTCGCGAGTCCGGCGACATACTTCTCGACGCTGTCGAGATAGGCGGTCGTCACCTTGCGGCCGGCCTCGGCGAGGCGATCATTGGCCTCGCGTGCGCGCTCGGCGGCGGCCTCGAAGTCAGGAACAACAGGGTTGGTATGAGTTTCGGCGGTGGGCATAATCTTGTTCTCCTTCTCGTGGCGGGGTGTGGCTCGACTGTTTTGCAGATTAGCACGTAACTGGCAAAATTGCAAGCGCTGTTAGCTGGCCGCTGCTAAACTGCAAGAACAGTCGAGCAGGGCCGCACCCCAGCAGTAACCGAGAGGAGAGCCGTGTCCGCCACCTACCCGCCCACGTTCGAAGAGATCGCCTTAGCGGACAGCGTCGCCGCCTGGGGCGCAGCAGTTGACGGGCTTGCCAATTGGTGTGCCGGCGTGATCGAGCGTGGAGCGACCCCGCCCGAGCTGGCGGTGGATTGGATGCGCTGGTGGTCGTCGGCGACCACGCGGCGCCGACCCCGCTGGACCTCCCCCAACGAGGTGGCGTTCGAAACGCCGGTCGCCCGGCTCCGGGCCTTCTCGACCGGAGAGCGCAGCCGAGTGGTGCCGACGCTTGTGCTGCCGCCGCAGGCCGGGCACGACTCGTGCATCGTGGACTTCTCGCCGGAGCAGAGCCAGATGCGTGCGATCCTCGCAGCCGACCTCAGGCCGGCATACGCGCTCGACTGGATCGGTGCCACAGCGAGCACGAAGGACTCGACAATCGACGATTACATGGAGGTGGTCGACCGGGCGATCGAACACGTCGGCGGTCGCGTGAACCTGATCGGCGACTGCCAGGGAGGCTGGCTCGCGACGATCTACGCCGGCCACCACCCCGAGCGGGTAAACACGCTGACGATCGCCGGCGCCCCGGTCGACTTCCACGCCGGTGAGCCGGTGATCCATGCGGCGCTCAAGCGACTCGCGCCGGGCGGGAATCTCGCCTTCTTCCGCGGTCTCGTCGCGGCGGGAGGTGGCGTGCTGCGCGGCGAGCACATGCTGGCAGCCTTCATCGGGATGAGACCCGATAACGAGATCGCCCGTCAGCTGCAGCTGCTAAGCAACCTCGACGACCCTGTCCAGCTTCAGCGCTACCGCGAGTTCGAGGACTGGTTCACCTATACCCAGGCGATCCCCGGCCCGTTCTATCTCTGGATCGTCGAGCACCTCTTCCGCGACAATGCGCTGATCGCCGGCAAGCTCGCGGTCCGTGGCGAGCACGTTGACCTCGGGCGGATCGCGTGCCCGCTGAACCTGCTCGCCGGCGCCGCCGACCACATCACACCACCCGACCAGGTGTTCGCGCTAGCCGACTACGCGACCACGCCAAGCGAGCAGATAGTTCGCGAAACGGCCGCCGGAGGCCACCTCGGGCTGTTCATGGGCCACGAGGCGTTGCGCGAGCACTGGCCGCGGCTGCTCGCCGCCGTGCGGCGCCACTCGCAGCTAAAGGCTCCGATCCGCGGATCCGTGGCTCAGCGGGCGCTCCAGCCCTGATCCATGATCACCGGGGCGCCGGTGAACGCGCGCCCATCGGGCCCGAGCAGGAAAGCGACTGTAGCCGCGACCTCGTCAGGCTCGATCAACCGCTTGACGGCCTGAGGCGCAAGGATCACCTCCTCGAGCACGCGCTGCTCGGGCAGGCCGTGGGCCTTCGCCTGGTCAGCGACCTGACTCTCGACAAGCGGCGTGCGAACGTAGGCGGGGCAAACGGCGGTGGCGCTGATGCCGTGCTCGGCGCCCTCGAGCGCGAGCGTCTTGACGAGCCCGACCACGCCGTGCTTGGCCGCGACATAGGCTGCCTTGTAAGGCGAGGCGACGATCCCGTGGACGGAGGCGATCGCGACGAACCGTCCGGCTCCCGATTTGATCAGGTGCGGCCAGGCGTAGCGGGCGAGCAGGAACGGGCTGGTCAACAACAGCGAGAGGATCGCGTCCCAGCGTTCCTCGGGGAACTCCTCGATCCGCGCCACGTGCTGAAAGCCGGCATTTGGGATCACGGCGTCGAGCCGACCGAACCGCTCGTAGGCGGCGGCGACGGCACCGCTGTTGCCCTCGCGGCTGGCGAGGTCTGTGCGCAAGCCGACATCGCCGCGAATGTCGACGGTCAGCACATCCCAGCCGTCGCGCTCAAGGCGGGCGGCGATCGCGGCGCCGATCCCGCTCGCCGCGCCCGTGACGAGCGCCGCGCGACGCTCGGCGCTCACATCTCCATCCCGCCGTTGACGTCCCAGGTCGCCCCGGTGATGAAAGAGGACGAATCTGCGACGAGGAAGTGCACGACGCGAGCGATCTCATCGGGCCTTCCGAGCCGCCCCACCGGGATCTTCTCCTTGATCCCCTCGAGCACCTTCTCGGGGACGTGCTCGAGCATCTCTGTGGCGATGAAGCCGGGGGACACCGTGTTGACGGTGATGCCGATGCCGTTTTCCTCGAGCTTGCCGGCGCGCCGCAGCTGGAAGGCGGCTTCGCGGGCGAGCGTCTTGGTCAGGCCGAACAGCCCGGACTTCGAAGCGGCGTAGTTGGCCTGCCCGATGTTGCCGATCTCGCCGATGATCGAGGAGATGTTCACGATCCGGCCCGAACCGCGATCGATCATGTGCGGCAGCACGGCCTGGCTCATGAAGAACGCGCCGGAAAGGTTGACGGCGATCACGTCGTTCCAGTCCTCGTCGGTCATCTTCAGGACCGTCTTGTCGATCGTGATTCCAGCGTTGTTGACGAGGATGTCCAGACGCCCGTGGTGTTCGATCACCTCGCCCACGGTACGCCGGCAGTCCTCCGCCACACCGATGTTGCCGCGGTGGACGCTGCCGCTCAGGTATTCCGTGTTGAGCTGGCTGAGAAACGCCTCGGCGTTATCGCGGTCCCGGGTGTAGCCGACCGCCACGGACGCGCCCTGCTCGGCGAGGCTCTGGCAGATCGCCGCCCCGATGCCTCGGGCGCCGCCGGTGACGAACGCGACGCGGCCGTGCAGACGCGGACGGTGGATCATCGAATCGGGTTGGCCGCTAGTGGCCGCCGTCTCGGTGGGGTTGGTGCTGACTGACTCGAATGGGTTGGTGCCGGTTGACATGTCATCCCCTTCCTCAGTGGCCCGAGCGTTCGCGCAACCAATCCGCGAGGTCGGGCCAGGTCTCATGTTTTGCCTGCGAGCCGGCCATCAGACCGATGTGGCCGCTCGGGCGATCCATATGCGTGACGTCCTCGCTCGCGACCAGATCGAGCAGCGGGAGGGTGCCCTCCGGTGGGGCGATGTGATCGGCACTAGCGGTCACCACGAGCAGGTTCTGCTCGATCCGACCGAGGTCGACGCGTTCGTCGCGCAGCCACAGGCGACCGTCGACGAGTCTGTTCTCCTTGTACATCCAGGTGATCCATTCGCGGTACGCACGCGAGGGAAACGGCGGGTTATCCGCGACCCACTTCGCCATCGCCTGATAGCTCACACGCGGGTCGGCGCCATCCAGGATGCTCACAAACAGCCTGCGGTAGGTCGTCACGTAGTTCGTGACCGGCTTCATCAGCTTGTTCGCCCAGTCGATCCCCGAGCCCGGCACCGCCGGCCAGCGCCCGGCGATCAGATCGACATCGAAGTCGTCGTGCCCCACCCAGCGCGTGTACAACGATCCGCTCGGATCGATCGGCGTCGTCAACAGAACCGCGTTGCGCACCGCCCCCACCGGATGCAGCGCGCAGTACATCGCACACAACGTCCCACCGATGCACCAGCCGAGCAGCGTCAACTCCTCCTCACCGGCGGCACGCAACGTCTCGCGCACCGCCCAGTGCAACTCGTCGCAAACGAACTCGGCGAGTCCCATCTCTGAGTCCTCTTCACCCGGGACGCCCCAATCGATCAGGAACACGTCGAATCCCTGCGCAAGCAGAAACTCGACGAACGAGTTGCCCGGCCGCAGGTCGAAGATCTCTGGGCGGTTGATCAGCGCGAACACCAGCAGCACCGGAATCGCGTGCTCGCGAGCGCTCGATCGGTAGCGATAGAGCGTTGTACCGCGGTGCGTCCAGACCACGTCCCGCGGCGACGAGCCGATCGGCGCGTCCGCGGTCGTCAGGATTACGTTCGTGAACTCGAGCGTGGCGCGCGGCAGGCGGGCCAGCGTCTCGATCGCGCTCACGACGCCCCGCGTGTCCGCTTCGTCTCGGTGTCGGTCTCGGCGCCGTGAGACCCGACTGCGGACGGCCCGGGAGTCGGTTTCGGCACCGTGCCGATCCGGGCGGCGGATGCCTTCGCAGCCTCACGCGGCGGCCGCTGCGGCGTGTCGGTCCCGGCGACGGCAGATCGGTTGGCGGACAGCGCGCCCGCCAGCTCGTCGCGCAGCTCTTCGACCTCTTGCAGGAGACGCTCCAGCTTGTCCTCGCTTCGCTGCAGCTGGCGGGCGAGCCGCGTCACGTCCGCCCGTCCGGCGACACGCAGATTTCGCAGCACCAAATCGGCGAGATCCGAGCTGAGCCTCGAGATCGCTGCGACGTTCTCGGCGCTCCGCGCCAGCAACACGCCGAAACTCGGCTTGGAGACGAGCTCCTCGAACGCGTCGGCCGCTCGCGATTCGGCCTGCTCGTACAGCGCCCGAACCTGCTCCGCCCCCGACGGGGCGTTGGGCTCGCTCATCGCGCCTCCCGACCGTCGAGCAGGCAGGCGGCCGGCTCCCCGCCGATGATCGCCGACGCCGAAGCCGTCCCGTTGGACCGCCTCGCGCTGGTAGACGAACTCATATCGACGCCCTCCTTGACAACCGAGATTGTGGCGTATGCTACATCACCAGAACCGGGCCACGTCGTTCACCCATACGAGGGAGTCTGCGATGGAAGATGCTGTGATCGTCAGCGCAGTGCGCACGCCGGTCGGCAGCTTCGGCGGGCACTTCAAGGACGTCGCCGCCACCGAGCTCGGAGCGCAAGTGGTGCGCGCGGCGCTCGAGCGCGCCGAGATCTCCGGTGAGGAGGTGGACGAGGTCTTGCTCGGCTGCGTCCTGCAGGCCGGGCTCGGGCAGAACCCCGCGCGCCAGGTCGCGATCGGCGCGGGGCTCCCGAACGAGGTGCCGGCGACGACGATCAACATGCTCTGCGGATCCGGGCTCAAGTCAGTTGCGATCGCCTCGCAGATGATCCGCTCCGGCGACGTGGATGTGGTCGTGGCCGGCGGCATGGAGAACATGACGCGCGCGCCGTATCTGCTGCCGTCCGCGCGCTACGGCGCGCGGATGGGCGACGCCCAGCTGATCGATTCGATGGTCCACGACGGCCTCTGGGATGCCTTCAACGCCATTCACATGGGCGTCACAGCGGAGAACCTCGCCGACCAGTACAACATCACCCGCGAGGAGCAGGACGAGTTCGCGGCGGCGAGCCAGCAGAAGGCCGAGCGCGCGGTCGCCGAGGGGATTTTCAGGGACGAGATAGTGCCGATCGAGGTACCCGTTAAGGGCGGCACGCTGACCGTTGACGCCGACGAGCATCCGCGACCGGGAACGACCGCGGCGGCGCTGGGGAAGTTGCGCGCGGCGTTCCGCCGCGACGGCGGAACTGTGACCGCGGGCAACGCCTCGGGCATCAACGACGGGGCGGCGGCGATCGTCCTGATGTCGGCAACCAAGGCCAACGCGCGCGGCCTGCGGACGTTTGGGACCGTCGAGAGCTACGCCTCCGTCGGGGTGGATCCAAAGATCATGGGCATCGGCCCGGTACCCGCCGTGCGCAAGGCGCTGGCGAGGGCGGGGCTTCAGCTCGCCGACATCCAGCTGTTTGAGCTCAATGAGGCGTTCGCGGCGCAGTCGCTGTCTGTGCTGCGGGAGCTGGACATCGACCCCGCACTGATCAACCCCAATGGCGGGGCGATCGCGCTTGGGCACCCGATCGGGGCCAGCGGCGGCCGGATCCTCGTCACCCTCTTGCACGAGATGCGCAGGCGCGACGCGACGCGCGGCGTCGCCACGCTCTGTGTCGGCGGTGGCCAGGGGCAGGCTGCGGTCATCCACAACGGCACCACGCGCTAGAGCGGCGGGCGCCCGAGCATCTGCGGCCGGACTGGCCAGAACTCCCACCCCGGCGGCCGCGGCCTGCGGAGCAGGTCAATCGGCAGAGCGCGAGGTCGTCGGCGGCACCACGCGGCCGCGTGCCCCAAGCGTAGATCGCCTCGGGCCGCCACCGGCGCCGCCGCGACCTCGCCGCCGCCCGCGCGGGAAGATGTCGGCGTGACCGACGCCTCCCCTGAGACCCAGCTCGCGGCGCTTGGCGCGCTCCTGCGCGCACAACGTGTGTCCGCCGAACTCTCGCTGCGCGAGCTCGCTAACCGCACCAACGTGTCCAACGCTTATCTCAGCGAGTTGGAGCGCGGCCTGCACGAGCCTTCGCTGCGCGTTTTGCGAGCGATAGCGTCCGCCCTCGGCACGCCACTCGGGTCGATGCTCGCCAGCGCGGGAGTGCTCGGGGATCGGGAGGACGATCACCCGTCCGGCGTCGGGGAGACCGAGGCCGCGATCATGCGCGACGCAGAGCTCAGCGAGCCGCAGCGGACCGCGCTGCTGAGCGTGTACCGGAGCTTCGTTCAGACCCACACGTCCCGCTGAGCGGTATACCGAGCGACTGCTTGATATACTGAGCAGATGCCGCGCGCCGATTGGCGGGAGCTCTACGCCTCTAACCGGGCGACGATCGCGCGAGCCGGCATCGCTCCGGCGGAAGCGATCAGCTTCCCATCCAGGGCCGGCGCTCCAAACGGCCTGCGGGCAGTCGCGCCCGGCCGCGGGGGCCTGCCAAAGCTCGGCCGCAGCGGCCATCAGGCGCTGATTCATGTCGCTCGTGGACTGGATCCTTCGACGCCCGCGCCGCTCGTATGCATGCTCCACGGCTGCACCCAGGATCCCGCGACCTTCGCAGCGAGCACGCTGATGAACGACGCTGCCGACCGCCACGGGTTCGTGGTGCTCTATCCCGGTCAGAATCGGGGCGACAACCCGCAGGGCTGCTGGAACTGGTTCCTCCCCGAGCACCAGCGGCGCGAGCGCGGTGAGCCGGCAGCGATCGCCGGGCTCGTCCGCGATCTCATCGAGACCAGCTCGGACTGCACGGTCGATGGCGGACGCGTCTTCGCCGCCGGGCTCTCCTCGGGCGGCGCCATGGCCGCAATCCTCGCCGCGTGCTACCCGGACCTCTTCGCAGCGGTGGCGGTGCACTCGGGACTCCCCTACAACTCGGCAACCAGCATGAGTTCCGCCTTTGATGTCATGGCGAGCGGGGCCGCGGACGCCGACGCCCACGCTCGCGCAGCCCGTGCCGCGATGGGCGACCACGCCCGCCCGGTGCCGAGCATCGTCATCCACGGGACGGCCGACCGTATCGTCGCCCCCGCGAACGCGATCAACGTCCTGCGCCAGTCGATGGCTGCAAACCATCTCGCAGCACCCGAGAGCTGCGACCACGACGTCGCCCGCCCCACCAGCTCGCGGAGCGGCAAGGTCGATGGCGGGCACGCCTACACCCAGTCGCGATGGACCGACGGTCGCGGCGCGCCCATGCACGAGCTGCTCGAGGTCGACGGACTCGGGCACGCGTGGTCCGGGGGCGCGGCGGGAGGCTCTTACACCGATCCCCGAGGTCCCAGCGCGACGGAGGCGATCTGGGCGTTCTTTGCGCTGACGGCAGCCGACCCACCACGCGTCTGAGGGCTGCGCGAGCGACTCACGAGTTGCGAGGGTTTGGTTCGGAGACAGCTTTGCTTATCTCCGGCATGGATCGCCTGCGCGTCAACGCGCTCCACGACCCACTGAACGCTTACCGACCTGACACGAAGCGCGGTAGCGAACCTCCCGAGCCGTCCGCGCTGCGGCACGCGCGGTGGCGCGATAACGTGTCGGCCGATGGTGCGAGTGCCGTCCCCGCAGCCCGACGCGGGAGCGATCGCCTACGAGACGGCGGCGCGGCTGCTTGGGAACGTCGAGCGGGTCGTGCTCGGCAAGCAAACGGAGATCGCGCTCGTGATCGCGGCGATGATCTCGGGTGGCCACGTGCTGATCGAGGACGTCCCCGGCACGGCGAAGACGATCCTCGCGCGCGCGCTTGCGCAATCGGTCGACGGCGCGACATTTGCGCGGATCCAGTGCACGCCTGATCTTCAGCCGACCGACGTCACGGGCCTTTCGATCTTCAATCAGGTCACGCGCGAGTTCGAGTTCCGGCCGGGGCCGGTATTCGCGAACGTCGTGCTGGTGGATGAGACCAACCGCGCGATGCCGCGCACGCAATCGGCGCTGCTCGAGGCGATGGCGGAGGCGCAGGTCACCGTGGACGGCGTCACGCGGCGACTGCCGACACCGTTCCTGGTCCTCGCGACCGAGAATCCGATCGATCAGGAGGGGACGTTCCCGCTGCCCGAGGCGCAGCTCGACCGCTTCGCGATGCGCACCGGCCTCGGGTATCCGCAGGAGGACGAGGAGGTCTCGATCGTGCTCGCCCAGCGTCACGGCCATCCGATCGACGAACTCGACGCCGTGATCGATAACGAAGAGCTGCAGGCCCTGCAAAGGGCAGTCGAGGACGTCTACGTCGACGAATTACTCCTGCGCTGGATCGTCGAGCTCGTGCGCGCGACTCGCCGCGCCGAAGGCGTCGCGTTCGGCGCATCGGTTCGCGGCAGCCTGATGCTCGAGCGCACGGCTCGCGCCTGGGCGCTGCTCCAGGGCCGCGGATACGTCGTGCCCGCTGACGTCGAGCGGCTGTTCGTCCCGGTCCTCGGCCACCGGATCCTGCTGACCTCGTCCTATTTGGCCGAGACGCGCGCGCTCCGGGGCGAGGAAGCGCTGGCGCAGGTGATGGCGCGCTGCCTTGAGCTCGCGCCGCCGCCCGCTTCGGGCTGGGAACCGTGAGCGCCCAGCGCGGCGGTCGGCGAACCTTCCCGCTGATCCAGCGCAGGCGGAGGCCGGGCCTCGCTTTCGGCGACGTCGCGACGCGACGGCGCGGGCACGGTCTGGAGCAGCTCGGGCATCGGCCCTACGAGCCGGGCGACCCGATCGCCTGGATCGACTGGCTCGCATCGGCGCGCCTCTCGGCCACCACCGGGACCGACGCCTTCGTCGTGCGCCAGCGCGCCGCAGACGAGGCGCCGCGCGTCGTGGTCGCCGTCGACCGCAGCCCGGCGATGGCCCTCTACCCCCAGCCACTGCCGTGGCTCGCGAAGAGCGCCGCGCTGCGCGAGGCGGTCGCGGCGATCGTCGCCAGCGCCGCCGCTGCGCGCGCCGACACGGCCGCCCTCGACTTCAGCGACGGCGATCCCTGGTGGCTCCCACCGGGCCGGCGCGGGCGGCCCTGGTTGATCGCCGAGCGCGAGCGGGCGGCTTTCACAGCGCCCACGGACACGCTCGAGCGTGCGCTCGAATTTCTCGGCCGCCACCGCAGCCAGCTCCCCCCCGGGACCTTCGTTTTCCTGTTGTCTGACTTTCTCGCGCCCCCCTCGGCGCAGGCCTGGCAGTCAGCACTCGCGCGCGGCTGGGAGCTCGTGCCCGTCGTGATCCAGGATCCGGTGTGGGAGCGCAGCTTCCCAGACGTCGGCGGCGTCGCCGTCCCGATCACCGAGCCTCGTACCGGCACCGTCGCACTCGTGCGCTTCAGCCGACGCGAGGCGCAGGAGCGCCGCGAGGCCAATATGCGCCGCCACGAACAGCTCCTACGCGACTTCCAGACGCTCGCCCTTGACCCGGTGCTGATCGTCGCGAGCGAGCCCGAGGAGATCGACGCGGCGTTCCTCGCCTGGGCCGAGGCACGGCGACGGAGCCGGTGAGAGCGATCGGCCGCACCGCTGCGCTCGCCGCACTCGCCGGCGCAGCGGCGGTGGGCGGGTTGCTGGCGCTGAGCCACGGCGCAACTGGCACGATCATGGCGCCCTCGGCGCCGCTCATCGCGCGCACGAACTTCGATCCGCCGGCCGCCGCCTTCGGTGATCGCATTGACGCCACGATCACGATCGAGATCGATCGCAGACGAGCGCGCCCGCAGACCCTGCGCCTGAGCTACGACCTCGCGCCGCTGCAGCCGATCGGACCGACCCGCACGAGCCGCGTCATGAGCAGCGACGTCGAGCTCATGACCATCGCCGTCCCCGTTGCCTGCATCACTGACGCGTGCCTCGCTGCGCGCGGCGTCGCGCAGCTACGCCTCGCACCTGTGAAGGCCTCGATCGCCACCGCCGCAGGTGTGCGCAGGGTGTCGGCTGCGTGGCCATCCCTGGCGGTGCGCGACCGCGTGCGCACCGCTGACGTGAACGCCTCCCAGCCTCCGGTGGAAGCCGACGCCTCGCCGCTCCCTCCCACCTACCGCGTCTCGCCGGCAGCGCTGGCGACCATCCTCGATGTCGTGGCGGCGCTCCTTGGCTTCTCAGCGGTCGCTCTGGCGGCTTGGGAGCTCGAGCTTGCGCGGCGGCGTCGCGGGGCGCCGGAAGCAGCGTTGGTGCGGGCGATCCGACTCGCGCGCTCGGCGCAGGCGCTTCCGGGTCCGGAGCGCCGACGCGCACTCGAGCTGCTCGCGCGGGCGCTCGGCCGCAGCGAGCTTCGGAGTGACGCAACCAGGCTCGCGTGGTCCGAGCCGACGCCCGAGCCCGCCGAGCTCGAGCTCCTGGTGGCGGCCATCGAGCGCGAGGAGACCCTATGAGCGCGGGCATCCCGCTCGCTGACGCGGTCGAGCTGCGCCGCCGCGCTCGGCCGGCGCGACTGCTCACGGTGCTGCTCGCCGCCGCTGCGATCGGCTGCGCTGTGGCGGCGCTGCTTGTTGCGCGCAGCCCGCGCACGCGCACGCTCGTGCCGCTCGGCCGCAATGCGAACGCCGTCCTGGTGCTCGACCTCTCGGCAAGCATTTCGGCCGACACGTTCTCGAGGATCTCCGCGACACTGCGGGCGCTGGCCGAGAGCAGCGGACACTTCGCGCTGGTCGTCTTCTCTGATATCGCCTATGAGGCGCTGCCGCCCGGCACGCCGGCGGTCGACCTGACGCCGCTGATCCGCTTCTTCACGCTCCCGCCGCAGCGTGACAGCCAGGCCGGGCTCAACTTCCCAGCCAACCCCTGGGCCGACACCTTCACGGGCGGGACGTCGATCTCCTCCGGCATGCAGATCGCGCTGCAGATCGCCCTCGCGCAGCAGCCGCGCCCGACGGTCGTCCTCGTCAGCGATCTCGACGACGATCCCGGCGACCTGCCCGCGCTCGCCGGCGTGCTGGCCGAGGACCGTAGCGACAACGTGCCGGTCCGCCTTGTCGGCCTCAGCCCGGCGCCCGAGGACGTCGCGTTCTTCACCGCGGCGCTCGGGGCGGACGCGCGCGTCACCTACGCGCCCACGCTCGACCAGGCCGCGCCGCGGCAGACGACGCCATTCCCGTGGGCCCTCGTCGCGCTCACGCTGCTCGCCGCCGTCACACTCGGCCTGCGCGAGGGCTGGGCACCCAAGCTCGACTGGAGGCGGTCGTGAGCGTGCGCAGGGTCACTGCGACCGCGGCGTTCGCGGTACTCGCCGTGCTGGCCGCGCTGCTCGCAGCGGATGTGAGCGCATGGCCCGCCGCGATCGAGCGCGGCGACGCCCTCTACGCGCTCGATCCGGCGAGCGCAGACTGGTCGGCGCAGACGCGCCTCGGCGGCCTCGCCGCGACGATGCTGGGAACGGGAGGCGACCTCGCCGCGCGCCGCGGCCTGCAGCTCTACGACCAGACAATCGCCTTACAGCAGGGGATCCCCTACGTGGAACAGATCGAGACGGCCCGAGCCGAAGCGATCAACGCGCTGGCCAAGCCGGCGGCGTCGAGCGACCGGTCCGTCGCCTCGCAGGCGCGCACGCTGCAGGGCGTTCTCGCGTTCGACGCCGCGAGCCGCGGAGGCGGACCCACGCAGGTCGACGCCGCGATCACGGACTTCACCGCCGCGCTCGAACTGGACTCCGCCAACACCGCAGCCAAGTTCAATCTCGAACTGCTGCTCCGCCTCGGCCAGGCCCAGCCGTCCATCTACGGCGCCGCCCACAAGAAGAGCCCCGCGCGCACCGACCACAGGGGCCCGGCCGGTGCGTACGGTGGCCGCCTCGGCGCGGGCGGCGCACCGCCTGGACACGGGTACTGATGACACTTCTGACGCCGCTTGGAGGACTTGTGGCACTCGCCGCGCTGATCCCGCTCGCGGCGTTCGTCGCCGGCCGTGGCAGGGTGGCGGCAGTGCGCAGCGCGCTCGGCCTGACGCCGCCGCCACGCACCTCGATGGCGCGCCAGGCGTTGGCGGTCGCGGCGATCGCGGTACTCGGCCTGGCGGCAGCCCAGCCCGCTCTCAGCGATGTGGCCACGGCGCGGACCCGCACGAACGTCGAGGTGCTGTTTGTGCTCGACACATCGCTCTCGATGGCCGCCTCGGCCTCGGCGGACTCACCGACCCGCCTCGAACGCGCGGTGGCAGCGGCAGCGCGCCTGCGCGCCACGATCCCCACCGTGCCATCCGGCGTCGCAACGTTCACCGACCGCGTTCTGCCCGACCTGCTCCCGGTCACCGATGTCGCTGCCTTCGACAGGGTGCTCACGCAGGCCGTGGCGATCGAGAATCCGCCGCCGATCGAGACCGGGATCGTGCGCGATACCGACTACGCGGCACTCCAGGACATCGGCACCGGCAATTACTTCGAGCCTGGCGTCACGCGGCGGGTGGTCGTGCTGCTGACCGACGGCGAGAGCCTCCCCTTCAACTCCAGCCAGATTGCCTCACAGTTGGCGCCAGCACTCGGCTACCGCTTCCTCGCGATCCGCTTCTGGGCTGCCGACGAAGGCGTCTACAACACCAACGGCCGAAGGCAACCCGGGTACCACCCCTACGCGGCTGGAAAGGTCCTTCTCGCACAGCTTGCGGCGTCACTCGGCGGGCGCTCCTACGAAGACGCCGACCTCGGCGAGGCCGCCGACTACCTGCACCAGATCGTCGGCACCGGGCGAACGACGACGACCCAGCGGGCGGCGAGTGTTCGTACGCTCGCGCCGTTCGTGGCCGGCCTCGCGGTCCTGCTCTTAGCACTTGCGCTGGCTCCCGCGCCCTCGGACCTGCCCAGCCGACGCGCCTGGCAGCGGGTCTGGCGGGCCGGCGGCGAAAGCAGCGTCCGCTAGCAGTAGCTGATTACGCCCAGCGTGGCCAGCTTCGGGCCTTGCAGGCGGTTTCTAGATGGCGAGACCCAGACTCGAACTGGGGACACCACGATTTTCAGAAGCCCCGGAAGGGAGGCCAGATGGTGCGACATAGCAGGCTGTTTGCTACCTATTGGCTCGCTGACCTTGCGCCCCTGTTGCGGCTCTTCTCGGGGCATTGGGCCACGAGATGGGGCTTCGTGACCCAAGGCCGCCGTCGCTTCACGGCCCGATGAGCTCCGCCGAGGCCGCCTCCTTTTGGCGATACCGGGAGCCGAACACCCTTCACCCGCCCGTGACGTATACGTCACGCGTCGCAAACGTCAAACGTCATCACCGTCGTTGGGATGGTCGATCTGTTCCCACGTTTCTCCGTTTGCCATCCTCCAGCTTTCCTCCGTGGTCGGGCCGTCGGTTAGGGCGCTCAGGCACAAGCGCCCGAATTTCTTCAGTGATCGACCTATGGCCGCCGCTCCCCTGCGGTTTCCCGAATCACCCGAGACGCCCATGCGCTCAGGAGCTTTTCGGTACTCAGCGAGACTCTCTGCGGCGACGCGGTCGGACGCAATCCCATCCTGAAGCACTACCCCGCCACGGACGATCCGCCAAACTGTCCGTCCCTCGGTGTCGCGGTATTGCTCCGCCGTCGGTTCGGTACTCACGCATTCCTCGATTCGGTGGCATCCGGTTCGCCTCCCACCGCGGGAACGATACGCTCAGCGACCGGATTCGCCCATGAGGGGGCTCCGTGGCTAGGCGGAGGCTTTGTCGCCGAAGCGTTGGCGTGCGGCTTGGCGTGACACGCCGAGAGCGACGGCGATCCTGTTCCACGAGCGGCCGGCGTTCCGTGCGGCCGTAACTGCATCGCGAAGGCGGGCCTCGTCGGCGCGGACGTTGTCCGCGACCTGAGCGACCGCGAGGAGCTCTGGAGCCTCTTGCCAGCGGATAGTTGCCGGATCGACGTTCTCGGCCCACTGCTCGAAGCGCGCCGCTGCGCCCTCGATTTGCTTGTTGGTGTGCCTTGGCATCTAGCTGGCTAGCGCTGGAACTTTGGTCTGAGGTTCATTGCGTGGATCACGACAGGATCGTCGGCGTCACGGTCTAGGATCCCGATCTCGAGCAGGTTCCCGGTGGTGGAGGGGCCGACCACCATTACGAGATCGTCGTCGTCGATTGTCGTGCTGTACATCTCGTTTCGGACTGCGTGGAGGATGTCTTCGTCAGGGATCCCGTGCTTTCGAGCGACATCCGCGATCCGCACTAGACAAGACTACTTGTCTATCAGGGCGATGTCAACGACGAACCGAGCAGCTCCTCGTTTCGCCAAGTCGTCTGGCTAAGCGGTTTCGACCGCGGCTCGGCGCGGGCGTGAGTGCGAGCACGATCAGTCTCCGTGTCGCACAACTGTCAGGAGGAGCCATGGACACTGCCTTGCTGGATTGCATCGGTCGACGCCGCTCGCCGGCGACCATGCCGGGGTACCACGCTGGTCGTCCGCCGCGCAACAGGGGACAGCGCTACCCCGCGGATCCGCCGCCGGTCGAGGAGATCATCAGGGTCATGCGGACCGCCGGCGACGGCCCGGCAGCTGACCGATTTCGCGGCCTGATCGTCGTGCTCTGGCGTTCAGGGCTGCGGATCAGCGAAGCGCTCGCGCTCGCCGAGAGCGACCTTGACCGTGCCCGCGGGGCGATCCTGGTGCGCCGCGGCAAGGGCGGC
>Ga0182015_10000891_pt1 | contig 41588 bp, 43 predicted proteins | sample 712P3MmetaG_FD_120478 | JGI IMG/M metagenome (GOLD analysis project Ga0182015, IMG submission 120478) | Permafrost microbial communities from Stordalen Mire, Sweden - 712P3M metaG | ecosystem: Environmental > Terrestrial > Soil > Wetlands > Permafrost | place: Sweden: Stordalen | collected...
CCTAGTTCGCTGACGCCGTCCGGGATCACCATCCAACGCTGAAAGATCGCTGAAACGAAGCCGCGATCTAAACTGCCCCCGACCTAACATCTTGATAAATGGTGCCGACGCGCGGATTTGAACTGCGGCGCTGTCGCCGGGCTATGCCTCGCCCGCCAGACAAAAATTCAGTGTGACGGCGGCGCCGCCATCGGCGCGGTTCTCGACGATTATCGTCCCCGCATGGGCCTCGATAATGCGAGAGACGATCGCGAGACCAAGTCCCGAGCTGCCGGTACGCTGCCGGTCCCTCCGCCAAAAGCGACGAAAGATCAATTCGCGTTCTTTCTCGGCGATGCCGGGTCCGCGATCGAGAACGCGTACCGAGCCGCGATTGCTGATCTCGACCTCGACGGTTGTTCCGAGCGCGGTATGCGATATCGCATTCTCGACGACGTTGCGGATGGCCTGAAACATGGCTTCGGAATTTCCCCTTATCCATACTGGGGTTTCTTCTCCGGAGAGAGCGATATTCTTGTTCTCGGCGAGCGCGAGCGGGGCCATGAAGGCGACCACGCTTAGGGCGATGTTTTGGAGATCGACGATCTCATTGGAGCCAACAGTGAAGCTCTCGAGCTCGGCGATTTCGAGAAGCTGATTGGCGAGACGGCTCATCCTCTCGATGTCGGAGCGCAGCTCGCCCGCAATCTTCCGGTCGGGCAGGGTGTCGATGCGCGTCCGCAGCAAGGTCAGCGGCGTTCGCAGCTCATGGGCCGCATCGGCGGTGAAATCCCGCTGAATGCGAAAGCCCTTTTCAAGCCGGTCGAGTGCCATGTTGATGGCGCTGATCAGCGGCAAGATTTCGCGCGGCATGTCGTGTATTGGTATGCGCAAGTCGAGTCTGGCGGGTTCGATTGCCTGAGCGCTTGCCGACGCCTCAAGAACGGGACGAATCGCGCGTCGAACGATAAACACATCGACGGCAAACAGAAGAAACAGGATGGGGATGACGATCCATCCAACCCTGTAAAAGAATGCGGCAACGATATCGTCGATGATGACATCAGGGTGTTCGAGATTCTGCGCTATCTGAATCCACGCGACGTGATCGCCACGACGAAAGGGGATGCTGGCTCCATAATAAACGGCTGCGTCCTGTGCCCCATGCAAATACGAAGACTGGAAATACGTGGGCCCGGCGGCGCGTGAACCAGCAGCAAAAATCGGCGCGTGATCGGCCAGAGAGGAGAACAAGGTCTTGCCGGATTCATCAATGACGGAAAACGCAAAGCCGTTGTAGCCATGGGCGTAAAGTGCCACGAGATCTGGCGGAAGATTCAAATCCCAGCGCCCATCGGGGGACAGCGCGAGGTAATGCGCGATGATGTCGGCATGGTCTCGCAGTGTCTGGTTTTGGAGAGTGGTGGCCGTCGTATTCAAAAGGATATAAACCGCGGCCGATAACACGATTGCGGTGATCCCGATCGCCACGATATGTAGAAAAACGATACGCGAAAGAATCGATCTGAAGTGTGGGATCATGGGTTCGCTTCTTTAATAAGATAGCCCACGCCTCGAATGGTATGAATTTGTACCTTGGCGCCAGATTCGGTGAGCTGTTTGCGCAGCCTGTGAACATAGACTTCGATCGCATTCGAACCGACATTGGCCGATAAGCCAAACAACTGGTCTTCGACCAGTTGCTTCGGCACCACGCGACCGCTGCGCCGCATCAGAATCTCGAGGACGGCTATCTCACGCGCTTGAAAGACCTGTGGTTTGTCGTCGAGGAAGACCTGTCGGGCCTCGGTATCGAAGGCAACGTTGCCGACGCGTAGCAACCGTGCCAGGAGATGGCCGGGGCGTCGCAGCAGCGCCTGCAACCGCGCGACCAATTCATCGAAGGCAAAGGGCTTGACCAAATAATCGTCGGCGCCATCGCGCAAGCCTGCAACACGATCATAGACACCGCCCCTCGCGGTCAGCACGAGAACCGGCATGGGGTTCTCGTGCGCGCGGAGTTCCCGCAGAACGGCAAGGCCATCTTCATCCGGCAAGCCGAGATCGAGAACAACGGCGGAATAATGCGTCGCCGTCAGGACTTGCCGCGCGTCGCCGGCATTGCCGACGACGTCGGTGGCAAAGCCGGCAGCGGCGAGTCCCTCGCGCAGCAGCTTGGCAAGCTCCTCGTTATCCTCAACGAGCAGTAACCGCATCCGGTCAATCCTGAAGCGCTGCGTTCCCCGCGCGGAGGTATAGCACGCAGGTCTGGCGAATCGGGAAGTCAGGTCCGGCCTCAAAAATTCCGGTGTCAGGTTGGTGTAAGGCAGAACGGCTAAAAGTTCTGGCTATTACATCTGCCTAGCGGTAGGACAATTTTTTGGCACATCGATTTATCCGATTCACTTGTTCCCTCGGCCGGGATCAACGCGGCACCATCGCACTCATATTCGGACTGATGATCGTTCCCTTGATACTGGCGATCGGCGTCGGCGTCGATTACGCGCGCGCCGCGCAATTCCGCGCCCAGCTGCAGGGCATCACCGATTCCTCGGCTCTCGCCGGCGCCGCCGCCTTCGTCAGCTGCGCCAGCCAGAGTACCGGCACCACGGCTGCGACCAATTACTTCAACAACGCCAAGACCTACCTCACGCCCAATAGCGGCTTCGGCTCGGGCCCGACGGTGACGCCGGGCCCCACCTCGTGCAGCAGCTCGACCACCGCCTTCACCATGACGGTCACCGCCTCGACAACCATGCCGACCACGCTGATGGCGCTCTACATGAGTTCAATTCCCATCACCACCACGGCGACGGCGACCAATCCGGTCGTCACCGGCAACTTCAACACCGGCGGTTTCGTGAGCTACGCCTGCGATACCAACATCGTCTATTGGTACGTCGTGCCCTCGAAAGGCGGTGCGCCGGCGGCTTCAGCGATGAATATGCTCTGGTCCAATAACTCCGCCACGCCGCCGAGCACGGCGACTTTCCAGGTTACCGCCAGCCAGAAGATCGGCTTCGCCATCGAAAACATCACCGGCGCGCGGCCCACCTCGCTGGGCGGCTGCAACTACGGGAATAACGGCTACGGTTCCCAGCCCGGCGACGCACAATGGCTATATTCCAGCCTGCAACCGCCCAGCGCCGATTACAACATCGCCCCCGGCGGCGCCAACACCGGCACACACGGGGTCTACGAAACCACCCAGGATTGCGCCTTGGTGGTTGAGAAGGGCAACACCAGCGGCAGTACGACGACCTTTGCCACACCGCCGCAGGGGCAGTGCTATAGCGTTTCGGGCAGTGGGGAAAACACCAACACCTACAGTTCCGGTCAGATGACCGGCAATTGCCTCGGTTGCGGAAGCGGGGCGACAATGACCACGGAAATGACCAATGCCGCGCCGAGCTGTTCGCAGCTTGGCGGCTATGCCTACCAATACGACTGGAACGACATGGGCGGAAATTTCGATTCCTACAATTACGGCAACGACATGCAGTATCAGTTTTCGTGCTCGGGCGGCAGCAGCGGCGGCGGTTCGGGCAATGGCACCACCACCAGCACCGGCCTCACCCTCACGAATTAGTACGGTTTTATCCAACGAAAAACGAATATGACCGTTCCGTCGCTGAGAGGTCCATATCGTCTCAATACGGAGATCGTGAAATCGGTCATTCCGGAAAAGATCGCTGGCGCTTACGTCGTCGGCGCTCACAAAGCTTCACAGATCGAGCCGCTTCTGGTCGGACGGTCGGACGATCTGGCCTTGCAATTGTTCAAGCATATCAGCAGCTATGCCAGCTTCGCCTATGCGGCCGCGTTCTCTCCGCGACTCGCATACCAGATGGAATGCGAGATGTATCACGCATGGAAGCCGCGCGATAATTTGGCGCATCCGGTCAAACCGAAAGATTCAAACTGGGAATGCTCCGTATGCAGGCAATAGCCGGACGGTCGATTTGGCCGAAAGATCGCTGAAATAAAGCCGCGATCTAAAGCGGCCCCGGAGTCCTTGGCGAGCATCATGCCCGTGAGATCCGCAGAACGCGGCAGGCTGCCGGTATGCGTGGTGAGGAAGCGTTCGACTCTCTGTATCATGGGATGGTAGAGGGTAGAAGCTGCCTTGAGCTCGCCCAGCAGCTTAATGCGGTTGAAAATGCGATCGACAATGCAAAAAAAGTCATTATCCACGATCATATCGACAACCGCTTAGAAGAAGCAGCCGGGCCGATGTCCCGAAAAGCTCGTGGACCCCTCGATGAATTCAAGGAAATTACCAAATATCTCTAACTGAGGTGTCCCGACTCTTGAGCGCTTCCATTCACCGGACATGAGGAAGAGACGCTTATTCGGCAGGCTGATCCGAATCTTGGGTCCCGGCTTCGTCAGCGGTGCTGCAGACAATGATCCGGCAGGCATTGCAACCTACACCCAAGTTGGAGCTCAATTTGGTTACGGACAGCTGTGGACTGTTCTCTTTGCACTTCCCCTGCTGATTGCGGTTCAAGAGGCCTGTGCAAGAATCGGCGCCGTGACGGGCAAGGGTCTAGCGGCTCTTATTAAAGAAAACTATAGCGCGCGCATACTCTATGCAGCCGTCGCGATCCTTCTCATAGCCAACATCATAAATATCGGTGCCGACATCGGCGCAATGGCCGAGGCGATCCGTCTGATTATCCCGATTCCCTTTACGATACTCGTCCTCGTAACAACGTTCATGACGCTAACGCTTGAGATATTCTCCTCCTATCGGATCTATGCGCGGTATCTCAAAGCGCTGTCCGCCGTTGCCTTTATGTATCTATTGACTGCTTTGCTTATCGAAGAGCCTTGGATGAAAATTCTGAGGGCGACCTTCGTGCCGCACATTGAGCTTGGTTTTGCTTTTCTTTTAATTTTACTAGCGAACATTGGAACCACGATCGCGCCCTATTTATTCATTTGGGAAACATCGCAGGAAGTGGAAGAAGGCAAAGCAGCTGGCCGATTTCGGAGCCGCAGAGTCGTTTTGATCTCTAGCCGTGTCATCTCCAATTTACGGTTAGACAATGCGGTGGGCATGGCGTCATCGCAACTGATCAGCTGGTCAATCATCGTCGTGTCTGCGACCGTGCTGAACCAACACGGGGTCACCAATCTGAAGACCGCCGCTGACGCTGCAAAGGCGCTTGAACCGCTGGTTAATTCATTCCCATACGCCGGCTTGTTGGCCAAAGTCCTGTTTTCCATCGGTATTGTTAGTGCGGGCCTGCTCGTCATTCCGGTTCTCGCGGGTTCGGCCGCGTATGCGCTGTCGGAGACCCTGAACTGGAAACAGGGGCTGAATTTAAAACTCAAGAGCGCACACGGTTTTTACGGCATAATCACAGCGTCTACGCTGATCGGAGTCCTTATAAATTTTGTCGGTCTTGATCCGATTAGGTTGCTTGTCTACGCGTCCGTTCTAAATGGGGTCGCAGCGGTGCCTCTCATTTTGCTTATAATTCTGATATCGAGAAATCGACTCATTATGGGTGAGTATGTCAGCGGGAGATTATCTGAGGGGTTTACTTGGCTTGCGTTCGGCACAGTGGTGGGGGTGGCGTTAGCCGCAGTGCTTACCTTTCAGCAGGGAAAGTGATGCGGTCCAAGACGGACCTAACCTGAGAAGTTCGTGCCAGGCTTGCTAAAATTAAGTTGATACGCACCGACAAGGCTACGGCCTAGTTACAGCGTTTGCGCATCTTCGGTGCTAACCGTGATGCCTTCTTCGGCGGGCTGCGCGAGTTCGGCTCATTGAATGACCGATAACCGCTAATTTTTAGCGCGCTGATGGCATTGGCCAGAGCCTCGATCAGGGCCGAAAGCTCACGGCTCGATTAACGCCACACCGTCGCATTGTTGATAAGCGACCTGATCGATCTCAGATGTGTCGATCTATTTCAATTGCTTCGCAGTACGACATGGCTACATCGAAATCAGCACTATTTTCGGACCATAGGCCTGTCCATTGTTCGGACTTTCCTGGAAATTCAAAGTTCATAGCAGTGAGACATTGGTTGACTGTTTTACCATCTTCGGACAGTGGCATTATCAAACGGTGGCAGACCAGTAGTACATCCCGGGCCGAGTGATAACGATTAACCACCAGGATGGGCCGCCTCCGCTCGCACATAGCGTGATAATTTTCCTCAACGAATTTGAGCCGCTCACCGGTAAAGACCTCGTCGAAATACTTTCCGGCGAGTTCTGATCCGTATGCATCAACAATTGCGCTACCTGCTAGGCGATAGCGGATGCGTTTGCCGCCGTCCACCAACTCGGTAATTTGGATATTGGGAAGGAGTCGCGGAATTTCTGTTGGTTCAATGTCGCGCCGGCGCGGAATAGAGCGGTTGCCGCGTTTACTACGCCAATAATCATAGGCGGGTTTTAGTACCGGATCCTTTGCAAAATCGTATTCCATACAATGCCAACTGGTAACGATGTTATTTGTTCCGGCTGAAATCCACTATCGAACGGCATTTTCTCGGTATTCGAACCTTAACCAGGCGTTCTGGGTGGCGACGGCGACTGCTTTGACGTAGCATTATCACCACTCACGGCATCCCGCCGACGAACCCGCTTGTATCCTCGTTCTTAATCAACGCCAGCCTCACGCCAACATGACGACAGCCTGGCCTCGGGCACGCTAAGTGTTTGGCAACCTCATCAAGGCGCACGTTACGATGATCGACCTTGATAAGAAGCTGAACGGGGCTTTGCAACCAGACGTGCAAACATCGCAAGCACGTCGATTCCAACACCACGCTGTCATCCAAGTCCCTAAGCGAGGTATCGCTCCGCCAATTCACCAGAAATCCTCCGCCGAAGGAATCCGGTTGTAGGCGATCTTTCCCCCGGCATAGCCGCCCGGTGGTGGTGTCCACGGCCCGATGGTGACGACGCGCTTACCAAACTTCCGGTTCAGTCCATCAATCGTGTTCGTCAGCAATTCGCATTTCTGCCGCTCTACATCGTCATTCAGTAAGAGATCGAGTTGCCGTCTGTTCGATGGCGATAGCCCCGATAGCGTAACGCCAACGCGAATGATTTCCGTACGGCGGTGCAGTTCGGCTCTGGCCTTCTGCCATAGAACATCCAGCGCCCTAAGACAGGCTTGGTCGTCCTGCACGCAAGGAATCTCGCGATGGCCGAACCAAGAACCGCCTCGGTTATCGAGCCATAGCCCGAGCTTCCCCGCGTAGAAGCTATCGCGGCGCATCCGCCGTGCTGCTTTCGTCAGGAGCAGGCGGGAACATGACTGAGCGTGTCCAAAGTCTCGCCATTGGGGCGGCAGCACGCGGCCATGACCGAACATGCCGCGAGACGTGGACCGCGCGTGAAGGTCGTAGCCGTGCAGCGCGTACCACATGCGCTCGCCGTTCACGTTCCCCCATAGGGCGCGAAGCTGTTTCGGCTGGCTGTGCCAAAGATCGCGGGTGGTTATGATTGCTGCCTCGTTGAGGCGCAGTTCCATCCGCTTGCCGACACCTGGAATGTCCGCCAGGGGCAACGCGAACAACGGCTCGGGCATCTGCTCGGGCCGCCAGATCGTCACACCGTTCGGCTTATCGACCTTGCAGGCGATCTTGGCGAGCAGTCTATTCGCGGCAAAGCCGATGGAGCAGGTGATTTGCCCGCCGATATTCTGGCGGATGCGGCTCTTGATCCGTGCGGCCAGGGCTACCGGATCGGCAATCCCTGACGGGTCGAGCTTACAGGTGAGTTCGTCGATGGATTTGACGGTCTCAATGGGTATCTCGCAGTAAATCTCATTCAGTAGCGCATTATGAGCGCGGCGGAACAGGTCGACACGTTGCGGCACCAGGACGAGCGAAGGGCAGATCGCCAGTGCCTCTGGCACCGGCATGACGTTCTTACAGCCCACCGCCTTGGCCTCTTTGGAGCAGGCGATCACAACGGTTGAGCGCGCAGCCGAGACCTCGAAGGGAATAACACCCACGGGCCTCCCCCGAAGCTCTGGCATGGCCTGTTGCATAACGGATGCGAAGAAGCCGTCGAAGTCGAGATAGAGCTTCTCGATGGTGTCCGGCTTACGCATCGAACCCTATTTCCTAGATCGAGCCCTTTCTCGGGCCGGGCCATGGTCCACAATGTTCTTGATATGTTCTAAACACCATGACAGGCTCAAAAACCGCTGAGAAGGGGGGAAATTCGTGGACGCCTTCAATGTTGTGGATAACCTGCTGACCAGCCGATTCGGCATAGGGCTAGAGGAAGCTCTATGCGATGGCTGCCTTATGGGTCTCGTCCAACTTCGGCTTTCCGATGTAGCCCGGATCGTCCCTCGGCGCGTCTGTTTTAAGGCAGAGGACGATGGGGGCGAGGCCAGTACCTACGATGGCATCTTCGTCCTAGAAGACGTGTGGTACCGCTTCCAGTGCCAGGTCTTTGTTGACGGTAGCGGGATTCGATTTCTCTCCGACATACAGAAGTTCGAGGCTGTGCAATGGCAAGTTCACCTTCCGATGTCAAAAACGGGATAGCTCCCATAGCCCATTTGGCGAGCCGCCAACATCTTCGTGAAGCAGCACGGCGAAGACGCCCAGCACGCAGCCTTGACCCCATCAATTTCCATGGGCGGGCACTAGGAATCTACTCTTGCACGCTCTGGCGCGGGTCATTCACACCTATCCGACCCAAGCCGAGGCGATCAAAATGGTGGCCGACGAATCGAGTCGCCGAGTGGTGCTAACCCGCTCTAGGACCGCTAGGCGGTATCCCTGAGGCGTCTTATCATCGCTGTGTAAGCATCCGGGGGGAATGCATGCTGACTCTACTGATTATCTTGGTCATCGTAGCGTGTGCCTTAATTTCATATCCCATAACGGTACTCAGCGTTTTCTTGCTTGCCATTATTTGTGAATCTATCGACACACACTTTGGTTCGTTCTTGCCAGATCATCAGCCTCTTGGCTTGGCTCTGTTTACAGTCGTAGCACTGTCTGGCTTCTGTCTTGACCGAAAGCGAAAGGCTCGGAAGACACTCAGGCAACTGGAAACCGCCGCTCAACAAGAATCGGCCCAAGGGCACGAAGCGCGCTGATCGCTAAACTGGGTTAGGCAAAAAAAATAGCCGCCAGTTGCCGGGCGGCTATTAGGTGGTAGTGGGGAGTCCTAGAGCCCTTTTGTAAACTAATTTTACAACTGCTAACTACCCCCAAATTCCTTATGCAACTGCTACCTAATACCGGACTTGACTGCGAACTTAACCAAATTACTATTGGAGGGTTAAGTTGTGGTATTGGTTACACAGAACTGCTTGAACCAAAAATAAATACGTCGAATTTCAGGGGGCTTTCCATGGCGACAGGGTATCTCAAATTATCTGGTCTCGCCGTAGGGTTGGCATTGAGCATACTTGGTCTTAGCGGTGGCGCGGCGCAGGCAGCCATCGTCACGTTCGATCTGAGTGGTGTGACGTTTTCCGACGGTTCAACCGCTAGCGGTTCATTTGTGTTCAATAGCACCGCGGATACAATTTCCGATATCAACATAGTCTTGACCGGGGGGTCACTCTTACCATCTTTGACATTAACCGGCGGTGGCCCCACAGATGTCGTCGCGTTGAGTGGTGCGGTAGAATTCCAGATATTAGACCCTGAGTCTTCGCCATTTGCTCTTAACGATTTATCTTTGATTGTTCAAACTCCGGTCTCCCTTACGTCTCCAAATCCGATCGATGTTTTCTCTTCTCCGACTTCTTCGGGCAACCCGAACAATTTTACGTCTACCGATTCCCTTTTTCCAGATTCATTGTTTGGGTCGTCGCCCATTGCAGACGTTACGGCGGGGGACCTAAACCCACAAATTTCGGGAGTTCCCGAAATCTCGACCTGGGCGATGATGCTGATCGGCTTTGGCTTGGTGGGATTCAAGCTGCGTCGTCGGGGCACCGTACTCGCAACCTGATTATCACTGACAACGTGCAATCAAGAGGCCGTTTTCGAGCGGCCTCTTTCGTTTAACGACGCTGCCTGTTGGGCCTCGGGCCTGTTCAATTTTGGCTCTATCTACTCGAACATATCGCCGATTGCAGAACACGCATGGGTATGACGGGCCGCAGCCGTAAGTATTACCAACATACGGGTGCCGCAGCGGTTGCCATCTTTACAATGTTCGCCATGGGTCACGCTGCGGACCAATTCAGCATTAGCGCAGACCTTTGTACGCTTTGCCAATGTCCGCTTTGGGTCAAAAGCGGACATTCCACTCGCGTCGAGCAATGTCCGCTTTTGCGGGTAAACCGGACATTCCAATGTCATGCCGCCATGTCTGCTAATGACCCAAAGCGGACATCCGCGGGAAACCCAGTTCTTTGAATCACGCCGCCGTTTCAGATTGCACCGGATGCTTGCCAGCGCGTTGAGGCAGAACGAGCAAGCACACGAGAATGAAAGCCGCTATAACCGCCGAGGCAAGCGGGCGGCTCAAGGCGAGCCCGCCATTGCTGACAGGCTTGTCGAGGAAATCGCCGACGGTCGCGCCCAACGGTCGCGTCAGGATGAACGCAGCCCAGAACAGCAGCACGCGTGATACGTTAGTCCAGTAATAGGCGGCAGCAACCACCGCCAAGCCGGCGGCGAAGACCAGCGCGCCGCCTCTATACCCGAGGCCCGTCGAATCAGCCATCCAGTCGCCGAGTGCGGTCCCAAGCGTCTGTGAAAACGTGATGGCCACCCAGTAGAAGGCTTCCACCTTCGGGGTGTTAACGGTGTTGACCGATATAGAGCCGAGCGACCAATACCATAGGCCGAGCGAAGCAAGAAGGCAGAGCAGAAGGATCAACGAACCTCCGATGTAACCGATGCTCAGGGAACGGTCCGCGAAATCAGCCATGGTCGTACCGAACGTCGTGGAGGCGACAATCGTGGCCCAGTACAGAAACGCATGAAACTTCTTCGCGACGATCTGTAGGACAACCATCACCACGAGGACCGTCAGGAAAAGAGCCGTTCCGACGAGGTAACCCCAATTGAGAGTCATGGTCACCGAATCGCCGCCGGTCTCGCCGAGCGTCGTCGCGGCAATTTTGATGATCCAGAAAACGAGCGTTACCTCGGGCACCTTGCTCAACGTCATCCGGGTAACCTTGCTCATATTTGATTTCACTCCGTCACTTCTTGGCATCATTCCTCGGTTTATAATAAAACCACCGCGATTATAAGCTCATGGCCTCGGCGAAACCGAGATCGTCCAAGTCCCTCAGGGATGTATCGCCCTGCCAGTTCACCAGAAATCCTCCGCCGAAGGAATCCGGTTGTAGGCGATCTTGCTTCCCGCATAGCCGTCAGGTGGTGGCGTCCACGGCCCGATGGTGACGACGCGCTTGCCGAACTTCCGGTTAAGCCCATCAATCGTGTTCGTCAGCAATTCGCATTTCTGTCGCTCCACGTCGTCATTCAGCAGCAGGTCAAGATGGACAGGCTCATCACTTTAGAAAAGCGGAACGATGATAACGGCTAAAGCTGGCTTAAAAATGCAACTGAGCTAAATTGCAATTTGTCGTCCAATCTCAATGACCTGATCGGTCGGCAGGCTGAAGAAATCGCTGACGTGAGCTGCGTTGCGCTCCATGAGAGTGAAAAGAGCAACCTGCCACGCAGGTAATCCCCGCCCGTCCTCTCGGCGCACCACAGTCACGTGACTGACGTAATAAGTTACGTCGCTGAGATTGATCGTGCATCCCTGCAACTTGCTCGCACGCAAGAGGTCCGGAATATGTGGTCGCTCCATGAAACCGTAGCGTGCTTCCGCGCGCCAGAAATTCGGGGCAACTTTCTTTACGGTAATCCGATTGGATGCATCAACCCACGGAACGCGTAAGTTATCAACTCGCAAAATAAACAGCTGCTTATTCAAGGCACGGTTATGCGTAACGTGCCAGACCATGACGGGCGGCGTCTCTTTCATCGTACGCGTGAGGAACACCGCAGTCCCAGGCACGCGCGGAATATGATCAGATCGAACTTCGGCGATGAATTTAGGAATCGGGATCAGTGATTCATGGATGCGTGCCGTTATGGCCGCGGTCCCACGATGCCAAGTCCACATCATTCCGTAAACAGCGATCGCCAGAAGAAGAGGAACATATCCTCCCGACGCTATTTTGGTAAGATTGGCCAGGAAGAACGCACTGTCGATGACCAGAAAAAATGCTGCGACAATTCCCGACGCGATCAAACCCCAACCCCAAATCTCGCGCATCGCAATGAAGAGAAGAACTGACGTCATCAGCATTGTTAGCGAAACGGCGATACCATAGGCGGCCGCCAGATTGTCGGATTTTCCAAAGCCGATCGTGAGTCCGATCGTCACAATCATGAGCAAGAAGTTGACGACGCCGACATAGATTTGACCATAACCCTTCGACGACGTCTGTTTGATTTGTAATCGCGGTAGCCAACCCAGCAGAATTGCCTGCCGCGTCATCGAAAATGCACCGGTGATGATGGATTGGCTCGCGATGATCGTCGCCACTGTCGCCAGCGCAACCAGCGGTATCAGCAATGGCTGAGGGCAAAGACGATAGAAAATGTTGCCATCCGTTGGCGCGCCGTTGAGAACGAGGGCGGCCTGCCCAGCGTAATTGAGGATCAAACTAGGAAACACGACTGAGAACCAGGAGAGCCTGATCGGTCCTCTGCCGAAATGGCCCATATCCGCGTAAAGAGCCTCCGCCCCTGTAACGCAAAGAAAAACACCGCCGAGCACCAGAAAACCTGAGATTCCGTGAGACCTGAGAAAGGCGAGGCCGTAAAGCGGATTGAGAGCGGCCATGACCCCGGGGTGTTGCATAATTCCCGCGATTCCCATGACGGCCATGGCGACGAACCACACGAACATCACGGGCCCAAAGGCTTGCCCGATCCTCGCGGTGCCGCGCGATTGGATCGCGAACAAGGCGAGCAAGATCGCAACAGCCGCTGGAACGATATATGGCTGAACGGCTGGCGCCGCCAAATTCAAGCCCTCTAATGCCGAGAGAACCGAGATCGCCGGAGTGATGGTTCCATCCCCATAGATCAGCGCGGCACCAAAAAGACCGACGGCTACGATGATCGGCCGCCGCCTCCTTTTCATGCCCAGCAATGACATCAGAGCCAGGATTCCACCTTCACCGTCATTGTCAAAGCGCATCGCAAAGGAGACGTATTTCACGGTGGTGATGATGAAGAGTGTCCAGAGCACGAGCGAAAGCGCACCGAGAATAACTCCGGCATCGGGCGTCTTTCCGGTCATATTGAGAATGGTCTTGAAAGTATAGAGCGGGCTGGTGCCGATATCTCCGAACACGATGCCCAGTGCTGCGAGACCCAAGACCGGCAGACGACCTTGCGGGGGCTTGCCGATTGCGGTGTCGATTGATGCCATCAGATTTTCGATGCCAGTATGAGAAGATGAATTGTCCGCCACCACCACCTCCGGTCAAGTTCAAGTACTAGATAAATTGGTGACCTCGTGACTCACGAATCACTCACGGCATCCCGCCAACGAACCCGCTGGTCTCCTCGTTCTTAATCAGCGCCAGCTTCACGCCAACATGATCAAAACCTTGGGCCAAAAAGGTGCATGGGAGTATGATCCCATCATGCTCACCGTGCTCTACCTCTTCGGCCTGGGCCTCGGGCTCGGCCTCTTGGTCCGCATCGGCTTCCCATCGTATGCACGGCAGAAGCGCAACTTCGCCGATGCCGCCTGGGCCACGATCAAGAGACGTTGGCGGGCCGGCCGGTAGCGTTGCCCTTCTGCCACCCTCTCGGAGTGCTCGTGTGACCCGTGGTGATGTCTCTGGCAGGTCTTGGCCCCGTCCATACCGCGATGGCTTCAGGTGCAACGTGATTGGAGTGGCTTCCCAAAAGTTGTAATGTCGGTTTCGACATCAATCCGACAGGGAATGACCATATGACCGATAAATTTGAGGAACGCATCCGTGCTGCTGCTGCACGGGCGACCGATAAGAAAAATGATGACGAGGCAAAAATTACGCGCCAAAAAGCCGCCCACGCCTTTCAAACGCAGTCACGTAGCGAAGGATAATCCACGGGTCAATCGTAGTTCTGATCGCTTAAGTACGGACTCGTACAAATAGCCGCTGCCCCTTACGATCTAGGAAATATCGGAGGCTAACTATGGCGGGGGCGCCAAAGCATATCCTCGTAGTCGATGACGACGGGGATGTTCTAGAAACGATAGTCGCGGCATTGCAGGAGCGCGGCTACAGAGTCACGGCTTCATCCGGCGGTGTTTCTATGCGCGCGGCAATCATAAACCCCGATCTGCTGGACGCCATCGTGCTTGATGCGAGCATGCCGGGAGAGAACACCGCATCTCTCGCGCTTCACGCCAAAGATCGTAAGCTACCCGTAGTGATGATTTCCGGGAGCCCAACCCTAATGAAATTCGCCCTTGATAACGGGCTTCAACTCTTAATGAAGCCGTTTAAGATCGACGAGTTGTACGCGGCAATAGACAAGGCGCTAGCGAGCGGAGAGTTCGGCCAAAGAGATGCCTAAACTCAGTCTTTCCCTCGCGGATCGTCCGAAATTTCCACCACAGAAATTGGTCGGGTCTGGACGCGACCGCTAGCGGAAGGTTTCCCATCGCTGGGATATCGGCCACCTGCGCCACCAGCTTTTACCCCGATCCCGCCACCCCTGGATCAGGCCGTACCTATGCAGTAATTTCTCTCTGCCGCTGGTACAAAAAACCCGTCAGGCCACATCCGACCCGGCAAATATCATCACTGGTGCGGTCTATCCCGTCGATGGCACACGTACCGCTCACTAACAAAAGAAATGGACCACATGGACAAGACACGCAACGTCGCCGTGATCGTCGGCAGCCTGAGGAAAGATTCGATCAATCGCAAGGTAGCTAACGCGCTCGTGGAGCTGGCGCCCTCGGGGCTGAAACTCAGCATCGTCGAGATAGGACAATTGCCGATCTACAATCAGGACGGCGATGACAAACCACCGGCGGAATGGACGGCGTTTCGCGAACGTATCAGGGCAGCCGACGCGGTTCTTTTCGTGACGCCCGAGCATAACCGCTCGGTGCCCGCCGCGCTGAAAAACGCCATCGATGTCGGCTCGCGGCCCTATGGCAAGAGCGCATGGAGCGGCAAGCCGGGCGCGGTCGTCAGTGCCTCTCCCGGCGCTATCGGCGGTTTCGGCGCCAACCATCATTTACGGCAGTCACTCGTTTTTGTGAACATCCCCGCGATGGCGCAGCCGGAAGCCTATATCGGCGGCGCCGACAAGCTGTTCGACGCCAACGGCAAGCTCGTCAACGACGGGACACGGAAATTCCTGAATGTCTTCATGCAAGCTTTTGAGGCGTGGATCACCGCGAATATCAAGTCATAGGCCGCCAGACGATGCGCAAAGAAGTCAGACAGGAAAAGAATCAACCTTGGAGGAGGTCATGACAGACCAGAATAAAAAGCTCGTCCATGACTTTTATGACCTCGCTTTCAACCAGCATAAACCGCGCGAGGCCGCGAAGCAGTATATCGGCGATCAGTATATTCAGCACAACCCTTTCGTTCCCAACGGCGTTGCGCCCTTCGTCGAGCATTTCGAGGGCTACTTCAAAGAACACCCGAAATCACACGTGGTATTCTCACATATCGTTGCGGAGGGCGACTTCGTCGTTCTTCACCTGAATTCCAAAGCGGATGAGATGGATCGGGGCCGGGCGATCGTCGATATTTTCCGCGTGGAAAACGGCAAGCTCGTTGAGCATTGGGACGTCACGCAGGACGTTCCCGAGAAAACGGCCAGTGGCAATACGATGTTCTAGCCGCCAACACCGACAAACAGTAAGCAAACAGGTGCGATAGACATGACACAACGCGTATTAATGGCGGGATCATCGGAGCGCTCGACCTGATTCCAGACCTTTCCGTTTGGGTCGCAGAAGCGAGCGAAAGCGCAGAGCTTTTCTGAGTCGGTGAGGACCATCGTTGGACCCTCGATGGCGCGTGCCTCGCTGAGATACCGCTCACGACTTGCTGTTTCGGTCCCGTCAAATCCGACTTTGGCGTGAGCACCGTCACAGAAGGGTTTTGACTTCGAGTGGCCGCATCTGCAAAGCGCATAAGTCTTCTGTGGCTTGAAAGGCGCGCTCTCTTCCCAAGCCTCGGAGCCGCCCTCTTCATCCGTCACAATGGTTTGTTTCGAGAGCGGCACATCTCCCGAGACTAGGTACGGGCCGTCCTTCGTGACAACGATACGTGCCGGCGCCGACCTCGTCAGCCTCTCGGCTGGCCGCGAAGGCGCGCCTGTGCGCGGCAGCGGCATTTTCGTCAGCGGCGGGGGTGACAAGGCCGGCCGGCTCAACGTGCGGCGGCTAGAGACCGATGCAGTCTATAGCGACGGGGGCATTGCGCCGGGCACGGCGGACCAGATTACCGGTGGCGTCTTCACAGTTTATGGCGCCTATGTCGATGTCGTGCGGAATCGTGGGCCAGTTGTGACTTACGGCGTCAACGACATGGTGCTCGACAATTGGGGCGTGGTTGATCGCTGGACCGCCGAGGGGAAAATCACCTCGTACGGGCCGAGCGGTATCGGATTCGTCAACTTCGGCATCGTACATGAACTCAAAGTTACCGCGCCGATCGAGACTTTTGGCCAGGGTGCGCGCGGCTTCAATGTCTATACAGGCACGGTGAACCTTGCGGAGTTTGACCGTGTCATCACCCACGCCGACGGCGCGGTCGGCGTCCAAATCAGCCAGCCGATCGGTCGCCTGGTGGTGCACCGTGGCATCGAGACTTTCGGCGGCACTGGTCCGTCGCTGGTTAAGGGTGTCGTCATTACGCTGTCTGCCATCGCCCTCAGCATCAAGCCGGGCGGTTCGGCGCGCGAAATCGAGATCGCCGGCGGCGTAAAGACTCACGGGGCCGGCGTTAGCCCGATCGAACAACATGGTGCAATCGACTCGTTACGCGTGAGCGGTGGCTTCGTCGCAGGAGGTGGCGGCTTCGACAAAATCTGAGGCGCGTTTCGGCGCAAAACAACTTTAGAGGAGAAAAGCCATGACCAGTGAAACCACCCGCGACCCCGTCAAAGACCATCTGCTCACACCACAGAATTCGGCGCTCGTCATCATCGACTATCAGCCGGTTCAAGTTACGTCCGTGGCTTCGATGGATCGGCGCGAACTTGTCACTAATATCGTGGCCGTAGCAAGAATCGCCAAACTCTACGGCCTGCCGATCGTGCTTTCGACCGTGAATGTCAATACTGGGATCAATCAGCCTACGATCCATCAATTGACCGACGTGCTGACAGGCGTCGAACCGCTAGATCGGACCACGATCAACGCGTGGGAAGATGTGGAGTTCGTACATGCGGTTAAATCAACTGGACGAAAAAAGCTGGTCATGACGGCCCTTTGGACCGAAGCTTGCCTGACATTCCCAACTTTGGATGCGCTCCAAGAAGACTACGAGGTTTATCCCGTCGTTGACGCGGTGGGTGGAACGTCGCCTAGCGCCCACCGGGCTGCGCTCGAGCGGATAGCCCAGGCTGGCGCTACACCGATTAGCTGGGTGCAGCTAATCTGTGAGCTTCAGCGCGATTGGAACCGCAAAGCCACGGCCGCCAAGTTCGCTGAGATACTGTTTGCTGTGGAGGGGCATTAGGCTAGCGTTCAAGAAAACCGCAAAAGGAGGCGGCCCATGACCATTGACACATCCAACACGAGCCAATCCACCGAAGCTAAGCTTCGAAAATACGAGGAAGCTGAGCGACTCGCCAATGTCCACCTCGAAAAATTCGATGACTTGGACTTCAACGTCTTTACCAACCAAGAGTGGGTCCGGCTGCACGAGACTCATGCGGACAACATCCTAGTGCACTGGCCCGACGGGCGTCAGGTACGAGGCATCAAGCCACACATCGAAGAATTAAGCGCGATGTTCGTCTATGCGCCGGATACACACATTAAAGTTCATCCGGTTAGGATCGCCGCTGGTGATTGGACCAGCGTCATCGGCGAAATGGAAGGAACGTTCAGCAAACCCATGCCCACGCAGGATGGCAAAACGATTGCCCCTACCGGCAAAGCATTCAAGATCGCGATGTGCACCGTTGGGCACTGGAAGGACGGTGTGATGGACGAAGAGTACCTATTCTGGGACAACCTCTCGTTCATGAAACAGATCGGACTCGCTTAGCCTCAAGGTTGATCATACCCCGGCGAAATCAATCACATTCAGCGAGGCCGTAAACCCGCAACAGGCGTGAACGGTGGAATGGCGTCCCTATTTCATTCGTCTAAGCGATGCCGCCTATGAACGCTAGCTAACCGCTGGGTAATGTCTGCTTCTGGCACAAAGCAGACATTCCGCTACTGCGGTAGAGAGTCCGCTTCTGGCACAAAGCGGACAATGATCAACCGTTGCCCGCCAATCTTACTTTATGAGTACACGGCCTAGTTCGCTGACGCCGTCCGGGATCACCATCCAACGCTGAAAGATCGCTGAAACGAAGCCGCGATCTAAACTGCCATCGACGTAACCGATTGATAAATGTTGCCCACGCCCCCTATTTGAGGCTGAATCTTCGGGATAACCGGCGCGGCCGCAAAAGCCGCCCCAAGGGAGGCTGCGATGAAAACCGCGCGGTTTTTTCGACTCGTAGGCTTCGTGCTCGGCGCCGTCTTGTGGACCGCTGTACCCGGTCTGACGCAGACACTGGCGGCACCAGCGGTCATACAATTGACCCCACCGTCCGCCGCCGATCCGGCGGTGGCGCGGGGCGAATATCTGGCGCGGGCGGGCGATTGCATCGCCTGCCACACCGCGCCCGGCAGTACGCCCTATGGCGGCGGCCTCGCCTTCAAGCTGCCCTTCGGCACGCTCTATTCGCGCAACATCACGCCCGATGTCGATACCGGCATCGGTTCGTGGAGCGACGACGATTTCGTCCGCGCCATGCAGCAGGGCATCGCCAAGAACGGCGAGTATCTTTATCCGGTCTTTCCCTATACCGCCTATACCAAGCTGTCACGCGACGACATCCTGGCGATCAAGGCCTATCTCTTCAGCCTGCCGCCGGCGCACAGCGTGCCGCCGGAGAACACGCTCTCCTTCCCGTACAACCAGCGTTGGGCGCTGGCTTTCTGGAATTTCTTCTTCAATCCTGATCAACGGCTCGCGTCCGATCTGGCGCAATCGGCGGAATGGAATCGTGGCCAATATCTGGTCGAGGGGCTGGAGCATTGCGGCGAATGTCACACCCCGCGGCGCGTGACGCAGAGCTTGGATAATTCGCGGAAATTCGCAGGTGCCGTGGCGCAGGGCTGGATGGCCTATAACATCACTTCCGATGCGCAATCCGGTATCGGCGGCTGGAGCGACGATTCGCTCACATCATTTCTCACCACCGCCCATGCCCCCGGCCACAGCTCGGCCAGCGGACCGATGGCCGAAGTCGTCGTCGACAGCCTGCAATATCTATTTCCGGACGACATTCATGCCATCGTCGTCTATCTGCACTCGATCGCGCCGATCCAGACCGTCCCCGCGATCGCGGAGAATCCGCCGGCGGCATCGGGGGCAGTGCCACCAGCCGGCCTCGGCCAGCAGGTCTTCGCCGGCAATTGCGCCAATTGCCACAATTGGGACGGTAACGGTGTGCAATCGCCGTATGCCGCGCTCATCGGCAGCCGCACGGTGAACGATGCCAGCGCGACCAATCTGCTGGCGATTCTGCTTTCGGGGAGCAAGCTGCCGCTGCCGGCCCAGCATATCTACATGCCGCCTTTCAGCCGTGGCCATTCGGATGACGAGCTCGCCGCGGTGGCGAATTTCGTCAACGGCTACTTCGGCGACGGCAGCGCGACAGTCACGGCCGCCGACGTCGACAAGACGCGGAAAACGCTGCCCTAAGCCCCGCCTTAAGCCGAGGCCAGCCCCGCCTTGATCCGCTCGGGCGAGAGCGGCAATGCCCGGAACCGCTTGCCGGTCAGCGTATAGACCGCGTTGGCGACGCAGGGCGCCACCAGCGGCAGGGCGGCCTCGCCCATGCCCTTGGGCGGATTGTCGGTCGCCATGATCTGGATGTCGATCTCCGGCATCTCCGACATTCGCAGCACCGGATAATCGTAGAAATTATTCTGCTGCACCGCGCCGGCGGCGATCGAGACCTGCTCCTTCAGGGTCTGGCTCAGGCCGAAGATGATATTGCCTTCGGTCTGCGCCAATACGCTGTCGGGGTTGATGACGATGCCGGGGTCGAGCGCGACCCAGAATTTATGCGCGCGGATATTGCCGGTCTTGGAATCGAGCGAGATCTCGCCGACCGCCGCGACATAGGTCTCGACCACCTGCGCATAGGCAAAGCCCAGCGCATGACCGTCGGCGACGGGCTTGCCCCAGCCCGCCTTGTCGGCCACCGCGCGGATCACCGCCTGGGCGCGCGGCTGCGCGCCGAGCAGATCGAGCCGGAAGGCGACCGGATCGGCCTTCTGTGCCGCGGCCATCTCGTCGATGAAGGATTCGATGACGAATTTATTGTAGCCGGAGCCGATGCCGCGCCAGGCGGCGAGGCCGACGCCGCGATCCTCGCGCAGATAGGCGATCGACTGGTTGGGAATACCGTATTCGTGGCGGGAGCCTTCGAGCACGATGCCGTCGAGTCCCTTGGCGCCGGCCAGCGCCTTCTCGCCGCCACGATAGGCCACCACGGATTCGCCGACTACGCGATGGCGCCAACCGACCACCTTGCCGCCGGCATCGAACGCCGCCTCGATCTGGTGACCGGTCATCGGCCTCAGCTTGGCCGATTTGACGTCCTGGTCGCGCGACCAGATCAGCTTGACCGGCCGCTGCATCGCCTGTGCCATCGGCAGCACCTCGGGCAGCATGTCCGCTGGGCTGCGCCGGCCATAGCCGCCGCCGAGATAATATTGGTTGAGCTTGATCTTGTCGGTCGTGGTCTTGAGTATCGCCGCGGCGACGCCGGTGTTGATGCTGGGGCCCTGGCTACCGATCCAGATCTCGGCGCCGTCGCCCGCCGGGTTGATCTGGGCGATGACGTTCATCGGCTCCATCTGCGCGTGATAGACGTATTCCGAGCTGTATTGCGCCTTCATCGTCGTCGCCGCCGTGGCGAAGCTGCCGTCGGCGTCGCCGATGGCGACGAAGCTCTGACCCTTGTCGTCGAGCTTGGCGGCGCGGGCGAGGAATTCCTTCAACCCGTCGGCGCTGCTGTATGCATCGGCCGGCGTGCTGGTCCAGCTGACGCGCAGCGCGTCGCGGCCGGCAAAGGCGGCGGTGATGCTGTCGGCGACGATGCCGACCGAATGCTCCAACGGAATGACCTTGATCACGCCAGGCACGGCCAGCGCGGCGCTGTCGTCGATCTTGTCGGGTGTCGCCGCGTCGACCGGCGCGCGCAGCACGGTGGCGTAGACCATGTTGGGTAGCTGCACGTCGATGGAATATTGCGCGGCGCCGGTGGTCTTGGCCGGGATGTCGCGGCGCGGCGTGGTCTTGCCGAGGATGCGGTAATCGGCGGTCTTCTTGAGCTCGGATTTGTCGATCGCCGGCATGGTCGCGGGAACCTCGGCGAAGCCCGCGATCGCGCCGTAGCTGAGATTGCGATGGCTCGCCGCGTGGATGACCTGGCTCGGCCCGGTGGTCACCTCGGCCAGCGGCACCTTCCAGCGATCCGCCGCCACCTGCATCAGCACGCGCCGCGCCGCTGCGGCCTGCAGCCGGATCTTGTCCCAATAGCCGCGCGTCGAGCCGCTGCCGTAAGTCACCATCATGCCGCCGAACATCGGATTGCCGAAGATGGCCGGGATGACCGGCGGATAGGCCGTCGTCACCTGTGCCCAATCGGCGTCGAGCTCCTCAGCGAAAATCATCGCCAGGCCCATCAGCGAGCCTTGGCCCATCTCGGCCACCGGCACGTTGACGACGATGGCGCCGCTGGGCGCGATGGTGACCCAGGCGCCGACCGATTTGGCCGCTTCGTCGGCCAAGGCGTCGCTCGCCCGCGCGAAGAGGGCGCCCGGAATGCTCAAGCCGAAGGTCAGGCCGGCCGCGCCGCCGAGAAAACCGCGCCGCGAAACCGTGCCGTCGGGATTGCGCTCGATGGAGTCCATGCTCAGGCTCCCTTCGCCGCGCTCTCGATGGCGCGGAGGATGCGCGGATAGGTGCCGCAACGGCAGATATTGCCGTCCATGTGGCGCACGATATCGTCGCGGCTCGGCGTCTTGTTGGCCGCGAGCAGCGCCGCAGCCTGCATGAGCTGCCCCGACTGGCAGTAGCCGCATTGCGGCACCTGGAGATCGACCCAGGCCTTCTGCAAGGGATGGTCGCCATGGAGCGAGAGGCCCTCGATGGTGATGACGCTTTTGCCTGTCGTCGCCGCCAGCGGCGTTTGGCAGGAGCGCACCGGCTTGCCGTCGAGATGCACGGTGCAGGCGCCGCACATGCCCGCGCCGCAGCCGTATTTGGTGCCGGTCAGGCCGAGCTGATCGCGCACCACCCAGAGCAGCGGCGTCTCCGGCACGACATCGACATTCGCCGGCTTGCCGTTGATGGTGAAGCTGATGGCCATGACGCCCTCTCGCTTGTGGGTTGATGAGTAAAGCTTAACAAAAGCGCGGCGGCAAGGAGATGTTCAAGCAGGACACGATCTTGGCTGCAGCAACGAAGGCGGCTAATCGCGCCAAACAGGGCAATGGCCCACTCCGGCCCAAGCCGAAATTGCCGACTTATGAGGCCATGCGCCATCTTTGCCAGGAGCACGAGGCTGAAAAGCACATCGACGTGTTTCTCGAGGAACAGAAGCAGCGCGAAGACGAGAGAGAACGTGGTCTGCAGAATTTCGTAGCGATCCTTCAACCCTTGAAGCCTCGCCCGAATGCTAATCCCCAAACCGATCTCGCTGAGCGTTCGATTATTTCCGTAGCAGTACGTGGCGCTGGGACCCATTCGAAGTCGACCTCATCGCTGAAGCAGCGCGGCAGCTTGGTGGCGGTGGAGAGGGAAGTCTCTAACCCGACTTGCGGGAAGCAGCGCTATTGACCGATTCTGAAAAATCGCTGAACGCTCCCATCCGCCCGAAACGCCGCTTGGTCTAACCTCTTGATAACTGGTGCCGACGCGCGGATTTGAACCGCGGACCTACTGATTACGAATGAATTATAACCATTTTTTCTAACGCGTTGAAACAAAACGTGAGGCGTAGTTACGCCGCGCGAGTGGTTGTATTGCGCGAAAAAACTCATGGCGGCTCGGGCAAGCTGATAATTCTTCAGTTTGTTTGATTTGGATCGGCACAGATGTTTGTGCTGAAAGATTACTGACTGAAGGACGTCACCGAATTCCACCACGCCGCCTCGCGCGGGCCGACGCTGATCCTCGCCCATTGCCGCAGCGGCACGCGCTCCTATCTGCTCTGGGCGCTGAGCCGCGCGCTGTTCGAGCGCGAGAGCCCTCTGGCGCCAGCCTTGAGTGCCGCGGTGGTGCGCTCATCCTGTGTAATCACGGAATCGTCACCGCCGCCGCGACATTGGAAGAGGCGGTGATGCTGGCCCTGAAGCTTGAGGATGCCTGCAAGATGCAGTTGATGCCGAGGTATGCGGCGGGCCGCGTCGCTAACATGGCGCGGTTCGCCGTTAGGTACCCCACTCGATGTGCAGTTGGGCGACCGAGTGCTGAGGCAGATCGAAAGCGATAACAGTTGCGCCGTTCTCGACCTGGAAGGGGCAGGGGCGCACCACCAGCGCCGAAGCTGCCAGGAGCGCGTCGCGCTGCGTGGCGCTGAGATATTCGGGCTCGCCCATCGCTTGCCAGGCGCGGACCGGATTGGCGTTATCGGCATCAACACGCGTGATTGAAACCGAGCGCGGCGGTTTGCGCTCGGAATGGGCAAGCCGAAGCCGCACCGCTTCATCGGCTATCGCGTGCCGCGGCATTGCCTGGTTGACGAACAAGGCTCGGACTTCAGTAACGGCGCCGCCGCGATCCTGGCCGACCCACCCCGCAACCGTCTCGTGCGACCCGTCAACCGGCAGTTCTTCGTCGCCCAATGCGCGCATGAGCTGGAATGCGCGGTAGATCGGCTTCGGGATGCCGTAGAGATTAAGCAGCCCAAATCCGCCGTGGAACGGTACGCTGGGGAAGTAGTTCTCCTCGAAGATGTCCGAGAACGTCCAATAGCTATAGGCATCGACGATCGAATCCACGCTCATGCAGATCTTCACCGCGCAGGCCGCCGCGAAGGATTGATCGTGCAGCGGATCGCGTGGGTTCGAGGTGATGTTCCATTCGGAATAATAGAGCGGCCGTTGACCGACCTGGGCGCGGGCTTCGAGCGCCCGCAGGCGCATGACGTCTTTCGGGGCTTCCTCGAGCTGCGTCATCGTATCGGCGCCAATCTTGCCGAAGGCATCGGTCGGGTAATAATGCGTGCTGACAAAATCCGCCGGTGCGCCGCTCGTCTTGCAGAAATCCAGGAATTCGGGGAGCCATGCATTGTCGGCCGTGGCTGGACCGCCCACCGGGAGATTGCCGGCGACGGCCTTCAGCGCTGCCGCCGTGGTTTGATACAGCTTGAAATAGGCATCCCGGGTTCCGGTCCAGAATGCCTTGAGATTCGGCTCGTTCCAGACTTCGAAGCGCCAGCTGGCCACTTCGGCAATGCCGTAACGCTCGACCCAATGCGCCGCCAGCTTGCTAATCAGCGTGCCCCACCGGCCGTAATCCTTGGGTGGCGTGACGTTGCCGCGATAATGAAAGACGACATCGCCGCCCGACGACAGGGTATCGGGCATGAACGACAGCTCGACGAAAGGCTTCATGCCGATCGACAGCAGAAAATCGAATATCCGGTCAATATTGAAGAACGAATAAAGCAGCGCGTCGCTTTGGCAGATCAACGTCCCCATGTCGTCACTTAAGAGGCCGTGGAATCGGACATAGCGAAATCCCAGCTCGTCCCGCGCCTGCTTGAGCTGAGCTTGCCAATCGGCGCGCAGCGCGAGCGGCGCATGGCCGCTCCCGACCGTATCTTGCCAGGGGTGATGCAAAGGCGAAGGCAGCGCGTTCAGGTCGCAGCGGAAATCGATCGGCACTTTATATCTCCAATGAATTTCTCAACGAGAGCCAGCGGACGATACGGACTCTTAAGCGACACGGATCTTGCCGGAAGCGCCGCTCATTCTTGCACCAAGCCGGTCCTTGATTTTATCGGCGACGCGAAGCGCGTTCGCGATAATGGTCAGGGTCGGATTCACCGCGCCGATCGACGGAAAGAAGCTCGCATCGGTGACGTAAAGATTGTCGAGTTCGTGAAGCTTGCAATCGACGTCGAGAACCGACGTCGCGGGATCGCTGCCGAACCGCGCGGTTCCGGCCTGATGGGCGGTGCCGCCGATCGGGAGATCCTTGCCGAGATATAGACTGCGCTTGAACAGCAGGGGATAAGCGCCCGCGGCGCTCAGGATTTGCTTCAGTTTTTTCCTAAGACGATGATGAGCTTCCATGTTTCCTTCGGTGATATCCAGCACCACCCGGCCATCCTGATAGAAAATCCGGTTTTCCGGGCGCGGCAGGTCTTCGCTGGACAGCCAGAAATCCATCGAGTGGCGCGCCATCGCCTCGAACGGCATTTTAGGCAGCCATTCCAGCCAACTCGGCAGGATCTCGCCGCGCACTTGAGCGCCGTGCGAGGTCGCGCACATCTGAATGAGGCCGAGCGGGTATTCCCAGTCGTCGGCATCAAAATAATAGTCGCTGACGGCGAGGGTCTTCTGAAACACCGTCTCGTTCGGCTCGCGCATCAAGGCCATCAGGATGGATTGATTATGACGCATGTAGTTGCGCCCGACCTGATCGGAGCCATTGCCGAGGCCCTTGGGATGCTTATCGCTCGCCGAGCGCAATAGCAGCAGTGCCGATGACAGCGCGCCGCAGGCCACAACGACGATGTCAGCCGCGTAGGTCTCCGGATTTCCGCCTCGGGTCACGCGCACGCCGGTTACGGATCGGCCGGCCGCATCGGTCTCCAATGCCGAGACATAGGCGCCGGTCAAAAGCGTCAGGCTGGGATGCGCCGCGAGCGCCGGATCGACGCAGATCACCTGCGCATCCGCCTTGCCGTTCAGAAGGCAGGGAAAGCCGTCGAACGCGTCGCAGCGGATGCAGATGCTGGTCGGCGCCGGCTTGCCGTGCTTCTCGTCGAGCAGGATGCCCAAGGGCAGGTGAAAGGGATGCAAGCCCTCCCGCGCGAGGCTATCGCTGAGCGCTTGGATGCGCGGCTCGTGGGAGACCGGCGGATAGGGAAACGGCGCGCTCGACGGCGGCTCGGTCGGATCCTCGCCCCGTTCGCCATGGACGTGGAACAGGCGCTCGGCCTCGGCATAATAAGGCTCGAACACATCGTATTTAAGCGGCCATGCCGGAGAGATACCGTCCTTGTGGCGAATCTCCCCGAAATCCCGCTCGCGCATGCGGAACAGGGCGGCGCCATAGACCTTCGAGTTTCCACCGACGTAATAATGCAGGCCGGGATGAAAGCTGCGCCCGTCCTTGCCGTACCAGGTCTCCTTGGCTTGATAGGCGCCATCGACGAAAACGGTCTGCGAATCCCAATTCGCCGGGGTGCGCGGCAGATAATCGCCGCGCTCGATCAGCAAGATTCGCTTGCCGGTGGGCGCGAGCCGTTGCGCGAGCGACGCGCCGCCCGGTCCGCTGCCGATCACAATCACGTCGTAATGGCCGTCCGACATGGACCTACTTTCGCCGTGCCGTCGTCGAAGGCCGATGCGGCTTCATCCGCCGGTCGCAAACCCTGGATAAAGCGTCATACCGCCATCGATGAAGAGGGTGGTGCCGATCACATAGTCGGAGTGATCCGATGCAAGCCACACTGCCGCGCGCGCGATGTCCTCGGGCTCGCCGATCCGCCCATAGGGAATCAGCGTCATTAGCTGGTCATAGGCGGCTTTCGTGTTCCAGGCCGAGGTGTTGATCGGCGTGCGGATCGCGCCGGGCGCAATGCCGTTGACGCGGATGCGGTGCGGCGCCACCTCCTGCGCCAGGCTTTCCATCAGCATCTTGATGCCGCCCTTGGACGTGGCGTAATTGGCGTGACCGGCCCAGGGAATTTCCTGGTGGACCGAGCTCATGCAGAGGATTTTTCCGGCGGCGCAGGACACCGACGGAACCACGCCACGGCGCAGGAATTCACGGATGGCCTCGCGCGCGCAAAGAAATTGGCCGGTAAGATTGACGCTCAATACCGTATTCCATTGCGCCAAGCTCATCTGGCTGAACGCCGAGTCGCGTTGCAGGCCGGCATTGGCGACGAGGATGTCGATGGTGCCGAATTCCCGGACCATGCGCTGGAACATCGCGGCGACCTGATCCTCCGACGATACGTCGGCCTTGATCGCGACTGCCTCGACGCCCGCCTGGCGAATCTCATCCACGACGGCATTGGCGGCGTCGTCGCCCTCGACGTAATTCACCACGACGTCGGCGCCGGCATGACCTAATGCGATCGCAACGCCGCGGCCGATGCCGGAATTCGCCCCAGTGACCAGCGCCTTCTGCCCGACCAATATCTTTTGCGTAGGAACTGTAGGCGCCGTTGAATTGGAAGAAGCCGCGGGCATTATCAAAGGTGCTCCTGTGCAGGATAAACGTGGAAGACTTGCAATCGATGCGGCTGATGCAGCTGATTTATGCGAAGGCAACGCTAAGGCTGCCCTCGCGTTATACTAATAAGCGGACGGCGGCACCGATCCTTGCCTTGAATTCAGGCGAATTCAGGGCCATCGACGCAGCGAATTGCTTCCGAGACGGGGATTAGGAGACGAGACTTGCCGAGCATCCTCATGATGTTCGCGGCGCGCTGCCTGTTGGTCGTATTATTTCTGCCTTTCAGCGCGCTCGACAAAATCCTGAACGCCAAGGCAGCGGTGCGGCAGGCCGCTCAGATCGTGCCCGCGCGCTCGTTTGCAAGAATCCTGATTTTGGGCGGATTTGGCGTCGAGGTCGTCATGTCGCTCGCCGTCCTGACGGGGATCGTCGATCGCCTCGCCGGTTTCATCTTGGCCGGCTACTGCATCGTTACGGCCCTGTTGTGGAAGCGCTTCTGGCGGATGCCGGGTTTTCGCTTAAAGGGCGAAAGCCGTGCACGGGATACGTTCTGGGATTTCCTGAAGAACCTTGGTCTCGCCGGCGGCTTTCTATTGCTAGCGTTCGGAACGGACGCTTCCGGCGTGCGGCATTTCTGGGCCCATCCGCTGGAGTCTTCGCATCCTTATGCCCTGAGCGATTAGCGAGGCGATTGATGAGCGACGAGCCCACCGTACCCTATTGGCATTTATGGACCGATGCCGAGGGCATCAGCCACCAGAAGCGGTGTGCCATGACACGTTTCGATTTTAAATCGATGCAGCCGCCCGCCGATCCGCAATGGCAAGGCGAAAAGATGAATGGCGCTCGGACCCTGATGGTGACCGTGCAACCGGTCGGCTGGATCGGAACCTGGCATGAAAACCCGAAGCCGCAATGGATTGTCCCGCTGTCAGGACGCTGGTTCGTCGAATCGATGGATGGCGTGCGGATCGAGATGGGAGCGGGCGAAATCTCGTTCGGCGGCGATCAGCGCTGCCGTGACGTGGACGGAAAACGAGGCCACCGCTCCGGCACGGTTGGCGATGCGTCGGCCGTGCTGATGGTTATTCAGTTCGACGATGACTTCGCGCCGTTGCCCTGCGAGTTCCGGTAACACGATGGACGGATTTGAGGTTCACGATCCGCGATTTGTCCATTATGTGCTCGCCAATGCACCGCTTGAGGAGCTGGCCACCGGATTCCGCTGGATCGAGGGATTGGTGTGGATGGGCGATGCGGGATGCCTGTTGTTCCAGGATCTGCCGCGCGACCGCACCATGCGCTGGATTGAAGGGGCCGGCGTCTCGGTTTACCGCTCGCCCTCCGGCTACGCCAATGGCCAGACCCGCGACCGGAAAGGCCGGCTGATTTCTTGCTCGCATCGGGAGCGCTGCTTGTTTCGGACCGATATCGATGGACGCGTCACGCGACTGATCGATCGTCACGGCGGGCGGCGCCTCAATTCGCCGAACGACGTCGCCGTGAAATCCGACGGCTCGATCTGGTTCACCGATCCGCTCTATGGGATTCAAAGCGACTATGAGGGCGGCCGGCAAGCATCCGAGCAGCCGCCCGCGCTCTATCGATTCGATCCCGAAAGCGGGCACATCGGTATCGCCGCCGGGGATTTCGATGGCCCCAACGGTCTTGCTTTCTCTCCCGATGAACGTCGGCTCTATGTTTCCGAGACCGGCGACCAGACCACCGCCGCGCCGAAGCAATACATCCGGGCTTTCGACGTGATGCCCAATGGCACACTGAGCGGCGGCGACATATTCCACAAGATCGAGCCCGGCTATGCCGATGGCCTTTGCGTCGACGAGGACGGCAATCTCTGGTCGAGTGCCGCCGATGGCGTCCACTGCATCGATCCTGATGGACGGTTGCTTGGCAAGGTGCTTGTCCCCGCCCGCGTCTCCAACCTGACCTTCGGCGGCCCCGCCAAGAATCGCCTCTTCATCGGCGGATCGCACACCCTCTACGCGATTTTTCTCAACCGGCGCGGGGTCGGATGGCCGTAAGCGCCGTCAAGCACGCCGAGATCGGCAGGCTGGTGCGTTTTAGCCTAACGACGGCCGATGCCGGTCGGCTTGGCGCGTTTTACGAGAGCGCCTTCGGTTGTCGTGTCCCGGCAACCGAACGTCGTTCCGGTGCCGATTTCGAGCGACTCATGGGGGTGCAGGGCGGGGCGGATAGCATCACGCTCGGCCTCGGGCAGCAAAGCATCGAGCTGCTGCAATTCGACCGCCGCGGTCGGCCGTATCCGGAAGCTTCATCGTCATCCGATCTCGTCTTCCAGCACTTCGCGCTCGTCGTTGCGGATATGCACCTCGCGTATCAAAGGTTGGAGACGGTCGGAGGATGGAGCGCCATCACGAGCGGCGGCCCGCAACGGCTACCCGGCTCATCGGGCGGTGTCACCGCCTTCAAATTCCGCGATCCGGATGGGCACCCGCTTGAGCTGCTCGCTTTTCTGGCGGAGACCGCTCCGCTCCGCTGGCGGACTGCGAGCGGCGACCATTCCTGCCTTGGCATCGATCATTCCGCGATCGGTGTCTCTGATACCGCACGCAGCATCGCCTTTTACGAAGCGCTGGGCCTGCGCCTCTCGACGCGCTCCGTCAATCGCGGGGCCGAGCAGGCGCGGCTTGATGGGCTCAAGGAGCCGGTTGTTGAGGTCACCGCGCTGGTGCCGCGCATCGCCACGCCCCATCTCGAAATGCTATATTATCGATCCGTCGCACGCGGTCATCGCAACGATTTGCAGAACAACGACGCCGCCGCAACGCGACTCGTGCTCGAGACAAGCGGCCGTTCGCGCATCGTTACAGGCGATGACATCGAGCGAAGCGTGGTCGATCCGGATGGTCATCATCTCCTGATCGTCCCGCCGGCGGAATAGCGCGCCGCTCCCCGACATCTCTCACGCTCCACGCTAAAGAGCACCAGTTGCCCGTGATAATGATTTCCGGTAGCCCATCCCTAATGAAATTCGCTCTTGAAAACGGACTTCAACTCTTAATGAATGAATTAGTGCCATTTTTCCCAATGCGTTGAAACAAAACATGAGGCGCAGTTACGCCGCGCGAATGGTTGTGTTGCGCGAAGAATCTCATGGCGGCTCGGGCAAGCTGATAATTCTTCAGTTTGTTTGATTTGGATCGGCACAGATGTTTGTGCTGAAAGATTACTGAAATAGTTTTTCAGAAATTGGAGGAAGGTTCTACTCGCTAACTGCACCTTCGCCGACCACGCTCCTCGGACGGCCGCCCAGCGACTACTGAGGCTTCGTACGGCGCTTCTTTGCCGAGTAGGCCGCTAGCGCAATGTCAGGAGAGCGTACATCGCGAAATGTCCGCTACTGACCCAAAGAGGACATTAGTAAGTGGTAGGCCTGAAACATTGTAGCGTCCGCGCGTTGCATATGCGGAACAGATTTGGTGTATTGGTGAAGGCGCGCCTGTTTTCTTCCCGCCCTTGGTGTTTCTCCCGCTAGAGTATCCACAACCAAACGGGGATGACTTCATGAAAACCAATTACAAACTAGCATTGACGCTGCTCGCGGGAATCGCCCTTGGTGGGGCGGCCATCCAGGGGTTACACGCGCAGGCCAGACCGCCGGCCTATATTGTTGCGGACCTTAACGTTACCGACCAAGACGGCTTCGCGAAGAACTTTGCCCCAATGGTTGAAAAAATCATCGTGGATGGAGGCGGCAAATATCTTGCAGGCGGCGGGAAGATCGTAATGATTGAAGGGGCGCCATCTAATCGCTTTGCCATGTTCGTCTTCCCGAATTTGGACCAAGCAGTGGCGACATTTACTTCGGCAGCATACAAGAACGTCCGGAAGACCGGAAATCCATATGCCAACAATTTCCACATCCTTGCAGTTGAAGGCCTGCCGTCGCAATGAGCGGCACGTCCGTTTCTGACCCTTACTGACATGTGTATCGTGGCCGTGTGTCGTCCAGTGTGAAATCGGTGGCAATCTCACCTGATATCTCAAGAATGGCCTCCGTCAACTAAGGTGAACCGACTGGCCGGTAGTTCAAACCTAGTAACCTTCGCCGACGACGACGAACGGCGCCCAGAACAGTGGATTAGCGAATTCCGGATGTTCCTTCTCGTCCATCAATTCCAGTTCGGCGCGGCGCAGCGCCTCGGCGCGGCCGACGCCCTTTTCCTCGAGATGTGCCGACATCTGGGTCATTAGAGCGACCGTCGAGCCCGACACGACCGACCAATTCGAGACCATCAGCGAGCGAGCCCCGGCATAGAGAAAGGCCTTCGACAGGCCTGAGAAGCCTTCCGCGCCGGGGGTGCCGTCGGAAGAGGCGGTATTGCAGGCCGACAGAATCACCAGATCGGCGTTGAGCTTCAATTGGGCGATCTCGCTCGCCTTCAACAACCCGTCATCTTCAGGCGTGGGGGTGGCGGGCGGGGTCATCACCAGCCCCGGTTCGGCGATGCCGGCGTCGCCCGCCAGAAGCCCGTGAGTCGCGAAGGCGAGGATGCGGCGGCTCGCCAGATCGGCATGTTTCACCGCCGTCACGGTGGCGGCCTCAAGCAACAGCACCGAGTCTGCGCTGGCCTTGAACAGCTTCGCCTCGGCCCGGAGCTCGCCGGCGGTATCGGGCAGGGACGGCAGATCGCGCAGTTCCGCCTGATCGACCGTGCCGCCGCGGTACACGGATTGGACGGTGCCGCCGCGCGCCAGTGCCGGCGCACCACGGTTGTCGCCCGGTTGCGGCTTCAACACCGGATCGCCGAAGCCCATGAAGGGCTGCGGCGCGTGCGCGGCGCTGGCGAACTGCCGCAGCGCCTTGAGCGACGAGACCGAAGGCAGCACGCTCACGGCATAACGCCGCACCAGCCAGGGTGCCGCGCGCAGTTGATCGGGCGCGGTTGCGGATAGAGTATCGGCCGAAGGCTTGCTGGTCAGCAGCACACCCAGCGGCAGGCTCTCCATCGCGCCGTCGGTAACGACATAAAGCTGCGTTACGCCCTTGAGCGCGGGCTCGGCCGGGGCGAGGGCTTGCCGATAAATCTCGTAGGCCATGCTCGCCTCGAAGGGCGGCACGTTGCCCTCGGCCGTGGGATGGAAGCTGGAGCGAAGCTTTTTGACGGCATCCGATACTCCATTGCCACCGACCGGGACGATGTAGAGCGCGTAGCCGTTTTTGCGGACCACCGCGACATAACTTTCATTTATCCCTACCCCGAACACGATCAGCGCCTGGTCCGGGCCGAGAAGTGTCTGCGTCTCCGCAATGGTCAGCGGCTTCGGATTGGTGAGCTCGGCATAGGCCGGGAATTTGACCGCGAGATCGGCGTCAAGCTGCTTCAGGCGTTGGCGCAGGCTATCCGCATCGGCGCGGAGATCCGCTTCGGCCTTGGCATCGCGCTTCTCAGGCGGCTGACTCACGGATTTGAGTATCGCCGCCTCGGTAGCATCGAGCCGGTCCTGTGTGTCCTGGCGCTGACGCACCAGATTGGCCAAAGCATCGCTGCCGGCGGCAAAGCGCGCCGCCATGTGCGAAACCGCCGCCGCGGTGTCCGAGGCCTTCGACCATTGCAGCGCCGCGAACCCCTCTTCGCGCAATTGCGCCGATTGCGGGTCATTGGCCGCGATCAGATGCGCCGTCACCGCCGCCTCTCCGAGAAATATATCCCGCTGGCCGCGCAGCTCGGATTGTACGCTTTTGCTTTCCTCTTTAGTGCTGGCAGCGCGGCTCTCCATGATGACGGCGGCGCGGCGTATGAATGGTAGCGCATCGGCGTAGCGGCCTTGCACGCCATAGAGCAACGCCAGTTCAGCGAGGCCCCATGCGACACCGGGATGATCGGGGCCGAGCGACTTCTCTCCGATCGCCAGCGCCCGCTTCAGGAGCGGCTCGGCCTCGGCGTAACGACCCTCCACGAGATAGAGCATGCTCAGGTTGCTGAGGCCCTGTGCAACATTGGGATGCTCGGGGCCGAGCGTCTTCTCTTCGATCGCCAGCGCTCGCTTCATGAACTGCTCGGCCTCGGCGGGGCGGCCCTGGTCTTTATAGAGCACAGCCAGGTTGTTGAGGATCGTGGCGACATCGGGGTGACCAATTTTCTGGTCGATCGCCAACGCTTGGTTCAGGAGCGGCTCGGCCTCTGCGTAGCGGCCCTGCATGACATAAAGCTCAGCCAGATTACTGAGGCTCAGTGCGACCTTCGGATTCTCGGGGCCGAGTACCTTCTCGTTAATCGCCAGGGCGCGCTTCAGGAGCGGCTCGGCATCGGCGTAGCGGGCCTGCGCGTTATAGAGCTCGGCCAGGTTGTTGACGCTGATGGCGACATCGCGATCATCGGTGCCGAGCGCCTTCTCGCGGATCGCCAGCGCCCGCTGCTCGAGCGGCTCGGCCTCGGCGTAGCGGCCCTGATAAATATAGATCACGGCCAGAATATTGAGGCATTCCGCGACTGCCGGATTATCGGGGCCGTACGCCTGCTGGCGGATATCCCGCGATCGCTTCAGGAGCGGCTCGGCCTCGGCGTAGCGGCCCTGGTAGCGATAGAGCCAAGCCAGGTTGTAGATGCTGGTTGCGTAGGCGGTGCTGCCCGCACCGGATTCGGTTTGCGCCAGATCAACCGCCTTCTTGGCCCAGATCTCGGCCTTGGTGTATTTGCCGGCATCGATGAGAGTGGTGGTTTGCAACCATGCCTGCTTGAGCGCATCGGACTGCGCGAAGGCGGGTGCTGTGGCCAGCGCCAGCCAGTACAGGATCAGCAGTAAACGGCGCATGCTTCCCCCCGAAAGCGCAGCGTCGATTATTTTGTTTATTCATGCAAGTCGGCAATTCTTCAGTTGTCTGATTCAGATTGGCACAGATGTTTGCGCTGAAAGATCACTGAAATAGTTTTTCAGAAATTGGCGGAAGGTTCTACTCGCTAACTCCACCTTCGCCGACCATCACGAAGGGCGCCCCGCCTCGGCTCGGCCGCCGCCCCATTGCTCGAGATGGACCGCCATTCGGTCATCAGCACCAGGTTAGAGTCCGATACCACCACCCAATGCGAGACCAGGAGCGAGCGCTAACGGTGTTCGTCCTCATGGTCGGGAGGCGAGCGGGGAGTAGCGGGGTGATGGACCGCCGCATTGGCATGATTCGCTGGTTTCGGGCCGCGCCCGGCCGCGTGAGTGGCGGGGCCTTGCGGGGCTCCGCGCGCCGCCACGACACCCGGACCGGTGAATGCGCCCGCCCGGCTGGTCGCTGCAATGGGTGGCGCGCCATGGTTTTGACTTGCGAATAGCGAGTGGTTCGACTGTGCCGCGGCGATGTGCTGAGTTTGCGCCGAGGTTGCCGCTATATGCGGATCATTCCCGGCGAGCTGCTCGGCCGCGGTCGGGCGGACAGCGACGCCATCCGGCCCGCCATTGAATGCGACTCGCGCGCTGCTTTGGACGACGAGCGGCGTGTTAAATACCGCAGTGACGTGCACGCCGCCAAAATTATTTGCCGCACGATTGTAGGCGAAGACGCCGTTATTCCAGCGCCCGCCGGCGTAACCGAAACCCCCATAACCAAAGCCGTAATTGATGCCGCCATAGAAACCCACATGCGGACCCCAATATCCGCCATTCCAGAGGTACGCGCCGTTGATCCAACCCCAATATCCAGGGGTCCATAAATAGCCAACGCGCGGCGGTTGAACCCACGTACCCGGCACCCAGAAATAACCTCCATAGGGGTCATAAGCCCAATAACCCGGAAGCCAGAGGTAGCCGGGCGCGGGGAGCGGCGGTTGCCGGTAAATTGGCAGCACCGGTGGCGCGATCTGCACCGAAATGCCGACGTTGACCTGTGCGAACGCCTTATTCGGCATCGCAAAGAAAAAAAGGATAAAGAACCCAAGAAATAGACGGGACCAGATTGGCCTGAGTTTCACTGATTTTACCTTGTCATAAGAGCCAGTTGGCTCGGGTACTGTGCTGCAATGATCTCACCGATCGTTTCTATTTGTCTTAGGTCGGATTCCGAATTTCGTCCCTGTTGAATAGGGGAGATAAATTCGACCGTATCACCCGCAACTAACAGCGGGGATAGAATCGGATTAACCGCCCTATATCAAACGAAAGCGACAGAAGTCGCATAAACAGAAGTCGTGTAATGAGCTTGGGGAGGAGACAGTTATGAGATCTTTACAGCGTATCGTCCTAGCGGGCGCCCTGATGGTGCTGGCCGTCCCCGCCTTCGCCCAGCAAGTCAGCCCCGACGAAGTCGATCAGCGCTTCCAGCACCAGGAAAACCGCATCGATAACGGGGTGAAGGACGGCCAACTCACCTCGGGCCAGGCCGCCAATCTCACCGCCGCCGATGCCCGCAAGGAGCGGGAGTTGAGCCGCATGCAGGCGCGCGACGGCGCCAACGGCCAGATCACCGCGCGCCAGGACGCGCGCCTCAACGGTCAGCTCAATCACGAGAGCGGCCGCATCTACGCGGAAAAGCACGGCAAGTAATCTGCTCTAACTTCGATGAAGTCCAGGAACGCGACCCCCGCCGGGTAGTGTCCTAATTTGGGCATCAATATACTTGACTCAGTGAACCACTAGCTCTTGTTCTCGTTATATTAACGTGTGGTCACGCGATTCGGCCAATTTCTTCAATGGTTAAAGGTAGTTAAGAGATTGTTTTTATTGACATTTTAGCTTGACAGACCGGATCAATGGACCTACATTCAGCCTACCGAGTTCCTCTGATTGAACCGGCCCCGGATGGGGTTCTTTCCTGGCGAGAGCTAGGATAGGTCTTAGGAACGGCAAAGCCCCGCTCACGCGGGGCTTTTGTTTACCGAAACATCCACACGTTCGTAAGCTTCGGGCCGATCATGTCATACCAGCGGCTGGCATTATTTCGGTCGGCTTTGTAGGAACGCGCAATCGCACCTACACACATATCCGCCAACTGTATGAGGTTGTCTCCGCATGAGTCTATGAGCTTCACGCTCTTAACTCTGCCGCGCGGCATCTCCCTTGTAAGGTACGACCTCAGCCCCTTTTTAAATTGTCGATTACCACTTCCATCAATTTTGACAGAAGCATTATTTAGCTGATTGCCATCATTCTTTAGCAGGCACTTGACAAAAAAATTATAGAAGTTGTCCGCGTTCTCACGTAGAAAATCTCTATAGATAAATTTCTTTTGAACGACGACTGTCCTAACCGTGAATTTGCAGCCACCAATAGCTTTAAAAAATTCGTCGCGGATTTCGTCTCTTGAATTGGAGAATTTAAATTCTGGGAAAGCCTTCAGCCTCTTTCTTGCTTCCCCAATAATTTGACTGGTGCTATGTGCATCCAGATCATCGACAAAAGTCACCATCCCGAGCACGAAGAGTGGGGATGATCCCCGCGTCAATTTAAAGCCGGAATCGCCGCTTTCGTCGATCAAAACGAGCATAGTATTTTTTCAATTTCAGCGATTAGAAAGGTTCGGGAGGAATGTAGGTGACTTCGATTGAACCACCTCCGTTTGCATCTGGTTTGTAGAGTATTCCAAAAATCTTAGCGGCAGCACTCAACCAGTTCGCCTGATCTTTTATACTCCAAGGCGATTTGGCGTCAGGTATCTCCCGAAGCAACCCCTCAATGAGAGGATGCTTGGCGACAATTGGAGCGGCAGCCGGAACTGGGGCACTATTAGTATCCTGCGGACTATCTGGAGCGCGCCGTTCGCCAGTGGCAGACGCCAAATCACCACCAATCGGCATAACAAGACGATCATTTCTACCACCCGGGAAGAAACCGGCCAGTTGTGCCGATCTCTCGAACACATTCCTCGCTTTGTCTTTTTGTTTGGCCGATACGCCAAATTCTACAAACGCTTGCTCTAATCCAAGTGGACGCGGCGGCAGTTGCTTGCCTTTAAATTCGTCGTAAACCTTCCGATATAAGGGGACGCGGAGAAATGCTTCGACCTTCGCATGGCGAGCACGCGTGTCATCTGAATCAAGGATGGAAAACCCAAGTTGGGTCAGCACATTCTTTCCCTGCACATTATCAATTAGCCCGAACATACGGGCTGAGGCCAATTTGATGCCAAATGCGCCGCTTGATGGGGTGTGATGCATGGCTGCTGCCAACTGATCTCGCGTGCATGGCTGTGCGCCACTTTTAAAAATTGTGGCAGCAACGCTTATCCCATCGTCCAAATCCCCATAAGGAAATTGGATTGTAGAAATTTCACGGGTAGGTTTCGGATTCATCGGTATCTCTCGGGCGGTTGAATTTGATGAAAAAAGGTGGCCGAGTCGCCATCGCTAACCCGGCCACTTGGGCGCTAGCGCTCTATCAGTTCCGCAAGTGATAAGAGCGCTTCACGCGGTGATGACGGCGGTCGTCATCCCGAGGCCGGGGCTTACGGCGCATGTGTGACATGGCTTATCCTCCAAAGGGTAAGTTGTTGGACCCCTTGAAAAAAAGCCGAGTTAGTGCTACGTTTCTCGTGGGTAAACGACGAGTCGCGGCATCTTCTTGCCTCGATTTTTCCCCTGGTATTGAGGGTCAAACTCTTCACCAGGGCCCGAAAAACAGCGGCTCTGTAGGTCTAGACCACCTGCGGGGCCGTTCGTTTATCGAGTTCTTACTATTCCTTGTAGAGGGCGCAAGTCAGCCCGTCAATGACAATTAATGATGTTCTATCATTAGGTCTCATAAGACGGCCCGTAATTTATGAATCGCCGATTTTCGCGCTTTTCACTTCTTCCGTCGCGCGGCTTGCTCCGCTTCGTGCCGCTGCTGTTCAATCTGAATCTTTTCACGCGGCACATTCAGCAATTTGCGCGCCAGGTTCTTAAACCTGTCCATCGCTTTTGCCGCTTCCGATTTTGATAGCGGTTTTTTTACGCCTGCCTCGGTGCTGTCGTTTCGGTCATGCGCTGGGCGCTTGTCCATTTCCGGTCAACTCGCTGTAAGTAAGTCGCTTACCGAAAGCGGATGATAACACTTTCTTGAACCGCCCGTAATCGTCGTCGTCTCGCTCATTGAACCTAAACGCTTGCTCGTCGAGATATGCGCCCAAGTGAAAGGGCTCAACGCTGATGTACGTTCCTTTGATTGTGCGCTTAAGCAAAGACCAGAAATTCTCGATGCCATTGGTATGGACTTGGCCGCGCACATATTCGTAAGCGTGATCTATCACTTGATGCCCGTAGTCTCCTTGTAGGCCGCGATAACCGAGCCAAGCATCCGTATTGATAGTCGCGCCTGAGGCAAGCGTATCGCGAATGTAGGGCTGTAGCGTTGCGGCCTTCACGTTGGGGATAATCTTGGCTTTTACCTTGCTTCCCTGCTTGTCGTCCTTGCGCCGCAGGATGCCCATGACGGCGGTCTTGGTTGAGCTACCCGTACCTTTGATGACTTGCTTACGCTTTGAAATGTGCATGTTCTTGGATAGGCCGCCGATAAATGACTCATCCGCCTCAAACTCGCCGTCAGCTTTCATAATTGACCCGGCTTTCATTGCGAGCCTGATCCTGTGGTCAAGAAACCAAGCGGATTTTTGCGTGATGCCAAGATCGCGCGCCATTTCATAAGAGCTGATGCCATTTTTGCAATTGGCCACCATCCAAATGCCCGCAAACCATTTGTCCAGGCCAAGCGGGCTATCTTCGAAGATCGTGCCAACGCGGGCGCTGAACTGACGCTTGGGGTGCTTCTCTTTGCACTCCCAAAGGCGGCGCGTTGTGATGTAACGAACATCGACACGCCCGCAATTCGGACAATGAACGCCAGTCGGCCAGCGCAGCCCCACTAGCAGATTGTGGGTTACGGCGGGTTTGGCGAAATGCTTGATAGCTTCGAGAAGGGTGCGGGGTTCGTTGCTCATAGGGCTTGTCCTCGGTTATGCCGAAAGACTACCCCTTGCGGCTTACTGAGTCAAGTATATTGATACCCTAATTTGACTTTGCGGGTCTGCAAAATCCAGCATCATCAAGTAGTGATTCATCGATCATTTCTCTAGTGCCATCGATGAAGACGCCCCCGGCACGCGTAATTGCCTGGACGGTGCCCTTAAGGGGCCGCTTATCGTTTCGGTCGGTCGAGGTATCGTATTTTGTGTAGCTGTAAACTGGCACGACTGCCATTTCTGCAACTCCTACTTTGACGTTTGCGCCACCAATTCCTCTGGCGACCATAGCCGATTTTCGACTCCTGCCGCCATTGTCGGGGCTGTCCTGAGCGTCCTATGCTGCCGTGCTGCATATCATAGCCGATCATGTCGCCGGTCTAGGCTGTAAGGGCCGCTATCGTGGCGGAGCACCGGAGTAAATCCTGATGAAACCAGTGCTCTTATTCGTGAGGCGTGTTGTTTCGTTCGCGTGCACCGCCGCTCTATTGTTCGGTGGGCTATATATAATTTTCATCGAAGTTGTTTATGGAAGATACATCGTTGGACGGCTTGTGGCGGCGGCGGGGTTTATGATCGTTCTTGGCGGCTTCTGGTTATTCGAGGATTTCATTAAGCCCATTTTCCGCCGTTCGACTTCTCCTCTTCGCGGGTCCACCCCTGCGCGAGCCGATCGCCTTCGGCGGTCCGTTCGTCATGAACACCCAAGCCGAAGTTCAACAGGCATTCGCGGACTTCCGCGCCGGACGTTTCTAGCGGTCGCGCACGCTGCGCGGCCGGCGCGGCTCGCCGAGCTCACATTCGAGGGAAACATCCCAGTTTCCGAGCCGCGCGGCGGCAGCGAAGCTGCTGTCCAGAAAGGCCAGCAACGTGGCCTCCGGGTCGATTGACGCCCGAACGGCGGCGTAGGGCAGGACCCATTCGTCAAGTTCGGCGGCGAAATAGGCTGCGGCGGGCTTGATGGGCGCCGCGCTGAAGCCCGCCGGGACAGGGTAGGCCTCGGCGTAAAACGCCGCCTCTGGGAACCTCGGGTTGCCGGGCCAAAAGCCGGCGCCGCTCGATTCCTGGTCGTAGGCCTCCCGGGTGACCGCATCCGGCAAACCCGGGATTCCACCAGGATGAACGGGCGCGGCCCGACCTGAAAATCGGGTGAGGGCGAGATCGAAACTGCCCCAGAAAAAATGGACGGGGCTCGCCTTGCCAACGAACCCCGTCCGAAAGCGCTTGAACACGCGATCGATCGACAGCAGCGCGCGCCACCAGTGTCCGGCGGCTTCAGCGTCATAGGACCTCGGCGCGACGTCGTCTGTAAACCGCACTGGGTTCAACACCTCGCTGGGTGTGCCGTTGAACTGGGGGTTCACTTGGATTGACCGGAGCGCTGCGGTCAGGTGCTCATGAAAGTCCGCCACGCTCATCGGCGCGAGCACAAAGGTTGCGGCATCGCTTTCCGAGTTTCGGATCAGCAGCCGGCTGTCGATCAAGTCAAACTCGATCTCGAACGCTCGTGGGCTCGAGTGGATGACCGACGTCCCCAAGCCTCGCGCGGTCACGTACAGTGGTACGTGCCAGCTGTGATTGAGCCATGGTTCGTGCGCCAGGCGCACCTTGCCCACCATCTGCATCCATAACTGCAACGTCGCAGCGGTGTCGCGCCACGCGCTGTAGTTCAAGTCCGGCCATTGGTCGCTGCCCATCAGCTCACCGAACGCTCGCCATGATACGCGTCAACGTGGTGTGTCGTCATCGGAGCCTCCTGTTTCGGTCACCGGCACCTGTCAGGGCTTCACGAAACGATAGGCGAAGCGATCAGTCTCGCCCTTGACCGAGGGATCGAACACCTTGATCGAGTGCGGATCGTCCTTGTTCGCGAACATGGTGCTTTCCGCGTCCAGTACGAAGCCGGCCGCCTCCACCTCTTCGCGAACGGATGCAGGCTCAATCCGATGCAGCGACTGGGCGTCGCTCGTGCCCGCCCCGACGGCGGCGGCGTGGTCTACGATGACGTAGGACCCACCGGGCTTCAGC
>Ga0182015_10000892_pt1 | contig 41588 bp, 30 predicted proteins | sample 712P3MmetaG_FD_120478 | JGI IMG/M metagenome (GOLD analysis project Ga0182015, IMG submission 120478) | Permafrost microbial communities from Stordalen Mire, Sweden - 712P3M metaG | ecosystem: Environmental > Terrestrial > Soil > Wetlands > Permafrost | place: Sweden: Stordalen | collected...
GCAGATGACTCCCCGCTTTGCCTCCGCTCTTGTCTACGCCTGCGAAATTCACGCGGGGCAGCTGCGCAAGGGCACCGACATCCCCTACATCTCCCACCTACTTGGCGTGACCTCCATCGCACTTGATCACGGAGCGACGGAGGACGAGGCGATCGGCGCCCTGCTGCATGACGCCGCCGAGGATGCGGGGGGAGCTCCCGTGATAGGCGAGATACGTGCGCGCTTCGGGCCGGCACCCGCGAAAATTGTCGCCGGCTGCTCGGACACGTTTGAGACGCCCAAGCCCCCCTGGCGGGCGCGCAAGGAGGCCTATATCGCCCATCTGGCGTCAGCCTCGCCCTCGGTGCTTCTGGTATCGGCGGCCGACAAGCTCCACAATGTCCGCGCCATCACCTCGGACTACAGGAAGGTCGGCGAAGCGATTTGGGCCAGGTTCACCGGCGGTCGCGAGGGGACCCTCTGGTATTACCATGTTTTGGCCGACAGTTTCCTGAAACTGAACCGCAATCGCCTTGCCGAAGAATTATATTTGGCAGTCCGCGAACTGGAGCAACTTGTCGGATAGACCCACGTGTATTGGCCCAAAGGGGTGTCCTTGAAAGGGAAGGGAGCGCGCGCTGGATGCGGATTTCAACGGCCGCCAATCATTTTCAATGGCTTTCAACGCGGCGATAACGGGACTAAGCACGTTCAAGCACCCTACGGTATCGAGGGTACTCGCGAGTGTATCGCTTTTTGGGTCTTGATACGTTGGCGGCGTAAATCGCCGGCCACGCCATCTTCTACAATAAGAAATCTCCCATCCTTGTTCGCGTCGGACGCAGATGGCGGACTTTGGCTTGGGCAATTCTTCACCATTGCGTTGTCACTGATAGCCGCCCCAGAAAGTCGGTGGCTTTGGGATTCTGGCGTCCCCCACGGGGATTCGAACCCTTTCTGCCGCCTCGTGTGTGAGTCGCGAGATAACACTGGCTTACTTGATTGTTTCGTTCAGAACAGGCGGACAGGGATCCTGGAGGCCCCGTGGCAACCCAATGAATCCGTCGCCGGACCATCCTGCTGAACGGCGCGTTGCCCGGGGAGGTTGGTCCAAAACAACCGCCGCTCCGCTCTGATCCATGAAGGCATCCCATCCAAAAAGGCCTCCGGGAAACTTCCTTAAAAGGATGTTCCTCCTCATGGGTCCTGGCGTGATCACAGGCGCGGCTGACGACGATCCGTCCGGCATTGCCACATACTCGATCGCCGGAGCCCAGCTTGGCACGAGCTTGCTTTGGACCTCCCTCGTCACCTGGCCGCTCATGGGAGCGGTTCAGATGATGTGCGCGAGAATAGGCATGGTAACCGGAGAGGGGCTGGCCAGCGGCCTGCGCAAGAAGATGCCACGGTGGGTGTGCATCGCCTTCGTCGTCGCCCTCCTCGTCGCCAACACGATCAACGTTGGAGCGGATTTGTCCGGAATGGCCGACGCCGCGCGACTCCTGACTGGCTGGAATTCCCATCTGTTCGTCATCCTCTTCGGCACTGTCATTGCGGTTGTCGCCGTCAAGTTTCACTACAACGAAATCGCCCGAATCCTAAAATGGCTTGTTCTAAGCCTGGGGGCCTATGTCCTGGCGGCCTTCCTCGCCCGGCCCAACTGGGCCGGAGTCCTCCGCGATACCCTCGTGCCTCGCTGGCCGGCGGATCGCGCGACCTGGGGCATGATAGTTGCCATCCTCGGCACGACGATCAGCCCGTATCTGTTCTTTTGGCAGGCGGCGCAGGAGGTGGAGGAGGAGAAGGCAAAGGGGCGCCGGATGATCGTCAAGCGCTTTGGGGCGACCACGAACGAGATCCTGAACCGCAGGATCGACGTCGGGCTCGGGACGTTCTTCTCCAACGTGGTGATGTTTTTTGTAATCCTCTGCTGCGCCGCAACGCTGCATCAGCATGGCATTACGCAGATCACATCTACGAAGGAGGCTGCCGAGGCATTGCGGCCGCTTGCCGGGCCGTTCGCGACCCTTCTTTACACCCTTGGCCTGATCGGTGTCGGTTGTCTCGCGATACCGACCCTCGCCGGCTCGGCGGCCTACGCCTTTGCCGAGACGTTCGACTGGTCGGAAGGGCTCGACAGACCGTACAGGGGCGCCCGAGAGTTCTACGGCGTCCTTATTGCCTCGGTCGCCTGCGGGATAGCGATGGATTTTCTCGGTCTTTCGCCGATCAAGACCCTATACTGGACCGCGGTCATCAACGGCATCCTGGCGCCGTTCCTGCTTGTCGGGATCTTCTTCGTCGCGACGGACAAGAAACTGATGAACGGCCAGCCAAGCTCCGGGTTGGGTCGCGCCGTCGTCTTCCTGACGATCGTAGCAATGTTCGGCGCCGGCGTTGCGCTATTTGTCGTATAGGCCGCCTCGAGAGCTGCAGGGAAACGACTGGAATATGGTTCACGGCGTCGCAAATCCCCATGTCAAATCGTGCAACGAAAATGGCGGAAAAGGAGAGACTCGAACCGCACCTTATCGAAAAACGGAAAAGCTTAGCTAAGCGCGCTTTAAGTTGTTTTGCGGTGAAATGGAACGTGCAACAAAGTGCGGGTACGTATGATGAAAACAGGCCAAAAACATGTTCGCTGGAAAATCGCAAAACTTATTCTCATGGGAATTCGAACCCTTCTCTCACTTCGAGGCTACGTCGCTAATCTGACGGTGCTCGATCGACCAGGATTCCAGGCGGTGCCTGCTTGCCGACTAGGAGACTGAAATTCATTTTTCTGGCGCCTTGTTGGGATGACCTTCCAACAAATCACGGAATTCCGGAAGAATATCGGCGCCTTCAACGAGGTCCGCCAACAACCGGCTGCCCACAGCTGCTGGCGAGAACACCAGGTCAGCCCTCGCCAGCTTCAATCGCCGGATCGAGAGGGCTGAGCTGGCTACGGCCATGACCCGCACCTTCGGGTTCAGATCCTTCGCACCCAGTGCGATGAAGGCGTTTTCGCCATCGTCTTCTCTCGCGGCAATCACCATGCGAGCGTGTTGGATGCCGGCCGCCCGCAAAACGATATCGTTGGTGGCGTCGCCCTCGATGATTTGATGGCCAGGTGTGTCCGCCGCCGCTTTGGTCGTCACGATTTGGACGAAGGCCACACCCCGCTGCTTCAATTCGGTGGCCGTGTTGGTTGCGATCGAGCCTTCGCCCACGAGGATGACATGATCTTTAGGTTCCATTGGTTTCACTTTCGGATTCAATAGACGGTTGAATTCTCCTGAGATTTTTGGTCCGACCGCGGATGCGATTGCGCTGACGAATACGCCCAGGCCGACAATAATAAGCGTGACGGCAAACCAGCGCGCCTCCGGTGTTACCGGCACGATGTCGCCAAAGCCGACAGTCGAGAGCGTCGTTATCGTGAAATAGAGCGCCGTGTCCAGGTCGTGAATCGGTGGACGAAACCCGGATCCCATCAGATAGCTCCCAAAGGCGCCGTAAGCTATCGCGGCAACGATGCCCCCCACTGAGAACAAGAGGCTGGCAAGGACCGTCCGATGGGTGAAATACCTTCGCGTCCAAAGCACAGCCGCCAAGAGGACAATCTGAATAATAAGCGTGCCTCCCCATCTTTCCTGAACCGCTCCGACGCCCACTGCGACTATCAGCAGAAAAACCGCCAGAACCCAGGCTGAGATCATTCGAAACAGGAGTCCCGCGGCCGCCAGCACCAGCATGCAACCGAGTATCACCTGAATCGTGCCGCCTAGCGCGGAAAGGGATTTGGCTATGCCGCTAAACGCACGAATTCGGAACAAGATTTCAAACGGCAGGCGCAATCCGCTCAGAATATTCAGAATGCCGACAAGGCCGACCGCCGACGCCAGCGGCCAATGAGGCCACAGTGAGGCGCACCATCGCTTTGTGACTTGGGACCACGTGACGCTTTGCACTGACTGCCGCCTGAATTTCGGCTCCTTCATGGTGATCTGATCAATTGGAGTCGCGTATCTTGCGTCGTCTGGTCATTGTGCAAAGAAATGTGTCGGCCCGGTCGGTACCTATCTAGGCGGGGTCGGCGTTCATTGTCGAGGGGCCGTCGAGTAGCAATTGTGCACGGTTTAAAGTTGGCCGCAACATGGCCGCTTGCGGGCCGGAGCAGTCACTGCCGAGTTGATTGGCCCTAGCTTCGGCCGCACTTGACTTGGTTCCGGAAGAAAATGCGATGAAAGGTCCGTGACTGCATTCGACATAGCCTCGGTCTTGATTGGCTTGGCCGCGCTGATGGGCTATTTAAACCATCGACTCCTGCGGTTGCCGCCGACGATCGGTGTTTTGGCGCTGACGCTGGCCGGCGCCCTTCTTCTGTTCTTTTTCGAATGGCTCGCCCCGAGCTGGCATGTGAGCGGCCGTCTTGCAGCCTTTTCCGGGCGGATCGACTTCAATGTGCTGCTCATGCGAGGCATGCTGGGATTACTGCTTTTTGCGGGCGCGCTGCACGTTGGATTTCAGGAATTGCTTGCGAATCGGTTAATGATCGCCGCTCTCGCGACCATCGGGGTGGCCCTATCGACAGCGCTTGTCGGGGCATCGAGCTGGGCGGTGTTTCATCTTCTCGGGCTCGGCATCCCATTGGCGGTTTGCCTCACTTTTGGTGCCATCGTGTCTCCCACCGACCCCATCGCTGTCGTCGGTATGCTGAAGCGACTTCGGGCGCCAAAGGATATGGAAGCCACGATCGCCGGAGAATCTCTCTTTAACGACGGGGTAGGGGTCGTGGCATTTCTAGCGTTGGCATCAGCCGCCGGATTGAGCAGCGAACCGCAATTGGCTCAGCCTACTTTGATTGCATGGATGCTCGTTCGCCAGACGGGAGGAGGCGTCCTGCTCGGGCTGGCGGCAGGTTACGTCGCATATCGTGCGCTAAAGAGCATTGATCACCGTGAACTCGAACTACTCATCACGCTCGCGGCGGCGATGGTCATTTACACGATGTCCTTTCCTCTGGAAGTCTCCGGACCGATCGCCGTGGTCGTTGCCGGGCTTATCATCGGTCATTATGGCCGCAAATTCGCGATGAGCCGGAGGACGGTTGAGCATGTCAACGCCTTCTGGGGCATGATGGACGACATCCTGAACGCCGTGCTTTTCCTGCTGATAGGCCTTGAGGTGTTATCGACACATCTGACGCGGCCGGCTTTTATCGCCGCGGGGGCAATGATCCCAATCGTCTTGGCGGCCCGACTTGTCTCGGTGTCTCTGCCGGTCTTTCTGCTCAAACCCTTGAGTCCACATTCCCGAGGCCTCATCCCGGTCCTGACGTGGGGCGGACTCCGCGGAGGCCTATCCGTGGCGATGGCTTTGTCTCTGCCGCGAATCGCTGTGAGAGATACTCTGATAGGGTGTACGTACGGAATCGTCGTTTTCTCGATCCTCGTTCAAGGGATGACAATGCCCAGGGTTCTCCGACGTTTTGGCAATCTGTCGGACGTGGAGGACTAAATTGGAAAATATTTGGGACAGTCCAGTGTTACGCGTCAATCGTCACTGTGGTGCGAGTTCTCGGCACATTACCGCTTGTCTCGCCAACTGGCGGATTGATAGATTCTCCCATGAATTTGGATCAGAAACAGGGCTCGGGCCTGCAGGCCCAAGAGGTCAAACGGCGTCATATCCTGCCAAAGGCGTTTGTCATAGGCCTGGTCGCCGGACTGATTTCCTCGGCCTTTCGGGAAGCTCTGCAATGGTCGGAGGTCCATCGCATCGTCTGGCTTCACGGGCTTTCGCCGATAGCCGGGCTGTTCGGTGCGTTGATCGTAGGCTCAGTGGGAGGGGGATTGGGATTGTGGCTCGTGCGCCGATTTGCACCCGAAGCTTCTGGAAGCGGCATTCCGCACATCAAATCCGTGGTGCTTGGAGAAGAGCAGCTTAATTGGCGGCGAGTGCTGCCGGTAAAATTCTTTGGCGGCCTGGCGAGCATCGGAAGCGGCATGGCGCTGGGACGCGAGGGTCCCACCATCCAGATAGGATTTATAGGCGCCACAGCTGGTGCCCCAAGGAGGCGAACGCGCTCATTGCTTCAGACGGAAGCTGGCACGTTCCAAAAAGCAAGATGTCGCTCGCGTGATTGAACCCGAGCCACCGTATTCACTGTCGACGCCGACTATAATTAACAGGATGCCCGCAGCCATGATGAGCGAGAGAGGATGGGTCATTTCCATTCGATGGTTGGGCTGTCGCCTTGGTGGCTTTATCGGAGCTTTCTATCGATGGCCTTCATCCTTCAGACTCTTTTGCTCCGCCTTTTCCCAGTCCTGAACTTCTCGAACGTCCTCGCGCCCCAGCTCCTCGTAGAATTTGTGGACTCGCTTAACGAGTTCCGGCCTCGGGTCGGATGGCGTCTCGCCTTTTGTCTCGGCTTTGTGCTCCTCGTTGATCTCAGGCTTTGGCCCAGTAGTTGATTCAGGGTTGGTTTCGGCTTCGGATTTCGGCTCGGCACTTGCTTTTGGCATGCGTTCCGCTTCGGTCCCAGGATTGGGCGGCCCTTTGGCCTCAGGCCTTGGCTCAGCATGTGCCTCGGGCTTCGGCCCAGTTCTTGCCGGCAGCTTGGCGTCAGCACTGGGATTCGGATCGGTGTTGGCTTCAGGTTTCGGCTCGATGCTTCCGTCGGGCTTGGGTGCTACTTTGGCCCCAGGTTCAGGCTCGGGTTGGGCTTCGTTTGTGCGGATCTCACGCTTCGCCTGTTCCCAATCCCGAGCTGCCGGATCGCCCTGATGGGTTCGTTGCTCATAGAGCTCATAGGCGCGCTTGGCGATCTGTGACGTCAAATCGGGTGGTGTCTTGGTTTTGGCCTCGGGCTTCGCGTCACCGTTGGTTTCAGGCTTCGGCTCAGCTTTTGCATCAGGCTTGCTCTCGGCTTTTGCCTCGGGCTTGGCAGCGGCATTCTGCGTTGCATCGGTTTTGGTTTCAGGTTTCGACGCAGCGTTGGCTTCAGGCTTCGGTTCGGCCGGGGCCTCAGGCTTAGCTTCTGTTTTCTCGCCAGACTTAGGTGCGGCATTGACCGGAGCCTTTGGATCGGGTTTGGCATTGGAATCAGGCTTCGGCTCGGCCTGGACATCGGGCTTGGCTTCCGCCTTTTCCCCAAGCTTGGCTGCAGCGTTGCCGTCGGTCTTCGGCTCAGATTTGGCTTCAGGTTTTGTCTCCCCTTTCCCGCGGTCCAAAATCCGATACGCGAGCAGCTTCACGCGGTCATTCAAGAGAAACCAGGCGAGCGCATAACCCCAAACGAATAGTGCCCAGCCCCAGCCGAGCGGTGTCATGAACAGGCCATATACCGCGATCAGCGTTGCCACGATTTGCGTGCCGAGGACTGCCATCCACAAAATCCGTGCGGGACGAATGGACCAGAACGGGCCGCGCGTTCGGGTGATGAAGATCGTCAGATGTCCCGCCACGGACAGCTTCAAATACATCAGCGTCTGGACGCGTCCATGGTCGAGATGAAAGACGCTCAAACCTAACCAAAACAGGCCGAACGCCGCAATGACGCCGATGACGCCCAGCACCGTGGAAATCCCCAAGACCACGCGCATGTTCCAGGCCTCAGGCTTGTCCCGGTAATGAACGTTGTCATAAGCAATAGACAGGATGGCGCCGTCGTTGAGCAACGCCAGCATCACGATCATGACCGCGGTTAGCGGATAGAAGTTGAAGATCAGGATCGCCAGCGTCATGAAGAACAGCACTCGCAGCGTCTCGGCGATGCGGTAGATCGCATAGCTGTTCATCCGCTGGAATATGCGGCGGCTCTCCTTGATCGCATCGATGATCACCGACAGACCGGGCGTTGTCAGGACGATGGCCGCAGCCGCGCGCGCCGCGTCCGTCGCGCTTGAGACGGCGATGCCGCAATCGGCCTTCTTCAGCGCGGGGGCGTCATTCACTCCATCGCCCGTCATGCCAACGATGTGGCCGAGTTTTTGCAGCACATCCACAATGTGGAACTTGTGTTCAGGAAACACTTGGGCGAATCCGTCGGCCCTCTCGATTTCCTCGGTCACCGCCGCGTTTTCTTGCTTCTTTGAGTCGCCCAGACTGCCGGCATCGAGAATGTTCGTGCCCATGTCCAATTTTTGGGCGGTTTCCTTGGCGATGGCCAAGGCATCGCCCGTTACCATCTTGACCTTAATACCCATCGACAGCGCGGTCGCGATGGTTTCCTTGGCATCTTCCCGTGGCGGATCGAACAGCGGCAACACGCCTAGGAACTGCCACTTGCCCTCCTGGTCCGCCCGGGAAACGCCCAATGAACGGAAACCGCGTGCTGCGAATTCGTCGACCGCCTTGTTGGCGGCTTCCTTCACCTGTCCGGCATTGGCCGACAAGGCCAAAATCACCTGCGGCGCGCCTTTCGTCGTCTTGAACGTCTTCCCATCCTTGCCTTTGACGGTGGCCTCCGTGCGTTTATGCACCGGATCGAATGGCTGGAAATGAACCACCTCGTACGCCTTTAACGCATCCTTGTCTTTCAGTCCGCCCAGCACGGCCAGATCAATCGTGTCATTATTGTCCGCGCGCGATGCCAGTGCGCCATCGAGGATGACTTGATCGGCGGTCACATTGTTCACGCAGAATGGGTCGCCCAGCGTCAGCTTATTCTGGGTCAGGGTGCCGGTTTTGTCCGCACAGAGCACGTCCACGCCGGCCAATTCCTCGATAGCCACCAACCGGCTCAAAATCGCTTTCTTCTTGGCGAGCAGGTGCGCGCCGACCGCCATCGTGACCGAGAGCACCGTCGGCATCGCCACCGGTATAGCGGCAACGGTCAGCACCAGGGCAAATTGCAAGGTGCTCAGGACCGGGTCTCCGCGGAAGATCGCAAAAGTGGCAATTACCGCCACCAGGGTGACCGCGAGGGCGATCAGGTAGTTACCGATCTTTAAAACCGCCTTTTGGAAATGGCTGACCGTGTGCGCCCCCTGCACCAGCTGCGCGGTCTTGCCGAAGTAGGTGTTCTCGCCCGTGGCATAGACGAGCGCGCCGACCTCCCCCCTGCGAATGGTCGAGCCGGAGAACACCGCTTGGCCGCATTTTTTCTCGACGGGCAAGGATTCCCCCGTCAACGCCGATTGGTCAACCTCCACGGAATCGCCCGCCAACAAGCGCGCGTCCGCCGGCACAATGTCGCCCAGCCGCATGCGGATGACGTCCCCTGGCACCAATTCCCGGGCGGCCGGGTTGGTCCATTTCCCGTCGCGGATCACCCGGGCCTTGTTCGCCAGCCTAGCCTTGAGGGCTGCGATTTCATTTCCCGCCTGGCGTTCCTCCCAGAATCCGACTACGGCGTTGGCCACGAGTAAAAGGAGGATGATGCAGAAATCCGGCCAGTGCCGGAGCACGCCCGACAGGATCACCGCAATCTCGATCATCCACGGGATCGGCCCCCAAAAATAGCCGAGAAATTTCAGGAAGAAATTGGTCTTCTTTTCAGCCAGCTCGTTGGGGCCGTATTGGGCCAGCCGTTTCGCCGCATCGGCTTGACTTAGGCCATTGGGCGAGTAGCCCAACTTCTTCTCCACCTCCGCCAAGGGCAGCATTTTCAGATCTTCCTTGGGATCGGTCTTGGCGTCCGGTTTCGATCCCGCCTTGGCCGCCGGAGCCTTGGGTTTCGGTTCGGCGGAGTCACTTGGCTTCGATGCGGGATCCTTGGGCTGGTCGGTACTCGGCTTCATAATAGGAATTCTCCTTGTTTGTTATACCGCGCTGATCCCAGCCCGGATGATGGCTAGAAATTGGTCGGCCTGCAGGCTGGCGCCGCCGATGAGAGCGCCGTCCACTCCGGGCCGGCCAAGGAATCCGGCGGCGTTGTCCGGCTTGACGCTTCCGCCGTACTGGATGGCAAGCGCTTGAGCCGATTTCTCTCCGAACATCTGCCCGAACCGGCGCCGAATAACAGCGTGGCCCTCCTGCGCCTGCTGCGGGGTGGCATCGTGTCCGGTGCTGCCGATTGCCCAGATTGGTTCGTAGGCTATGATCAGGTGGTTCACGAGTTCCGCTGACAACTGGGCCAATCCCTGGGTGACTTGCCGATCGAGCACCGCGTCAGTCTGGCCGGCATCGCGTTGATCCCGGGTCTCGCCGACGCAGAGGATCACGTCGAGGCCGGCGGCCAGGGCAAACCGCACCTTTTGGTTGATGAACGCGTCGGTTTCGCCCAGCTTATCCCGGCGCTCGCTATGTCCGAGGATGACGTACTTGCACCCCAGATCGAGGAGCATCGTGGGGCTGACCTCGCCGGTGAACGCGCCATCTTTCTCGGGATAGAGGTTCTGCGCTCCAAGCGCGACGCGGCTGCCTTTGAGAATTTCGCTGGCCAGGGCCAAATAGGGGAAAGGCGGACAGATGGCGACGGATACGCGGTCCGGAGTGCCCACGCCATCCACGATCGCTTTGGCCAGCCGTCCAGCTTCGGCGGAGGTGGTATTCATCTTCCAGTTACCGGTGATGAATTTCTGGCGCATGTTCGATTTCCATTGGGTGCTCATGATTAGCCTGCTGATCCGCCTCCATTGCGGCATCGTACGTGCCGCGGCGAGCGGCCGTGTTGCACTTGGCCCCCGCCGTTTTCTTCATGAAGTTGAATGGGCCTTTGGGACTCCCGCGGTTTGCATCAGGTCAATTTGCTTTCCAAATTTATCCCCGCTGATTTGCCGTCAGTGTGGTTGAAGCACACGCGTCTTCTCCTCGATCCGTTGTCCATTACGTCTTTCAGGCGGATTCCACTTCCAATTCCGAATCTCCGGCAGGTCCTCACCGTGTTCGTCGATGTAATGCTTATGCTCGATGAGCTTGTCTTGCAATTGCTGTTTCAGGTAGGCGCCCTTGGTGCCCAAATTCGGCACGCGGTCGACCACGTCTTGCACGAGATGAAACCGGTCGAGGTCGTTCTGAACCCTCATGTCGAAGGCTGTTGTGATGGTGCCCTCCTCCTTGTAGCCCCGGACGTGAAGGTTGCGGTTGGTCCGGCGGTAGGTCAGGCGATGGACCAGCCACGGATAGCCGTGGAATCCGAAGACGATGTGCTTATCCGTGGTGAACAGCGAATCGTAATCCATTTCGTTCAGTCCGTGCGGGTGCTCGCTGGCGGACTGCAGCTTCATCAGATCCACGACGTTGATCACCCGTATTTTCAAATCGGGCAGGTGCTGGCGCAAAATGGAAACGGCGGCCAGGATCTCCAGTGTGGGCGTGTCGCCGCAGCACGCCATCACGACGTCTGGCTCGGCGTCCTGGTCGTTGCTGGCCCATTGCCAGATGCCAATGCCTTCCGTGCAATGGACGACGGCTTCGTCCATGCCCAGCCATTGAGGAAGCGCGTGTTTTCCGGCCACCACCACATTGACGTAATTCCGGCTGCGCAGGCAATGATCGAAGACCGATAGCAGGCAATTAGCGTCCGGCGGCAAATAAACCCGCACGACATCGGCCTTCTTGTTGATCACGTGATCGAGAAAACCGGGATCCTGATGGGTAAAGCCGTTGTGGTCCTGCTGCCAGACGTGGGAGGCAAGCAGATAGTTCAAAGATGATATTTTCCGGCGCCACGGCAGTTCTAGGCACACCTTCAGCCACTTGGCGTGCTGGCTGAACATCGAGTCAACGATGCGGATGAAGGCCTCGTAGCTGTTGAACAGCCCATGCCGGCCGGTCAGCAGATATCCCTCCAACCAACCCTCGCATTGGTGCTCGCTGAGCATCGAGTCCAAAACGCGCCCGGCCGGGGCGAGGAATTCGTCATTTTTCACCTCCCGGGCATCCCACTGCCGGTTGGTCACCTCAAAGACAGCCCCAAGAAGATTCGAGAGGGTTTCGTCGGGACCGAATATCCTGAAGTTGTGTCGGTCCAGATTGAGCTTCGCCACGTCGCGCAGAAACTTGCCCAAAATGAGTGTATCCTGGGCGTCAACGGCGCCGGGCGAAGGCACCGTTACGGCGTGGTTGTGGAAGTCCGGCATGCGCAAGTCGCGCAACAGGATTCCGCCGTTGGCGTGCGGATTGGAGCCCATCCTCCGGTCTCCCTTAGGCGCGAGCTCGGCTAGCTCGGCTCGGAATCGGCCGTTTTCATCGAACAGCTCCTCGGCCTTGTAGCTTTTCATCCAGCTCTCGAGCTGTCCGACATGTTCGGGATGTTCAGAGTCGACCAGGAGCGGCACCTGATGGGCTCGGAAGGTTCCCTCGATCTGCAGGCCATCGACGACTTTTGGCCCGGTCCAACCCTTCGGCGACCTGAGGACGATCATAGGCCAACGCGGCCGGGTCGTGTCGTTTTTGTCCCTGGCATTGCCTTGTATCCGCCGGATGTCCTCGATGGCTTCTTCCATGGTCGCGGCCATAAGCTCGTGCATCTTCGCCGGGTCATCACCCTCCACGAAGTGGGGCGTCCAGCCGCAGCCGCGCAAGAATTGGTCCAATTCCTCGTGCTCAATGCGTGAGAGAACTGTCGGGTTGCTGATCTTGTAGCCATTGAGATGCAGGATAGGCAGCACGGCGCCATCGGAAATTGGGTTCAAAAGCTTGTTGGATTGCCAAGCGGTCGCCAAAGGGCCGGTTTCCGCTTCGCCATCGCCAACCACGCAGGCGACGATCAATCCGGGATTGTCGAAGACGGCCCCAAAGGCATGGCTGAGCGAATAGCCCAGTTCGCCGCCCTCGTGAATCGATCCGGGAGTCGTCGGTGCGACATGGCTGGAAATACCTCCAGGAAAGGAAAATTGCTTGAACAGCTTTTTCATCCCGGCTTCGTCCTGGGTAACGTCCGGGTAAACATCACTCCATGTGCCCTCGAGGTAGACGTTCCCAACGATCGCCGGGCCCCCGTGGCCGGGACCGGCAATGTAGAACATATCCAGGTCGTACTTCTTGATCACCCGGTTCAGGTGCACATAGATGAAGTTCTGGCCCGGCGTCGTTCCCCAGTGTCCGACCACCAGCGGCTTCACATCCGCGAGCGTCAGCGGCCGCTTCAGCAGTGGATTGTTGTAGAGATAAATCTGGCCGACTGACAGATAGTTGGCTGCGCGCCAGTAGGCGTTGATGCGCTGGAGCATTTCCGGAGAAAGAGTTGGTGTATTTGTGTTCATATTTTTTGGTTAAATCAGATTGACGGAGATTTTCATTTTGCCCGAGTCCAGGCTCGATAGCGGCAGATCAGAGTATTCGTCGAACTATCGTGTTTGAGCTGTGGCGCCGCTTTCCTCGCGAGTTCTGGAACAATGCGCTGGGCAAGCACCTTGCCCAACTCGACGCCCCATTGGTCAAACGAATCGATGTTCCAAATGACGCCCTGCGTGAAAACGCTGTGCTCGTACAAGGCGACGAGCTTGCCGAGGACTTCCGGCGTCAACCGCTCGGCCAGGATGACATTGGACGGACGGTTGCCCTCAAAGACCCGGTGCGGCACCAGCGCCGGCGGCGTCCCCTCGGCTTTGACTTCAGCCGGAGTCTTGCCAAAGGCCAGCGCCTCGGCCTGGGCGAAAACATTGGCCAAAAGAATGTCGTGGTGACGTCCCAATGGGGTAAGCGGGTGGCCAAACGCGATGAAGTCACAGGGAATGAGCCGCGTGCCCTGATGGATCAACTGATAGAACGAGTGCTGACCGTTGGTGCCGGGCTCGCCCCAGTATATCGGCCCGGTCTGATATTCCACCTTTTTCCCCGCGAGTGTCACGTGCTTGCCATTGCTCTCCATCGTCAGTTGCTGAAGATAAGCGGGAATGCGCTTCAGGTATTGTTCGTAGGGCAAAACAGCGACCGTTTGCGCGCCGAGAAAGTCGTTGTTCCAAACCGACAATAGCCCCATCAGAACCGGCAGGTTGCTTTCAAACGGCGTGTTGCGAAAATGCTCATCCACCTCGCGAAAGCCTTTGAGCATTGCCAGGAAATTGTCCGGTCCCACAGCCAGCATGGTGGAAAGACCGATGGCCGAATCCATCGAATAGCGTCCGCCAACCCAGTCCCAGAACCCAAACATGTTTGCCGTATCGATGCCGAACGCAGCCACCTTTGCCGCGTTCGTGGAAACCGCCACGAAATGCCGGGCCACCGCCTTTCGGTCGCGGCCCAGCCCACGAAGGAGCCAATCGCGCGCACTTTGCGCGTTGGTCATGGTCTCCAACGTGGTGAAGGTCTTCGACGAGATGATGAACATCGTCTCAGCAGGCTCGAGATCACGAGTGGCCTCCACGAAATCGGTTCCATCCACATTCGACACAAATCGGAAGGTTAGGCGGCGCTCGCTGTAGTACTTGAGCGCCTCGTAGGCCATCACCGGGCCAAGGTCGGAGCCGCCGATGCCGATATTGATGACGTTCTTGATGCGCTTGCCGGTGAATCCCTTCCAAGCGCCACTCCGGACCCGGTGGGAAAAGTCGGTCATCTTGTCGAGCACGGCATGGACCCCGGGCACGACGTTTTTCCCATCCACGACGATCGTTGCGCCGGCCGGGGCCCTCAGGGCAACGTGCAGTACAGCGCGGTCTTCGGTAACATTTATTTTGTCGCCGCTGAACATGGCCGCTATTCTACCGCTCAAACCGGATTCCTCCGCCAATTGGAACAGGAGTTTTAGGGTCCGGTCGGTGACGCGGTTCTTGGAATAGTCCAGGTAAAGGCCCGCCGCCTCGACTGTCAGGCGCTTGCCGCGTGTAGGGTCATCGGCGAAGAGTCTCCGCAGATGCAGCTTTTTCAGCTTTTGATGATGAGCGGTGAGAGCCTTCCAGGCGGGCCGCTCGGTCAGCGGCTTAATTTGGGTGGTCGGGCTCATGATGCTTCAATTTGATTCAACTGCCGATTCAGGCGCCGCGTTTGAGCGCGGCGCTCTTGGCCGCAATGACCGCCATGAGCTCGTTCCACGATTTCACAAACGACTTTGCCCCCTCGTCCTGAAGGCGGGCGGCCAGGTCATCGACATTCACACCGGCCTGGGCGAATCGCTCCAAAACTTTTTCGCAATTGCCGCCGTCCGCGGCCATGATCGGTCCGATTTCGCTGTGATCGGCCAGCGCTTTCAACGTAGCCTCAGGCATCGTATTTACCGTGAATGGAGCGGCCAGCGCCTTGACGTAGAGGATGTCGGACGCCTTCGGATCCTTGGTGCCGGTGCTTGCCCATAGCAGTCGTTGCGGCCTGGCGCCGGCGTTGTACACGCGCTGCGAGCGCGGACTGCTCAATAGAGCGAGGTACGCCTTGTAGATGCGACCGGAAATTGCGATACCAAGCCGGTTCTCTAGCTCCTGCGGGACCTTGCCCTCTACAGCGACGTCCCAACGGCTGACGAATACCGAGGCCACGGAGCCAACCTGAGGGTTGAGGCCGGCGGCGATTCGCCGCTCGATGCCGCGCAGATATGCCTCGGCGGCAGCCGCGTAATGGTCGCGCGAAAATAGCAGCGTCACATTGACCGGAACGCCGGCAAAGATCGCCTCCTCGATGGCGGGCGCACCTTCCTTGGTACCCGGGATCTTGATGAACAGATTTGGTCGTCCTGCCCGCTCAGAAAGTTCTTTGGCAGCGGCGATCGTGCTGACCGTGTCATGGGCCAAAAGTGGCGACACCTCCAGCGACACCCATCCGTCCACCCCATTCGTGTGGTCGTAAACCGGCCGGAACAGGTCGGCGGCCCGGGTGAGATCGTCCAGTGCGAGATCGAAGAACAGGCCCTCACCGGCTTTGCCCTTCGTCAGAATTTCGCGGATCGAAGCGTCGTAGGCGGCACTATTCTTGATGGCGTGATCGAAGATCGTCGGATTAGAGGTCAGGCCGGTCACCGACAAGTCTTCGATATAAGATTTTAGCGTACCGCTTTTCAGCAGATCGCGCGTGATGTTATCAAGCCATAGGCTCTGGCCGAGATCGTGCAGCAATTGGGTTGGTTTCATGATATTCGTGCGATGCTTCGGGCCGGATTGGGGTTGGAATCGGTTCTCCTTTAGGAGCCTTTCCTCATTCGATAGCCCTCAGTTCAAGAGCGGCTAGTTTTTCGCGTGTGGATTTGAAGTCAGTGTGAAGAATGCTCCGAATTCCCAGGCTTTCCGCGATCCGAACGAACATCGGCGTGTCTTCGATATAGATGATCTGCTCAGTCGGTGTTTGGGAGATGTCCAGTGCTAGCCGAAACATATCCTCGTCGGGCTTCCGGATGTGGACGAAGCAGGAGGAAATGAACGCATCCACGAATTTGTTCAGCTTGAACTTGCGGATTCGATGCGAATTCAATTCCCGCGCCTCATTGCTGACTACCGCGATTTTCAGCCCGTACCGAATCTTGAGCTGAGCGACCAGAGCGATCATCTCGGAATACGGCTTCGATTGCGCGAACATGAACCGCCTAAACGCCGCCGGGGTGAAGGGCCGCTTTTGGTGGAATACCACCCGATCGAGATATTCTTCGAGCGACAGCTTTCCCTCCTCGTAGGTATCGAAGGTCAGGTGATGCCGATCCTCCATTTCGGCAAACTTGAGCCTGAAATACATGGCCGCTCGCCGGCGTGCCTTGTGGTCCCATCCGTCGGTGAGCAGGACGCCGCCAATATCCAGAAACAGCGTCGTGATTGGGAGTGCTCTTTTCATCATCGTTGCCAGAGTATCCGGGACGATTCGAGCGGTACCGCCGCCCCCGAGTGTTGAGGCATTGCCCGCACCGTGTAGTCGCTCACCGGTCGGGTTGTTGGCACGTATGCTCGGTAGACACACCCACCGGACGCCCCGGTTTGCGGGTCCGCCCACTTCATTTCCTCCCGCACCGGATCGCCTCCATCTGTACGGTTCGCAAAGAGTTCGACTCTCACTGAATTGGGTTCGAGATCATTCAGGAAGATTTCGACGGCAAACTCGTGGTGATCTGCTTTTGTCTCTACCCGCAGTTCTCCAAAGTGCACCGAACCCCACTTTCGATCCACAGCCTGTTGCCACTCAGATACCTGTTTACCAACCGCGCTTTTGTTCGCTGCGCGCTCATGGTAGGCAGTAGCTGCGGGAATATAGTGCTTCTCAGTGTAGTCCCGCACCGCGCGATCGGCGGCGAACCTTGGAGTCAGCCGAGCCATGCTTTCCCTGATTCGATTCACCCAGGCGGCGGGTATTCCCTTTTCGTTCCGAGAATAAAATTCCGGTATGACCTCGTGCTCAAGTCGCTCGTATAGCGCCTCGGCCTCCGCAGCGTCCCAAGCGGGATCTTCGCCGTGCTCCTGACCGTCACCTAAAGCCCACCCGATGTCCGGCATATAAGCTTCAGCCCACCAGCCGTCTATTTCCGACAGGTTGAGGCCCCCGTTGACGAGCACCTTCATGCCGCTTGTGCCACACGCTTCCCAGGGCCGCCGAGGCGTATTGATCCAAACATCGACTCCCTGCACCAGGTGTTCGGCCAAAAGCATGTCGTAATCGGCCAAAAAGACCACCGGAGGGTTCGCATCGGTGCGCCGAATGAAACGCGTCCACTCCTGGATCAGCGCCTGCCCGGCGTGGTCGGCCGGATGCGCCTTGCCCGCTAGGATGAGCTGCGCCGGGCGCTGGGGATTTTTTAGAATGCGAATCAGCCGGTCGGGGTCGTGCAGCAGCAGGTTGGGCCTCTTGTAAGTCGCAAAGCGGCGCGCGAAACCGAGGGTCAATACTCCGGGATCCAGCCGAAATTGGGTCCGGGCGATCACCTCTCGCTCCACACCCGCGGCGCCCATCTGCTGGCCGATCCTTTCGCGAGCATATTCCACCAGGGATTTTCGGCTGATGGTGCGCAGAGCCCAGAGTTTTTCGTCCGAGACCCGGCGGAGGTCCGCCTCCAAGGTGGCCGATGTCCCCAGCCACCGTCCTTTGCCGCAGGCGTCTGTCCAAAGCTCGTCCGCCGCCGCCGAATCCCAAGTTGGCATGTGCACCCCGTTGGTCACATGGCCGACCGGCACTTCGTCCTCCGGCCACCGGGGAAAGAGCGGGGCAAAGATGTGGCGGCTGACGCGGCCATGCAGCCGGCTGACTCCATTGACTGCTCCGCTCCCCCGCAGCGCCAGATAGGCCATGTTGAAAGGCTCGTCCAAGTCATCGGGGTTCTGGCGCCCCAATGCCAGGAATTCGCGCAGCCCGAGACCGAGCTTCTCCTGTGCGTACCGGCCCAGGTATTGCTCCATCAGCTCGGGCGAAAAGAGGTCAAATCCCGCGGCGACTGCCGTATGGGTCGTAAAGATATTTCCCGCACGTGTGGCCGCGAGAGCAACCGGGAAAGGCCGCTCGGCTTCGGCCATAAAGCCCAGGGCGCGCTCCAGTAAAGCGAAGGCCGCGTGTCCTTCATTGAGATGACAAACGTCCGGTTTGAGTCCAAGCGCGGTCAGCAATCGCCAGCCCCCGATCCCAAGCGCCATCTCCTGCTTCAGGCGCAATTCCTGGTCTCCGCCATAAAGCTCACTGGTAATACCCCGATGAATCGGAAGATTGGCCGCATTGTTCGAGTCGAGCAGATAGAGCTTGGCCCGGCCGACTTGAACCTCCCAGGCGCGCAGCCAGACCGAGTAGCCAGGCAATGGTATCTCTATTCGCAGCCACTCACCGTTCGCCTGACGCACCGGCGTGACGGGCAATTGACTGGGATCGTTATAGGGATAGAGCGCTTTCTGCGCTCCGTTTCGGTCTATCACCTGTCGAAAATACCCGTGCTGATAGAGCAGCCCCACGGCGACCACCGGAACCCCCAGATCGCTCGCGGCCTTGAGCTGATCGCCGGCCACGTTTCCGAGGCCGCCCGAATAAATGGGAAGGGCCTCGCTCAACATGTACTCCATGCAAAAATAGGCGACGCAATTGAGAGAAGTCTGGGGATATTTCTGCTGAAACCAGCGAGGCATCGTCGCCGCCTGCCGTTTGGCCTGGAGAAGATGGTCGCGCAATCGGCAAAAGTCCGGATCGGCCAATGCCTGCGAAAGTTTTTCGCGCGAAACGGTCTGTAGCACCGTGCTGGGATGACAGGTGAGCGCCCAGAGCGCGGGATCGAGTCGCCGCCACAACTCGTCGCCGCTGTGATTCCACGTCCAGCGCAGGTCCATGGCCAGTTCAGTCAGCGCTTCCAGGCCTGGCGGCGGAACGGGCGGAGACGGGGCTGCGCTCATAACTTTGATTTCGGCCACATAAGTTGGCTCTTCGGGAGCGCGTATTTCATCACGCGACAACTGCTTCGCTGGACTTCCTCCGATGCGGGGGTGGTGGCGCTAAACCGGCTTTCGGCGCGGTTTTGGCCGTCAACGCCGTGCCGACAATTGTCTGGGCCTCTTCCAGGATCTTGCGCAAGTGGGCATCGTCACGAAAGCTCTCGGCGTAGATTTTATAGATATCCTCAGTGCCGGATGGACGCGTAGCAAACCAGCCGCTCTCCGCAACGACCTTCAACCCGTCAATGGGGGCCCCATTGCCCGGGGCACGAGTGAGGACGGCCTTTATTTTTTCGCCGGCTAGCTCGGCGGTCTTGACTTGGTCCGGCGATAGTCTTTCCAGCACAGCTTTCTCGGCCCGAGTTGCGGGAGCCTCTACCCGGTTATAGACGGGATCACCGAATTCCTGGGTAAGCGCGCGGTAAAGTTCGCCGGGATCACGGCCCGTTCGCGCCGTCATCTCGGCGGCAAGCAAACAGGGAACGAATCCGTCCTTGTCCGTCGTCCAAACACTGCCGTCCAGACGGGAGCACGCCGCGCCGGCGCTTTCCTCTCCGCCAAAGCCAAGGGAGCTGTCAAGCAATCCTCCCACGAACCATTTGAAGCCAACCGGAACCTCGAAAAGCTTCCGGCCCAGTTTGGCGGCTATGCGATCGATCAACTGGGTGCTTACCAGCGTCTTGCCGACGGCTGCCCCCTTGGACCACTTCGGCCGATTCTGGAAAAGATAGGAAACCATTGCGCACAGGTAATGGTTCGGCTGCAACAGACCCTTCCCTCTTGTGACAATGCCGTGCCGGTCGTGGTCAGTATCGCATGCAAATGAGAGATCGAAACGGTCCTTCATCTGGATCAATCGCTGCATCGCATAGGTCGAGGATGGGTCCATTCGGATCTGACCATCCCAATCCACCGTCATAAATCGGAAGGTGGGATCGACCGCATCGTTTACCACGCTAAGATTCAAATTGTAGCGCTCGGCGATGCGTCCCCAGTAATGCACCCCGGCACCCCCAAGGGGATCGACGCCCAGACTGAGCTTGGCTCCGCGAATGGTATCCATTTCAACTACGTTGCCGAGATCGGCAACGTAAGCGCCAAGGAGGTCGCACCGGTGAGTCGTCGAAGCTTTGCGTGCCTTGTCGAGCGGAACACGCTTCACGCCGGCCAGGCGGGACTCCAGAATCTCATTTGCCTTACTTTCAATCCAACCGGTCGCAGCCGTGTCCGCCGGACCGCCGGTGGAAGGGTTGTACTTAAAGCCACCGTCGTGGGGCGGATTGTGCGAGGGGGTAACGACAATTCCATCAGAAAGTCCGGTCTTCCTTCCACAATTGTACGTCAAGATCGCATGTGAAATAACCGGGGTCGGAGTGTATTCCTCTCCGTCTGCGATCATTACCTCGACTCCATTTGCCGCCAGCACCTCGAGCGCGGTGGCAAAGGCCGGGATCGATAAGGCGTGGGTGTCGAATCCCATGAACAGCGGTCCTTCCGTAGCCTGCAGTTTTCGATAGAAACAGATCGCTTGGGTAATCGCGAGGATATGGCATTCGTTAAACGCCCGATTGAATGACGAACCCCGATGCCCGGAAGTGCCGAATGCCACTCGCTCTGCCGGCACCGCAGGGTCGGGCACCTCAGCGTAATAGGCGGTGAGAAGCCGAGGCACATCAACGAGTATCCCGACGGGCGCCGGCTTTCCGGCCAGGGGGCTTATTTTCATGGGACTTCCTCCAATGCACTGCGTTCGAGTTCCGCCACTTTTGCCAAACGGCGGAGATGGCGCTCCGCGCCGCTGAAGCGTGCTGCGAGAAAGATTTGCACTAATTCCCAGGCGGTCGCGTTACCGACGACGAGTCCGCCGAGGCAGATCAGATTGAGGTTATCGTCCTCGACACCCTGGTGCGCGGAAAACGCCTCGTGGATCAGGCAGGCGCGGACGCCGGCTACCTTGTTGGCAGCGATCGAAGCTCCCACTCCGCTGCCGCAGATAGCTATGCCGCGATGGACCTGGCCGCGCGCGACGGCATGCGCCAGCGGAACGATAAAATCCGGATAGTCATCCTTCGGGCGACGCATCCGGTCGCCAAAATCCTTCACGCGGTGACCTGCCGCATGCAGCATTCCGAGCAGATATTCCTTCAACTCAAAACCACCGTGGTCTGCGGCGATACCGAGGCGATTTGATTTCGGCATCGCAGTTGCGTTCGAACAAATCACAGGACGCCCCTATTCGTCGCGAGGTGCACCTGATTGTTGGTTGTGGTTATTGAATCGCGATCGAGCTACTGCCCGGGTATCATGCGATTATATTACACTGGCGCAGCCACTCGCTGCTGCGTCCTCTCGTGGTGATCCAACGTCTCCGGTACGGTGCCACCGAGGATATCTTTGGCGTGGGCTATTTCAACCGCGGAGCCGACGGCGAGCAGAAGAAACTTATCGGTCTTTAGTGCCGTTTCGTACTTCAGTATGCTATCCTTCGGGATACCCAAACCATACAATCCTGCCCCAAGTGCGCTGAGCCCACCAACTACGGCCGCACTTTCCAACGCCGCGACAAGCCAACCGACGAATGGTCCTGCAATTAGCACCGGTCCTATGCCTGGAATCAAGAAAAACGCGGAGCCGAACAAGCATCCCCAAATCCAACCCCAAAATGCTCCTATTTTCCCCCAACGTTTCATGCGGTCACCGTTATTATAATAACCGACCACATGCTCGTCGGTGTGATAGTCCCTGCCAACAATCGACAATTTCTTCATGTCGAAGCCGGATCGCTGTAGTTCCCTGACTGCCGCTTCGGCTGCCGTGTGCGACGGATAGATTGCTACGACCGAATTATTCTTATTCATATATTTCGTTTTAGTCTGATTCTATGCAATTAAATGGAGCCTAGCGCCGTCCTGCATGGGCTCTGGATCAAATGTGATGATGCTATCGGCTTGCCTCACCTTGGCCGCGGAGTGCGAGTCAGACGGTGGCATAGGTGCCCAATTAAACGTGAACATGCTGCTGATGAAAGTAATGGAGTTTGAGCGGACCGAATCATGGCCCGCGATCGAGCTTTGAGTCAGTCGTGGAAATTCGCCGCTGCGTGGTTGTTCGCGTCGGCTTCCGCGAGGTTTTGTTCTATGTTTGTCCTCCATCTTCTGCTGGATTTCATTGGCAACTGGTTTCTGTGCGAATGCATCCAGCATATCGCAATGACCCCGAGGCCTAGAAACATTATGACCCCAAGCACCATTGCAAAATTCACTTTGGTCCCCCACTTGCGCAGGTGGACCAAAGGTCGACCGTCGTTTTCGTCGAATCCCATACCCGAAAGTTGCTTGCAGCCGATTTAACTTTTCGGCGTCGGCGGCTCTTTGGTTTCGGTGCACCATGGGCCGGCCAGCCTTGCCAGCCAGATGCTGAGCCCACCGGTAACAATAATTACAAACAAACTCGGGATTCGACCGAGATTATAGCCGCCGATGAAGATTTCGGACCGGGCCCACAACCGAGCGATGAGCCCTAGGCTGACGAGCCCAAATATCACCCCAGAAACCCTGAGACCGATAGTTCGCAACTTCATATCAGAATATGCCGAGCCGAGGTTCTAGGCAGCAAAACGTTTGGCCAGATAGCGGGATGGCCACCGACCGGGCTTGATGCGCGTTACGAGGCATCTTTTGGAGTGTCCCATCCCGGGGAAAGGCTATCATTTGTGCATCGGGCGTGTCCGACCGACCGCTAGCTCTTCGATCCAATATGCTTCGCGATCGTAATGTTGATGCAGTCTGGTCTCGAAGTCCCGAGTCGGCAGCGACTCTTCGGTATATTCCGGTGATTGCTTGATGTTCTTGCGGGTAAGATTGACGAAGACCTTCGACTCGCTCCAACTAACGCGCTCGATCCATTGCGGCGATATCAGGATCTTTTTCCCGGGCCACCAGTTCCGGGTATTGATGATGAAGTAACGAATTGCCCAGGTCTCATCATCGATGATGAAATCTTCGACGTGGCCGATCTCGCCGTCTGTGGCTTGGATGTTACGACCACTCACATCGTGAGTGCTGCGCAGATGAGGGTCCCAAGATTTGTCATCATGGGTGGGTCTTATCCATTTTTCATGGTCCCGTTCAATGTAGGGATACCCACCCCAACCGTACGGGCCGCCCCAATACGCCGGCCATCCATAATATCCGTAATAGTTGTCCTCGAATTGACGGGACACGGGTTTGTCGCTGGTCAGGGCAGGACTGTCCTCGATTTTCTTCTTGGTCAAAGCAACGTCGATCCTGTGCTCCTTCTCTTCCACTGCTCCCAGCGCATAAGGGGAAATGAGCACCTGCCTGCCCGTGAGCCAGTTTCCGGTGTTGGCGACCAGATAGCGAATTGTCCAGTGCCGGTCGTCGAAGTAGAATTCTTCGATTTTTCCGATTTCACCATCGAGGCTGTGTAACGAATAGCCCTTGAGCGTTTTGGCTTTGATTAACATGATATAGAGCTTTCTTCTTTTGCATGCCGCCTTTTGTTCGCTGTTGGCGTCCGACGGGCGGCGTAGTCGGGTAAGTCCGCTTCACTTACCGTGATCTAACGTGTGCTGCCCCTGATGGTACTCCGCTGACAACGACTTCGCCATGGGGTATTGTCCTACCGTGAATCGCATCGGCCGAGAGAGTGGGATGGGGCCGCGACTTTTCTCACTCCGGAAGCTGCTGGGTCGTTTCGACCACGGTGCCCGATAGCATCCGACGCCCAATTACCCGATCAACGCCGCTGCCGCACGGCCCGGTACTTCCGGGCCCCAGCTATTGGAGTCGCAACAAAAATGGCAGCTTGCAACGGGCAAAGGTGCGACGGCCGAAGCAACGCTGCCATCGCAGCTTCACTAGATCTCAGCAAACTTATCTCGAGGTGGCGGAAGCGTGTTCGTCGATCGCCAAGGCATCGGCATTTACGCTGCCCGCAATTTTGACCAGCTTCTTGTTGGTTTCACCCTCCTCATCGAGGGTTTCCTGGAGAAGATCAGCAACCTTCTCTTCACCCAACGCCTTCGCAAAGGCTCTTGCCGTGCCATAGGCAGCGATTTCATAGTGCTCCACGCGGACCGCTGCCCCAATCAAGTTGGCGTCCCGCACCGCAGTCGGACCATCCGTGTTTATGGCTTCTTCCCCTTCCGCCACTAAGCCGAGCATCGCCTGGCAAGTTTTGCCGCTCACGGAAGAACCAAGCATTTTTAGAGCCTCGGCGAGGCGCTCGACGTGAATGCGGGTCTGGGCGAGATGACCCGTAAAGCCCGCCTTCAGATCCGCGTTGGATGCGGCTTTGGCCATCTTAGGCAACGCCTTTACCAATTGCTTTTCTGCAAAGAGGAGATCTTCGAGTTCGTCAATAAGGAGGGCATGAAGGGTTGGTATTGAGGCCATGATAGATGAGTGAATCGAAGGTTTTAGCGGGCGGTTCAGGATTCCGCGAACGTAGGTTCGCGGCGGGATGACTCTACAGGGATGGCCCTACGCAAACTATGGGGTGATACCCGAATTGAGATTGACTCTGTCCTATTGTCGCACCGCGCGCTCAAGGTATCTCTATTACCGACAGCACCTAGCCAACAGTCCGCGGCAGCCTCATGCGATATGCCCCGCATGGCAACCGAGCAACCGACGCCCATGGGCGGGTTAGACCCCATACCTACGAAGAGTCGCGGGAGATAGGATCGTGGCCGTGGAAACGATCGTCGACTTCGGTCAAGATGAATCGAAGCCGGCAATGCTCGGCTCCGTGAAAGACCCGACGGCCAAGACGAGTCTTACGATGGCCTGCGTACCGCGACTTCACTCAGCAATTCGCATGCCTGTGGCCACCCACGGCCACGATTGAACAATGACCGACTATAGTACTTTTTCCCATGACAAACTATATCGCAGAACTCATCCGTTATCCGAAGACGAGAGCACTATTCCGTCCGCTCGCGTTGCTCCTGATCGTAACAGCGACCATCAGCGCTATCGAAGCGCAGGAAGCGCCGACTACCGCGCCATCTTCCAACCCAGCTATACCCGCGGAACCGGCGGCATTGTCCCACGGCGACAAAATTTTCATCAAGAAGGTCGCCCGGGCCAGCACGAATGAAGTAGCGCTTTCGCAGCTGGCGGACAGCCGTGCCCTGAGCCCCGACGTCAAATCCTTCGCGCAAATGATGATCGAGGACCACACCCAGGCAAACTCCGACCTAGGGGCGCTCGCAAAAACCAAGGGTATCGACATAAGCAAGCCTGTCGCCGAGGGCAAAACGGATGACATATCGAGTCTTTCGTCCAAATCCGGTAGCGATTTCGACAAAGCGTACGCCAAGATTATGGTAAGTGCCCACAATGGCGCCGTTGATCTCTTCAAGGATGAAGTCGCAACCGGCAAGGACCCCGACGTTGTGGCATTTGCGAAAAAATACGTGGGTACCCTAAGCATGCATCTCGATCACGCTGTGGCGCTCGAGAAGATAGTCAGCCCGTAAGGCGAGAATCCGTTCAACATTGAGGTGCTCGCCTTCGAGTTCACTGGGATCACTCCAGCGCTTACCGCCGAATCTTGGTGCCCATCGGCCAATAAGAAGACTTCGGTCTCGAATTTACCGCTCTCGCGCGACCTGTTTCCACATTGGAAGAATGGGCGCACTCGAATCGCCGGAGGGTCGCGCGACTGCTAATCTCGCGTTAATCTGACGACGGAGCACGCGCAGCGATGCGGGCGGCGAGCTGCTTGTCGTTGAGCTTTGCGTCGTAAATGGATCGTGGTTCAATCAATCGGGCGAATAAAGTGGCCGTCGTTACACCGATCAGCATTGGCGCTACAGGTAACGTCCGGATTGTTGCGCACATTTCTTAAACGGCTAGTACGGAGGAAGGTCCACTCCAATGAACGAAGGCACTCCCTCCGGCCCTGCGGCGCCTGCCGCAGACAGCTCAACGAAGCCCCTTGGTGACGTGATCGCCATCAATGAAGGCCTGATCAAGGATCATCTCGATAAGATCGTCAAAACGACCGTGGAAGAGACGCTAAATGCCATGCTGGATGCCGAAGCGGACCAGCTCTGTGGCGCGAGGCGCTATGAGCATTCCGCGGATCGGGTCGACACGCGGGCTGGCCACTATGAGCGCCAGCTCCACACTAAGGCCGGAGAGGTGACGCTCAAGATGCCCAAGTTACGCAAGCTGCCCTTTGAGACGGCGATCATCGAGCGGTACCAGCGCCGGGAGATCAGCGTCGAGGAGGCCCTGGTCGAGATGTACCTGGCCGGCGTCTCCGTCCGCCGTGTGGAGGACATAACGCAGGCGCTATGGGGCACGCGGGTGAGCCCGAGCACGGTGAGCGAGCTCAACCAGAAGATCGCCGTGCAGATCGAGGAGTGGCGCAACCGGCCAATCCGCGGCCAGCATCCCTACGTCTATCTTGACGGGATCTGGCTGAAGCGCTCCTGGGGCGGCGAGGTAAAGAACGTGAGCATACTGGTCGCTATCGGCGTCGACCAGGACGGCTACCGCGAGGTGCTGGGCGTCATGGAGGGCGCCAAGGAGGACAAGGCCTCGTGGGTCAATTTCATGCGGCATCTGAAGGAGCGCGGCCTCGCCGGAGTCAGGCTCATCATCAGCGACAAGTGCCTTGGGCTGGTGTCCTCCCTGGCGGAGTTCTTTCCCGACGCCCTCTGGCAGCGCTGCGCGGTGCATTTTTACAGGGACGTGTGGACCGCCGTGCCCACCTCCAAGGTGCGCGAGGTGGCCGCCATGCTTAAGGCGATCCACGCCCAGGAGGACCGGCCCGCGGCCCAAGCCAAGACCGTGCTCGTCGTCGCCAAGCTGCGCGAGATGAAGCTCGCCGGCGCCGCCGACTGCGTTGCCAAGGGCGTCGAGGAGACGCTCCAGTACTTCCAGTTTCCCTCGGAGCACTGGCGCAGCCTGCGCACCAACAACCCCCTCGAGCGCGTCATGCGCGAGATCCGCCGGCGTACCCGGGCCGTCGGGGCGTTCCCGGACGGCAACAGTGCTCTCATCCTGGTCGCAGCCCGCCTGCGCCACATCGTCGGCACCCACTGGGGTCGCAAACGCTACATGGATATGTCCCACCTGAAGGACCTCGCCCCGGCCCCGGCAGCTCCCAACAACCTCGTCGCGGGAGAGTTCGCGTGACCTCCACCGCGTATCAGCGGGGTCACGAAGGGGAGGAGTTCCTCCCCTTAGACCCCTCCCTCCATATTTTCGTATTTCTTTGTCCCGGCTCCCGGCACTCCGTCGGCAGCTCAAACTAAACCCAAACTCAAAACCTTCCTCCGGCCTTGCCGGTCACCAAATGTGCGAAACTTGACGGACACTACCGCGCTACAAATGATCTATTATGTCCGGTTAACTCAAACATCAAAACGACTGTGGAAATGGGGCCTTGAGTCGTGGCAGCAAGCATTGCGGCCGCTCCCAAAACGGAATATAAACCGAGCGGAGCACCCGGCCAAAGCAAAGACCAACCATAGCCCAAAATCCCGCCGAACATTGCGCCCAGGGTGAGCGACGGTGTGAAAAGTCCGCCTGGCGCGCCACTGCGAATGCTCATTACCGTGGCGAGCGGCTTGAGTACAAGTATGCACAGCAAAAGCCGAGGACCAACCCCTCCCTTGAAAGCCGATTCAGAGACCTCCTGCCCATTGCCCAAAATCTGCGGAAACCAAAACGATACCGCACCGATGACGCCCATGACGATCAGAGGCGCAACTACGCGTTCCCACCCTTGAGGTTTGTGACGATCTGCCCATGCGACCGCTCGCACGTAGCCCACTGATACTAGGCCGGTGATTGGGCCGAGCAGAAGTGTCCATACCATCACCGACGCCGAAGTTTCATAGGCCGGGAAAACGTAGATGGGGCCATTGGGCACTACGATCCAGGCCACGAGCGCGGCGATCGTACTCGCCAATAGCGCCGGTAGAACGAGCCTCAACGACAGTACACCGCGAAGCACTTCTAGCGAAAAAAGCGCTCCTCCCAATGGCACGCCATACGCCGCAGACATCCCAGCGCCGGCACCACATGCCACCAATAACCGTCGCTGTTCATCCGATAACCCTGCGCCGGTAGAAAACAGATTCCCGAATACGGCTCCGGCCTGTTTAGGGGCGCCTTCACGACCGAGCGACACGCCCATGCCCACGAGAAAAATAGAAAGTATCGCGCTCCCCAAAGTGCGAAGCGGTGGCAATCGCCCGGCGGAGAACCAAATGGCGGCGTTGATATCAATCCCGTTGCCGCTCGACAGACCAGATAGAAGCAACTGCCCCAAGCCGGTGAGAAAACCTGCACCGAGCAGAATGAGGAGATGTCGCGCGAATGACGCACTTGCAGCAGCGTCATACCATGATGATCCTGCGCCCGGCCACGCGACGCGTTGCACCCATTGCAGCAGCAGGTAAAGCGCTCCCGCGCTGATGCCGGTTCCGGCGCCGGTCAGCGCTACGGCAGCCCACAACTTAAGCCCGTTGCGACTGGCGGAGACGACTACTGCTGTTGACCGGTCAGAATGTTTCACAGAAATATAGCGCGGGCCTCCCAGCCACGGTTTGGCCGCAATTGTGAGATGGCAGACATTAGACCTGGCTCATGGCTTGACAATGGCAACGCGGTCGAGCGCGTTCTCTCGCGGATAATGGCTATACTCATAGCATTGGGCGCGCGCGAATTGATGGTTTCTTGCCAGCCGGGAATATCCCGCATTGGCAACGGGCGATCATTTCTGTCAGTTGGCTGCCTACGGTGGGAGTCATTGGCGTTCCCATGTCTTTCTTTGCATGTCGACCACGACTGTCTAGTTAAGGAAACTTCCAAATGACCGGCAGGTAATTCCCGCATAAGATTGTCCGCGGGCCGAAAGCGATTTTGAAGCATTGAATGCGGGATGGGGTATTGAAGTTGAATTCCAGCGAGAATGCCCGGTTGCCATGCGGTCGTTTGAAATTATCTCGGAAATCCCGACAGGAAAAACAATTCTCTCGCCGATTCGCATTCGAAGAACGGCGGTTTCGATGTCCCATGGTAGGGTTTCACCCCATTGGAGGACGGCTCTCTCATCGCCTATATTAGCGGAGTTCAGTCGTTGGGTTGCGCCATTAATCCATAAGGCCTTAGCCAAACCGCACAACTGAGGACTGCCATTATGAATGCTCTATTGTCGGCGGAAGTGATTCCCAAGGAGGTACCAGTGGGAACAATTGAGGCTCCGGAATGGCTGCTGAATGCCACGTTGGCAAATCTGAGCGCGAGCATCGCGCAGAAGCCCGGCTGATCCTGCGGGGTCGGTAATCCGCTTGTTACGTCTGCGCCTGGAGCGACGCAGCGGTCAACGATTCCGGCACCCGCTATTTCGAGAACTCGGCCCGCATTAGGGGCCTCGATTCACGTATGTTCCCATACAATCCATTAACAATCCGCCGAGATTCACTTCAGTAGGTCAAAGGGCACCAGCCCATTTTCTCGCTGTCACCACACTAAGGGCCGAACATGAAGAGCAACGTCTATAAACTCATCGAACTGACGGGCACCTCCAACACCTCTATCGAGGACGCCATCTCCAGGGCCATTCGACGCGCGCACAAGACCGTGAAGAACTTGCGCTGGTTCCAGGTGGGCGAAACGCGCGGGGACATCGACAAGGGGAAGGTACATCAATGGCAAGTGACGATTAAAATCGGATCCTCTGTGGAGGCCTAGATGCGGCCAGATTCGGGACATATCCAGACAACGAAGGACCGACGCCACGCGATGAAGGAAACAACACCGGTCGAAATCTTTGCGGATGTCGCGGCGCTGACCTCGGAGGCTGGGCATCTTTTCGTCCGGCTTGCTCAAAACGCCGTGGCCAAGCGCGGTGTATTCACCGTTGCGCTGTCCGGTGGCTCGACGCCCAAAGGCCTCTACACTTCGATGGCTACGGACAAGAGCCTTCGCGCAGCCATCCCCTGGTCGAAAATCCGTTTCTTTTTCGGGGACGAACGGCATGTGCCGCCGGACAGTCCCGACAGCAACTTTCGCATGGTCAACGAAGCCATGCTTCAGCGCCTCCCACCCGGTTGGACTCATATTCATCGCATACTTGGCGAACTTGCCGATGCGACAGAAGCAGCCTCGCGCTATGAAGCGGAGATGAAAGATTTCTTCGGGACTCATGGACTCGTCGAAGGAGGCTTCCCGAGATTCGATCTGATCTTTCTCGGTCTGGGGCCCGAAGGGCACACGGCCTCCCTGTTTCCTGAGAGTGTGGCACTGCAAGAGACTCATCGCTGGGTGGTGGCCAATTGGGTGGCTAAGTTGAAGACCGACCGAATCACCCTGACAATTCCGGTACTGAATAACGCTCAGGAAGTGGTTCTGCTAGTGGCAGGAAGTGCGAAGGCGCCGATAGTGGCGGACGTTTTGGAGCGAACTGCCACCGCGCCGAAGTATCCGGTCCAAAGCGTCAAGCCGAGCAGCGGGACCGAACATTGGATGCTGGACAAAGCCGCGGCATCCCAACTCTCCAAGGTAAACGCATGAAGTCGATTCGACGTCGCCGGGCATCCGCTCTCCAACCCAGCCGAAAGATGCGACGGTTGAATGTCTCGATAGGCGGCGATTTGATGATGCGCTCGTTCGCGCCCAAGGAGGAAGATCAATGAAATCGGAATCTCCCGCGATCTGCGCATCGGCCGAAATGGATAACCTGTGCATCAATACGATTCGGTTCCTGTCGGTGGATGCGGTGGAGAAAGCCAACAGCGGCCATCCGGGGCTGCCAATGGGGGCTGCTCCGATGGCCTATGTGCTGTGGACGCGGTTCCTGAAGCATAGTCCGGCCAATCCGGCCTGGGAGAATCGGGATCGTTTCGTCCTCTCCGCCGGGCATGGTTCGATTCTACTCTACAGTCTCCTTCACCTCACCGGCTATGACCTGTCGCTCGAACAACTTAAATCATTTCGGCAGTGGGGCAGCAAGACTCCCGGACACCCAGAGCGCGGAATGACGCCAGGAGTTGAGACTACGACCGGTCCCCTCGGCCAGGGATTCGCCAACAGCGTCGGCATGGCGATCGCCGAGGACTACCTCGCCGCCCGCTACAACCGTCCGGGCCACCCCATCGTCAATCATTACACCTACACGCTGGTCGGCGACGGCGATCTTATGGAAGGCGTGGCGTCTGAGGCCGCCTCGCTCGCGGGTCATTTGAAGCTCGGCAAGCTGATCTGCCTCTACGACGACAACCAGATCACGCTTTCGGCGGGAACGAACATCACATTCACTGAAAACCGCGCGCTGCGCTTTGAGGCTTACGGCTGGCACACGCAGACGGTTGAGAATGGGAATGATCTTGCTGCGATTGATCGTGCGCTGCGGGCCGCGCAAGCCGAGAAGGAGCGCCCTTCTTTAATTCTCGTGCGCACGCATATCGGGTACGGTGCACCGAACAAGGAGGACACGTTTAAGGCGCATGGCTCGCCGCTAGGGGAGAAGGAGGTGGAGCTGACGAAGCAGGCGTTGGGCTGGCCACTCGACCCGACCTTCATCATTCGAGACAAAGCTCTCGCGCATTTTCGCCGGGTCGTCAAAGACGGCAAAAAGGCCGAGGCCGAATGGAACGCGAAATTTTCGAAATACCGCAAAGCGTTCCCCGGGCTCGCCGGGGAATTCCAGCGAGAAATGGTCGGTCAATTGCCCAAGAGCTGGGATGCTGGCATTCCCACGTTTCCGGCCGATGCAAAAGGCATGGCGACACGCGTCGCATCAGGAAAGGTGCTAAATACGATCGATAAGAGACTCCCTACGTTGATCGGCGGCTCAGCCGATTTGGACCCCTCTACGCACACAGCGCTTAAGGCCATGGGTGATTTTGAGAATCCGAGCGACGAGGCTGGCAACCTGCAAGGGTCGGCGGGCGGAGGCTGGAGCCATGCCGGCCGCAACCTGCACTTTGGCGTTCGCGAACATGCGATGGGATCCATCGCGAATGGTCTGGCTGTGCACGGTGGTATCATTCCGTTCACTGCGACATTCCTCATTTTCTCAGATTACATGCGGCCGGCGATCCGACTGGCTGCGCTGATGGAGCAAAGGGTGATATTCGTTTTCACCCACGACAGCATCGCTTTGGGCGAAGACGGCCCGACCCATCAGCCGGTCGAGCAGATCGCCTCGCTCCGGGCGATTCCGCAATTGATCGTCATACGCCCGTGTGATGCGAACGAGACGGCCATGGCGTGGCGCGTCGCCATTGAAACTCGAAATCGCCCGTTCGCGCTGATTCTGACGCGGCAAGATTTGCCCACTCTTGATCGCACCCGATTTGCCGGAGCCGAGGGCTTGCGCTGTGGCGCCTATGTTTTGTCGGACGCTCCTCGTGGAAAACCGGACGTCATCCTGATCGGCACTGGTTCGGAAGTCAGTTTGATCGTCGCGGCCGGCAAAAAGCTGGCCGACGGAAAAGTCAAGGTACGGATCGTTTCCATGCCGAGTTGGGAGTTGTTCGACGCCCAGCCGCGAAGATACCGAGAGTCTGTTTTTCCGCCATCGGTCGGCGCCCGCCTCGCCGTTGAAGCCGGCTCGACCCAGGGCTGGCACAAGTATGTCAGCGATAAGGGCGACGTGATCGGAGTGGACCGCTTCGGGGCGTCGGCTCCCGGGGAGGTCGTGATGCGCGAGTACGGATTCACCGTTAAGAACGTCTGCAAACGCGCCATGGAGTTGATAAATCGGAAGCGAAAGGAGCCTTAATGGCCAACCTGCGACCGGAAATGGAGCACATTATGAAAACAAAAAGCTACGATATCGGCATGGTCGGCCTGGGGGTCATGGGCCGCAACCTGCTGCTCAACATGGCGGACCACGGACATTCCGTTGTTGGTTTTGACAAAGACGCCACCAAAGTAAAAGCGTTGCGCGAAGAGGCGGAACACCGAGACATCCGCGGCGCCGCGAGCTTAAAGGAGTTTGTTGGGCTGCTCCGGGTGCCGCGCGCGGTGATGATGCTCGTGCCGGCCGGTCCTCCGGTCGACTCCGTCATTCGCGAGCTGCTGCCCTGCCTGCAACGGGGCGACCTGATTATCGATGGCGGCAACTCCCACTTTAGCGATATGGAGGTGCGAACGGAGATGCTGGCCAAGCGCGGGATCCAGTTTCTTGGCGTCGGCATCTCGGGCGGCGAATACGGTGCGCGTCATGGCCCGAGCATCATGCCCGGAGGGCCGCCTGACGCCTACGAACGGGTCAGGCCGATATTTGAGGCCATCGCGGCCAATGTGAATGGCGAGCCCTGTGTCACCTATCTCGGGCCTGGTTCGGCGGGCCATTACGTCAAGATGGTTCACAACGGCATCGAGTATGGCGTAATGCAGCTCATTGCCGAAACCTACGATCTGATGAAGCGGGGTCTGGGGCTGACGGACGATAAGTTGCGCAACGTCTATGACCTTTGGCATCGCGGGGAGCTCAATTCTTACCTGATGGAGATCACCCACCGCATTTTCGGCCAAATGGACAAGAAGACGGGCAAGCGGCTCATTGATGTGATCCTCGATGCGGCAAAGCAAACCGGCACGGGCATGTGGACTTCGCAGGACGCGATGGATGAGCAAGTCCCGCTTCCGACGATCGACGTCGCGGTCGCGATGCGAAATCTGTCTGCCTTGGAGAAGGAGCGCGCGGAAGGTAGCCGCGCCCTGCCGCGCCCGATCCACCATTTCAAAGGCGACAGCCACGCGTTCATCGAGCAACTGCGAAACGGCCTCTATGCGGGAGTGATCATCACCTATGCGCAGGGAATGGCGCTGCTGGCCGTGGCTTCGGCCAAGCACGAGTATCATCTGGATCTCGAGGCAATCGCCCGCATCTGGCGGGGCGGTTGCATTATTCGCGCCGCGTTGCTTGAGGATATCCGCGCTGCGTTCCGCGCCAAACCGGACCTGACGAATCTGCTTCTCGATCCGAACCTTTCCAAGAGGGTGGTGGGGCTTCAGGAAAACCTGCGCAAGGCGGTCGGGGTCGCGAGCGACTTGGGCATTCCCGCGCCCGGCCTGATGGTTTCGCTCGCATATCTTGACGGTTACCGCAGTGCTTGGTTGCCGGCCAATTTGATCCAGGCCCAACGCGATTATTTTGGCTCGCACGACTATGAACGAATCGATGCGAAAGGGATCTTTCATACGCAATGGACGAAATAGTGAGAGCCCTATGGATGTCATTCCGACCATTTTTGTTATCTTCGGAGGCACGGGAGATCTGACCTGGCGCAAGCTGGTTCCGTCGCTATTCGACCTGCACCGGGACGGGCGGATGCCCAGGCAGTTTGCGATTATGGCGTTTGGTCGAAGCGCTTTCAGCGATGTGAAGCTGCGCCAGCATTTCCTTCAGGGCGTGCAGAGGTTCTCAGTAAAAGGGAAGGTGAAAAGCGGCGACTGGAACACCTTCGCCGCCCACATCACCTACGAACGGGGAGATTACAGCGACCCGGCTGCCTACTCTCATCTCAAGGCGAAATGTGCGAAGTTCGAGAAGGATTGGAAGATAAAGGCCTGCCGCATTTTTCACATGGCCACGCCACCGGACCTGTTCGGGGTAATCCCCAAGATGCTGGCCGATGCGGGCCTGAATCGAGATCGGTCGCGCGCACGCCTAGTGGTGGAAAAGCCGATCGGACATGACCTGGATTCCGCGCGGAAGCTGAACCGCTCGCTCACAAATAGCTTTCACGAGTCGCAGATATTCCGCATCGATCACTACCTGGGTAAGGAGACGGTGCAGAACATTCTGGCATTCCGCTTTGCCAATCCGCTCATCGAACCGATCTGGAACCGGCGCTACGTGGACTATGTGACCATCACCGTCGCCGAAACGGTGGGAGTCGAGGAACGCGGCGGATATTACGACCAATCGGGGGCCCTGCGCGATATGGTGCAGAATCACCTGATGCAGCTCCTTTGTCTCGTGGCCATGGAGCCGATGAATTCGTTCGATGCCGACGATATTCGCAACCGGAAGATGGACGTGCTTCGCGCCATACGGCCGATGACGCCTGGAGCCGTGCGAACATGCGCCGTGCGCGGACAATATGGCCCCGGCCTCGTCGATGGGAAAAAGGTACGCGGTTACCGTCGTGAAGATGACGTGTCGCGGCACTCAAAGACGGATACCTTTGCAGCCTTAAAGCTGTTCGTCGACACCTGGCGCTGGCAGGATGTCCCTTTCTATCTCCGCTCCGGAAAGCGCCTGCCCGGTCAGGTTTCACAGATCGCTGTCCACTTCCGCACGGTGCCGCATCGCTCCTTTCCGCCCGAGGCCAGCCGCGATTGGCATCCATCCAGCCTGGTCCTGTCGATTCAGCCCGAGGAAGGCATCGTGTTCGGGTTTCCCGCTAAATATCCCGGGCCAAAGATGCTCCTGCGACCGGTGGAGATGCGCTTCAATTACAATGGGAGTTTTTCCACTCCATCACCGGACGCCTATGAGACATTGCTCTGGGATGTGATGACCCAGGATCCCACGTTGTTCATGCGCGCCGATCAGGTCGAGGCCGCGTGGCAGGTTCTCATGCCGGTGCTCAAGGCATGGGCGGAATCGAATCCCCGCAATTTTCCCAATTACGCTGCTGGCACTTGGGGGCCGGCGGCGGCGGATCTGCTGCTGACGCACGACGGCCATAGCTGGCCTTTGCCCACCGCGTTAGCGGATCAAGAAAAAGATAAATCCGGCTCTAGACGCCGTTTGCCTCAATGAAAAACATCCATCCTTCATCCCTTACGCCGCCGGCAAGGAACAACCGACACAAGGCGACTCCTGATCCGCGGTCCGATTCGAACGGTCACCCTCCGGCGCAATCCCCGCGAACCCTTGGCATCGACGTGGGAGGCACGGGACTCAAAGCGTCAGTCCTCAATGCTCGGGGGAAGATGATGGTGCATCGCCAGTCGATCGATACACCGCATCCCTGCCCGCCAAAAGTTCTCGTGAACGCGCTTGTTGACCTGGCGAAGCGGCTGCCCGCATTTGACCGGGTCTCAGTCGGGTTTCCCGGTTATGTCCGCGGTGACAAGGTCATTACCGCGCCGGAGTTCGGCAGCGGCGGGTGGCCGGGATTCGATTTGGTCCAAGCGCTCAAAGCGGAATTAGGCAAGCCGGTTCGGCTGCTCAATGATGCTGACATGCAGGGCCTCGCGGTGATCAAAGGTAACGGGCTCGAACTGGTAATCACCCTTGGCACCGGCGTGGGCACGGCGCTGTTTCGTGACGGTGAACTCATGCCACATCTCGAATTGGCGCACCATCCGGCGCACAAGAATGCGGACTACAATGGATATCTTGGCAAGAAGGCGCTGAAGAAAATCGGCAAAAAGAAGTGGAATCACCGCGTGCGGCGAATGATCCGGGTTTTGCACGATCTCTTTCATTTCGATAAGCTTTATATTGGCGGGGGGAACGTGAGGAACATCACCATAAAGCCGAACGCCCACCTCAAGCTCATCTCCAACCAAAACGGCATTCTCGGCGGATTCATGGTGTGGAACCAGCAGGGGAAAGTGAAAGCGAGCTAAATAGCTGAAAGATCATATGGCGGAGGATATTAAAAGATTCGTGATTGTCGGGGGTGGTTTCGCCGGAGTGACGCTTGCGCAACGCCTCGAAAGCGCGCTGCCGGCGGAAATGGAAATAATCGTTCTCAGCACCGAGAATCATCTGGTCTTTACTCCCATGCTTCCGGAGGTGGTCGGGCGGACCATTTCTCCTTTCGATGTCGTCGTGGCCGGCCGCACGTTGACCCGGCGCACTAAGTGGCTGGAAGCACGCGTCAGCCGAATCGACCGCGAAAAGGACGAAGCGCATTATGTCCGCAAGGACGGGACCGCGGGTTCCATGCATTACACCCACTTGGTGCTGGCATGCGGTGCGGCGGCAGATTTGAAGGAGATGCCGGGCTTGGCCTCGCGGGGCTATGCATTGAAAACGGTCATTGATGCGATCGACATGGGCGACGATGTGATCGGCAATTTCGAGCTCGCCGCATCCGAGCCCGACGCCGGCGTGCGCCAGCGGCTGCTGACCGTGGTCGTCATCGGCGGAGGATTCAGCGGCGTGGAGGTCGCCGGGCATATTTCGGATCTGATGCGGACGATTCGCCGATTCTATCCGGAGTTAATGGGCACGCCGCATCGCGTCGTTCTGCTTCACAAGGGGGACCATCTTCTGCCGGAATTGAACCATCATTCATTATCCAGTTTCACGCTACGGAAGCTCCGCCAAAACAAAATCGACGTGCGGCTGAAGACGGAGGCCGAAAAGGCGACATCCGTCGCGGTGCAACTGACGTCCGGAGAGCGGATCGAAACGGCAATGATTGTCTGCACGGTGGGCACCGTGACGCATCCACTGATCAAAGGGCTAGGGCTCCCCCTGGAAAAGGGCAGATTGAAGACCGACCCGGACATGAGGGTAAAAGGCGTCGCCAACCTCTGGACGCTCGGGGACTGTTCGCTTGTTCCGAACGCGTACAACGGCCGGCCGTGCCCCGCGACAGCGCAGTTCGCAGTCGAGCAGGCTCGGCAGTTGGCGAAGAATCTTGCACGCGTTTCCCAGGGCGCGGCGACAAAGCCGTTTAATTTTCGTCCCCGAGGCATGCTCGCCTCCATCGGGCACCGGAACGCGGTGGCGGAAATCTACGGATTCAAGCTATCGGGCTTCGTCGCCTGGTTCCTATGGCGCGGAATCTACCTCGCGAAGCTGCCGACGCTTAGCCGCAAGGTTGCGGTGGCCATAGGTTGGGCATGTGCCATTCCATTTCCGCCCAATATCGTTCAGCTCAAGCTGGCCCCCGAAAAGCTTCCGAATGCGTGAAGAGAACGACTGACGTCTTTTTCAGAATACAAGGACTGATGTGAATATCAGACTTGAAGGCAAACGCGCGCTGGTCACTGGCGCCAATTCAGGGATCGGCGCGGCGATTGCCCTTGGTCTTGCCGATGCCGGGGCAAGAGTGGCGATCAACTATTTGGCCCAACCCGACGCGGCGGACAAGCTTGTCCGGGCCATAATGCGGAAACGCGGCGAAGCGATCGCGATTCAAGCGGATGTTTCCGATCCCAAAGCGGTCGCGAAGATGTTCCGGCAGCTCGATGCGCAGTGGCGCGGGATCGATATTCTTATCAACAACGCCGGCATGGATGGTGCCCGATCCCTTGGTTGGGACGCCGATATCGCCGCGTGGCGAAAAGTGATCGAGGTCAATCTGTTTGGAGCCTTCTATTGCGCCCGCGAAGCCCTGAAGCGCATGGTGCCGCAGAAGAGCGGGGTTGTGCTCTGCACCAGTTCGGTGCACGAGGAGATCGCCTGGTCTGGGCACAGCGCCTATACGGCCAGCAAGGCGGCCGTCAGCATGCTGACCAAGACCCTGGCCCAGGAAGCGGCGCCGCACGGCGTGCGCGTGCTGGCGGTCGGCCCAGGGGCGATCAAGACGGCGATCAACCGCTCAGTCTGGAGCAATCCCAAGAAGCTGAAAGACTTGTTGGGAAAGATCCCTCTCCACCGGATGGGTAAACCCGAGGATATCGCCCGCATGGTGGTGATGCTCGTTTCGGACGCCGCCTCGTACGTGACCGGGCGCACGATCTTCGTGGATGGCGGCATGATGGATTATCCCGGTTTCACCCACGGCGGCTGACAACAAATCCAACGGAAGAACATCATGAGCACAACCCATGGAAGCGCGCCCGGCGCTCCCGGCATCGAGCCGCACTGGACGTCCAGTGCCAAGGACGGCGTCGGGACAGCCTATAGTACCAGTTCCCGTCTCTGGTTCACCTTGAGCCATGGCATCGTCAATGAGGTCTATTTTCCTCACGTGGATAAGCCGAATACGCGCGACCTGGAATTTCTCATCACCGACGGCGAGACCTTTTGCCACGAGGAAAAGCGCGATCTCGACCACAAGATCGAATATCCGGAGCACAACGCGCTCCTGTACCGGCTGACCAATTCGGACCGCAAGGGCCGCTATCGCATCGTCAAGGAGATCATCGGAGAGCCGCACTCGTCGGTTCTGCTGCTCCACACCCGGCTCGAAATCCTGGACCCGAAACTGCGCGGCAAGCTGCACCTCTATGCGCTGCTCGCTCCGCACCTGGACGGTACCGGGAAAGGCAATTCGGCAAAGTGGCGCGACATCGAGGGCCGAAAACTCTTCCAGGCTGCCCACAAGGACGTGCACTTGGTCTTCGGGGGCGCGCCCGATTTCACGCGGCGCTCCGTCGGCTACGCCGGATACAGCGACGGCTGGCAGGACTTGATGGATAATTTCAAGATGGATTGGGAGTTTAATCAGGCTCAGGACGGAAATATCGCGTTGACCGGCGAGATCGATCTATCTCACGGCTTGGAATTCATCGTGGCCGTCGCCTTTGGGCGGAGCGCACAAAGCGCTGCGACCAAGCTCCTGCAAGCCCTTGCCACGCCCTTCGCCGATCAGCGCGGGAAGTATGTCGACCAATGGCAACGCACCCGCTCCAAAGACGATTTGAGCCGGCATACCAAAAACGGGGCGCACTTGGTGCGCCTGAGCCAGTGCATCCTGCTGGCGCATGAGGACAAGACGTTTCCCGGCGCATTCGTGGCGTCGCTGAGCATTCCTTGGGGCGAGACGAAGGATGACAGCGATCGCGGAGGATATCATCTGGTCTGGACGCGTGATATGGTGCAAACCGCGACGGCGCTGCTTGCCTGCGGGCGAACCGAGTCGGCGTTGCGTGCGCTCATCTGGCTGGCGTGCGTTCAGGATGCCGATGGGCGCATGCCGCAAAACAGTTCGATCACCGGCAAGCGCTTTTGGAAAGGCATCCAGATGGATGAAGTGGCCGTGCCGATTTTGCTCGCGTGGCGGTTGCGAAAGGCGGGCGCGCTGCGCCAGTTCGACCCTTGGACGCTGGTTTCGCGCGCTGCGGGATATGTGGTGCTCCATGGACCCGTGACCGCGCAGGAACGTTGGGAGGAAAATGCCGGCTACTCGCCTTCGACGCTGGCGACGATCATCGCCAGCCTGGTCTGCGCAGCGGATTTTGCGCGCGACCGAAAGGAAAAAATGACAGCGGATTTCCTGCTCGATTACTCGGATTGGCTTTCCTCCCGCCTTGAGGCATGGATGGTCACCGATCGGGGTGAACTCGTGAAGGGCAAGCCCCGGCACTATCTGCGCATCACTCCAGCCCTCCACCAGCAGGCCGAGGCGACGGCGGATCCGGACAACGCTATGATCGAAATTGCCAACGGCGGCGGCAGCCATCCCGCCCGCAACGTCGTCGGCGGTGATTTCCTCCAGTTGGTCCGACTGGGGGTGCGGGCGGCGGACGATCCACTGATCATCGATTCTCTCGCGGTCATCGACCATGTGCTTAAGCGTGATCTGCCTCAGGGCCCGTGCTGGCGCCGTTACAATCACGATGGTTACGGTCAAAAGGACGACGGGAACGCCTTCGACGGGACGGGGGTCGGCCGTTCCTGGCCGATTCTGACGGGCGAGCGAGGCCACTATGAACTGGCCGCCGGACGCGATCCCATGCCGTTCATTGAGGCGATGGAGAAATTCGCCAACGCGGGCGGCATGCTGCCGGAACAACTTTGGGATGCGAAAGACCTGCCCAAACGGCATCTGAAGTTTGGCGGCCCCACCGGCTCAGCCATGCCGCTGTGCTGGGCGCATGCGGAATACGTTTCGCTCGTGCGCAGCCGTCATGACGGTGTTTGTTTCGACCGCATCGAGCCGGTCTATCAGCGCTACGCCAAGGGCAAGAAAGGCAGTAAAATGGAGATGTGGACGTTTGCCCATCAGCCCCAGCAAATCGGAAAGGGCAAACGGCTGCGCATTATTACTGAACAGGCGGCGACGATTCATTGGAGTTTTGACGGATGGGCAACGTCGCAGAATACGCCAACACACGATGGCGGCCTCGGCATGAACTGGGCGGATTTGCCAACCGACAAGCTGCCGGATGGAGGGACGGCCGTCTTTACGTTCAAGTGGTTGGAGGCTGATCGTTGGGAAGAGAGAGACTTTTCTGTCGCAATCGATGGAACCAGCCGGACTTTGACTTAACAGCGCGAGGTTGTAGAAGAGCGCACATGAATCAGGAGGGATGCATGCTTCCGGTCCTCGGCACCGTTCTGCAAGTCTTCCATCCGGATTCGCCCCAGGCCCGCGCCATCTTCGATCTGGGCATCGAGGCAAGCGTCATTTTCGCGGCTATATTCGCGGTTGTGGCCGGAATCATCGTTTACGCGCTCATACGCTGCCGCTGGCGCGAGGGCGAGCCGGACCCGCATCAGTTCGCGGGAAATAAAGCGGTCGAGATCACCTGGACGGCGATTCCGTGCGTGATCGTTGTCGCA